>Ga0210121_1000278_pt1 | contig 15498 bp, 10 predicted proteins | sample Joice_ThreeSqB_D_FD_184873 | JGI IMG/M metagenome (GOLD analysis project Ga0210121, IMG submission 184873) | Wetland microbial communities from San Francisco Bay, California, USA, that impact long-term carbon sequestration - Joice_ThreeSqB_D1... | ecosystem: Environmental > Aquatic > Marine >... | reverse complement strand
CACTCGTATGGGGTCCTGTCGGCGGCGCAACGGTCGTTCCACGCAGTCTCATCTCGGTGCTCGGACTGAGGGGCGTGCTGGACGAGTTCCTGGACATGGTGTCGGTTCGGCTCGCCTCGATGCTGCCAGCGACCCGCAACACCTGGCGCCGGATCACGGTCGGGCTGATCAACAACGACGAGACCCTCCGCCGCCTCCCCGGGCACCTGCGCGACAGGTGCCAGATCCTGAATCACGTGCTGTTCTTCGAGCCGCCGACGTGCTCCCAGGTTGAGCGAGGGGACTACATCGTCTTCTTTTCGTCGCTCGAGACGAGAAAGGGCCCGCGATTGGCGCTCGAGGCTCTCGCACGAACGCCTCCCCGGGTGACCCTCGTGTTTGCGGGCGATGGACCTGAGCTGAAGGCTCTGCGGAGGAGGGCCCAGCGATTGGGAGTGTCGGATCGAGTGGTATTCCGTACGGGGCTGACACGCGCGGAGGCGCATCAAGTGGTACTTGGAGCTGCCGCAGCCCTTTTCACCGGACTCCGAGAGGAAGGCGGAGCCTCGCTCGCGGAGGTGATGCATCTTGGATTGCCCGTGATCGTCCTGGCGAACGGAGGCGCTCGCAAGGTCGCCCAAGCCTCTCTCGACGAACGGAAGGTAGTACTCGTCGAGCCATCGAGCCGAGATGAGACAGCCCAGCGTATAGCAGACGCCATGACATCGCTCACGGAAAGGCCCCTGCAGATCAACGGTTCCAACCTCGCGCGAGATGAAGCAGTCGCCAGATTCCGGCGCGCATTTGCGGTGGCGCTGGGCGGTGACGGGTGTGGCGAGCAGTCGACTGGACTGTACCGCGAATCCGACACATCCGTGCGCTAGGATCGAGGTGTCGATGAGGAGACCATTGCAGTATTCTCATTAGGCAAAACCACTTAAACGCCTTCGATACTCCCGACCACGGCGGCCCGCCGGTGGCTTGGATCTTGAACGTCAGAAGTCGATTGGTTTCCTGTCGCCGCAGCGGAGCTCGCAGAGCATGCATCAACTCGCGATCGTGATACCCGTGCGAAACGAGAGCGCGGCCATGCCGTCGCTGCTTGGTAAGCTGGCGCAGACCATGCAAGCCTACCAGGGTGTTCACCGGGTCATCGTGGTCGATGGGGCGTCGACCGACGGCACGCCGCAAGCAGTGCGACGATATGCCGACGGTCTGCATCTCGAGGTAATAGAACTGACGGAGAGCCGGGGCCTCGGTGGCGCACTCGAGGCAGGTCTGCAGGAGGCGCTCTCGGCCGCGGATGTGATTGTCACGATGGATGGCGATGACTCGCATGATCCGGGAACGATCCCCGCGCTTCTCGCGGCGATCGAGGATGGTGCCGACCTGGCGATCGCCTCCAGATTCGAGCCCGGAGGTCAGGAGATAGGCGTGGCGGGTCACCGGAAGCTGCTCAGCCACGCGGCGAGCCGCCTCCTCAGGACCCTCTTCCCGGTCGGGGAGGCGAAGGACTACTCGAGCGGCTTTCGGGCGTATCGGGCAACCGCGCTCAGGTCGATTGCCGATGCGGACGGTCGGCTGGTCACCGAGTCGGGTTTCTCGTGCATGATGGAACTTCTCCTCAAGCTTCGCTCGGCGGGCGCGGACGTGCGGGAGGTGCCGCTCGTGCTTCGCTACGACCTCAAGCCGACGGAGTCCAAGATGAACATCGGCCACACGATTGGCCGCTACCTCGTGGTGATCGGACGTAACCTGCCGTCGGCCGGTCGGCGGCCTCCGAAGGCCCGCGCATGAGTGGTGCCGGTCCGGGACGTGTCGCAGTAGTCGGAGGCGGCATCTCGGGTCTCGCGACCGCCTACCGCCTTGCAAGTTCCGGCGTCCCGGTCAGTCTCTTCGAGGCTTCCGATAGGCTCGGCGGGCTGGGCGGGCAGTTCGAGCACGAGGGAAGGAGGTACGACAAGTTCTATCACGTGATCCTCCCGACGGACGAGCACCTGCTGGAACTGGCTGGCGAGCTGGGTCTGGGTGAATCCGTCTACTGGAGGGAAACGTCGCTCGGGTTTCTGTATCAGCGCCGGATGTACCCGCTCGGTAGCCCCGCCGATCTCTTGCGCTTCGATCCCGTGCCGTTCACGGACCGGATTCGGCTCGGTCTCACGGCCCTCTGGGCCGCCCACGTAGCGAGGCCGGAGCCACTGGACGAGATCACGGCAGAGGACTGGCTGCGGCGGTTGTCCGGCAGGCGTGCGTTCGATCGGCTTTGGCGTCCGTTGCTGGAGGCGAAGTTCGGAGACGCCTATCGGAACATCCCGGCTCTCTGGTACTGGGCCAGTTTCAACCGGGAGAAGGGCACCAAGAAGGAGATCAAGGGTTACATCGAGGGCGGTTATGGTGCGCTCGCGCTCAGCCTGGTGGAGCGGGCCCGGGCGGCGGGAGCCGAGATCCACACGGGTTGTCGCGTCGAAAGAGTGTCACTCGCCGAAGGGAACGGAGGAGTCGGGGCCCGGATCGGCGGTGAGGACCGACACTTCGACCGCGTCGTGTTCTGTACGCCTCTCTCGCTCGTTCCCGGGCTCGCGGATCCCGCTACTATGGGTCCTTACCTGGGGAATCTGCCTCTGGACCTGGACCACCAGGGGGTGATCAACGTCCTCGCGATGCTCCGGCGGCCCGTCTCCCCGTATTACTGGCTCCCGGCAGTTGACTGTGAGGTGCCGTTTCGCGGCATCGTGGAAACGACCCGGGTGATCCGGGAAGCGGATGCCGGCGGCCACCACCTCGTATATCTCCTGAACTACGTCCATCGCGACACGACCGAGTTCGCGCGCACGGACGATGATCTCGCGCAATCGTACGTGGGAGGCCTGCTCGATCTGTTTCCCGACCTGACCCGGCAGGACGTTCACTCGACACACGTCTTCAGGGCTCCGTACGTGGAGCCGATCTGGACGCCCGGATACGCGAAGCGAGTGCCGCCGGCAGAGCTGGTTCAGGGGCGAGTGTACCTCGCAACGACGGCGCAGGTCTATCCCAACGTGACCTCGTGGAACACGTCGATCGGGCTCGCGACGGACGTCGCGAATCGGATTCTCGCTTCCAGTGAGGTCAGCCCCGCCTCGATCGAGGAGGTCGCTTGAGACTCGCGGGCCTCTCCGTCGACGTGGACTCGGTGGCGAGTCACCTGGAGGGCTATGGTTTCGAGCGACCCCAAGATGACGGATCGGCCTACTCGACCGCTGTCCCGAGGGCGCTGGACGTGTTCGACAGGGTCGGGGCTCGAGGCACCTTCTTTCTCATCGCGGAAGAAGCCGAGAAACACACTGATACTGTCCGTGAGATCGTCCGGCGCGGGCACGAAGTGGCCAGCCATTCGATGACTCACGGCCTTCCTTTCGCCAACCTGACGGAGGAGCGCAGCCGATCCGAGATCTTCGACTCGAAGGTGTTGCTGGAGCGGATCTCGGGAGCCCGAATCGATGGATTCCGGGCACCGAGCTGGGACGCCGGCGCCGACCTGATCGCCGAGTTGGAACGGGCCGGTTACCGCTACGACGCATCGGCTTATCCGTCGATCCTGCTCCCCCTGCTTCGCCGGGCGATCGCGTCGCGGAGCGCCGGGGGTGCGGTGCGCACGGTCTCGGGCCTGTGGGACGGGGTGTTCGGTCGGACCGGGCCGCACAGGTTGACGGTCGGTAACAGGACGATCTACGAGATTCCGGTCGCGACCACTCCGATTCTGAGACTCCCCTATTACCATACGATGAGCTATGTTCTGCCTGGCCCCGCATTTCGGCTCATCGGCATCGCCGCGCGCGCCCGCCGATGCCCCATTTCGTACCAGTTTCACGCAGTCGACTTCCTGGACACGGCGCAAGACGATCTGGACGAGCGCATCGCCCGTCATCCCGGGATGGAGCTTTCCCTGTCCACCAAACTGACGCTCGCGCAGGACTGTCTTCAGCGCCTCGGCCGGGCTCGCCAGGTGGTTCCGCTGCGCGAGATCGTCGATTCCCTCGATCGCCCTCCGGCGGGGCGCCTCAGCACCTGAACCCAACACAACGAGTCAAGACCATGGATACGAACGAAATCATTTTCCTTCCGTCAGACAGAGACTCGTCGGGCCGTAGTTTCGGGGACGAGGAGGTGCAGCTTCTCCGCGAGGTCATCGAGGGCGGCAACCTGTTCTGCGTGCCCGGCAACATGGTTCCCCGGTTCGAGCGGGCGTTCGCTGACCTGTACGGGGTGCCGCACGCCCGCGCCGTGACCTCGGGAACGGCCGCCGTCCACACTGCGCTCGGCGCGCTGGATATCGCCCCCGGCGACGAGATCGTGACGACTCCCATCACCGACATGGGCGCGATCACCCCGATCCTGTTCCAGGGCGCCGTGCCCGTGTACGCGGACGTGGAGTGGGACACGCTCAACATCTCGGCTGACACCATCAGGCCCCGGATTACCGAAAGGACGCGAGCGATCATCGTCACGCACCTGTTCGGCAACCCGTGCGACATGGATCCGATCATGGCGCTCGCGGCCGAGCACGACCTGCCGGTGCTCGAGGACACGGCGCAGGCATATCTGGCCACTTACAAGGGACGCCTGGTCGGCACGTTCGGCGATATCGCCGCCTTCAGTTTCCAGCAGGGAAAGCACATGACCACGGGCGAGGGCGGCATGATCATCTCCTCGGACCCGGAGCTGGCTCGCCGGGCCCGCGTGTGGGCCGACAAGGGATGGAACTACGATCCGAAGGCCCCCGATCACGAGTTCATGGGCCTCAACTACCGGATGACGGAACTTCAGGGAGCGGTCGGACTCGCGCAGCTGCAGAAGCTGCCAGGCATGGTCGAGGCGCGCGTCGCCTCGGTCGGGTTGCTCCTCGACCGGATCGAGGACATTCCGGGGGTGAAGATCGCGCGCGTTCACCCCGAGGCTGCAGCTACGTGGTGGCGAGTTCCCCTCCTCATCGACGTTGACGAGATCGGAGTGACGCCGGCGGAGATCGAGGCGGGACTCAAGCGCGTGAAGATCTGGGCGAAGGCGGGCTACATCAGTCGCCCGGCCTTCCACTGCGCCCAGTTCACCGAAAAGAGGACCTTCCGGGACACCTGGTGGCCCTACAGCGCGCACACCGCTCCGCTTCCACCGGAGACACTCGAGGAATACCCGGGCTGCCGCGATGCGCTACGGCGTGTCCTCGTCATTCCGTGGACCGAGAAGCATGAGGAGGAGCACGCGATCTACGTGGCCGACCAGATCCGGGCGGTCGTCGAGTCGAAGAGGGCCGCGAGCGTGTCGGGAGGTCTGGAGACGTGAACAGTCCACGAAAGGTCGCAATCGTCGGCTGCGGAGCCATCTCCCGCGCACACGCTACGGCGATCGAAGCTCTGCCTCAGGTGGAGCTCGTGGCGCTCGTGGACACGGATCCGGCGGCACTGGCGAAAGCGGAAAGCGAGCTGGGTGCTCCTGGGTTCGCAACGGTCGCCGATCTGATCGCCGCCGGAGGCGCCGACGCCGCGTGCATCTGCACGCCTCCGGCCCTTCACAACGGGATTGCCGAAGTACTGCTCGCTGCGGGGTTGGACGTGCTGTGCGAAAAGCCGCTCTCCGTCTCGGCGGCCGTCGCACAGGCAATGATCGCGAGCGCGGCCGACGTCAATCGGGCTCTTTCCGTGTCGGACAAGTTCCGGCACGTGGGGGACCTCATCGAAGCCGGCGAGCGACTGCGGTTGGGAGAGATCGGGTCGCCAATCCACTTCGCGGTGTGCTTCTGCGCACCCGTCGGCGTGAGGGATCGCTGGCCCTCCGATGCAGCGCTTTCAGGTGGCGGAGTGCTGATGGACAACGGGCCACATGCCTTCGATGTGCTGAGCCACGTGCTGGACGCGCCGATCGAGGATCTCGCGGCCGTCTTCGCGAAACCCTCGCTCGCGCCGCCTGTCGAAGACACTGCCCTGCTGCATTTCCGCACGGAGAGCGGCAGTACGGGCCGGATAGAGCTGTCTTGGGTCTACTTCACGAAAGATCTCGACTATCTCGTCATCCAGGGTACGGAGGGCACGATTCGGATCGGCTGGACGGGCGGACAGTTGAGGCACCATGGCGAGCGTGAATGGATGCCATTCGGGTCGGGTTACGACAAGGGGGCCGCGTTCCGGGGTGTGTGGGAGGCGTTCCTGAGCAGCGGACCCGTGGCAGGCAACTCGCGCGAGGGTGCGGCCGCGCTGGAGTGGATCGAGACAGCATACGACTCGGCGCGATGAAGGATCCTGATCCCCGACCGGGTGTCCCCGATCAACCGGGCGGCGCCAATGCTCGAAGGAGTTGGAGCGGCATCTGGCTCCTTCTGGCGTCGGTCATCGTCGCGATCCTCATTTCGGAACTGCTGATACGAACTCTGTTCCCCCAGGAACTTACGCCGTTGGGAGGGTGGGCCAGTTGTTGCGGAGACTTCTTCGAGCCGGATCCGCAATATGGCTGGATGGCGCGCCCGGGGTACCGCGGAGAGTATGTACACGACACGCAAGTCGCGATCAACTCTCTGGGTCTGAGAGATCACGAATATGGTCCCAGGCGAAACGACGAAATCAGGATACTCTCGCTGGGCGATTCCTTCGCGTTCGGCTTTGGAGTAGAACTGGAGGAAGACTATGCTAAGATGTTGGAAAATATGCTTCGTAAGCGCTTCCCAACAGTCGAGATATCGGTGATCAATGGCGGGTTGGCCGCATACAACTCACACCACGTGATAATGGAGTTCGATCGCCTTCAACCTCTCCTTGATCCTGATTTCGTCATTGCGGCCTTCGTCGCGGGAAACGACGTGGCAGACAACCCTGTCTTCGACGAGCAACTCGAACAGTGGCTGCAGTCGCCGGTCGGCTTCCTGGGACGACATAGTCACCTGTTCAGACTGATCCTGCGGTCCACTTTTGCGCCCAGGTACTTCGCGGCCAATCGAAGCAAGAAGAACATAGAGTACACGAACGGCCTCTTGGACGATCTGGACGCCGACGTGCATCGGGCGAACCTCCCGCTTGCGATCCTGATCATCCCGGCACGCCACCAGGTACGCCCGTCCGTCAACCCTGGCACAGCGCTCTTGGATCGACTCGGAGCGCAAGGCTATATCCTCAGGCAGAACAACATGGTCCGAGAGCACCTTGAAACCACAGGTGTTCCGTACGTCGACACGTACCCGGCACTGGCAGAGCGCGACAGCATCGACGCGGTGTTCTTCGACGATGACCCTCATACCAACGCACTTGGGTACCGAATTATCGCTGAAGCCACCTACGAGGCGATTCTCCCGACAATCGAAAAGCTGGTAGAAGAGCGCACCGCAGTGTCACCGTAGGCGTTTGGTTCCGGCTGAGGTGCAGGGCTCAACGCGAAGCAGGCGCGCCGTCCGCGAGCTCCGGACAGGTCAGTTTGCCGAGAGCCCAGGGCGTGAGCAGGTCGCTGCAGGCAATGCGGTCGAACAGGATCCTGCTTACAAGCTCGTGGCCGCGACTCCGGTAATGGACGTCGTCCCAGAAGTAGCTGCCGATCTGGCTGCAGTCGCCTTCCAGCCGGGCCACGAAGTCTCCCTCCAGGTCCACTACCTCGACGCCTCGATTCATCAGGCGACCGACCACGTCAGAGTTGTTGCCGGCAATCCCGTCACACACCTGGGATCTGCTTGGTGCCACGAATACGATTGCAGCGACGCGGCCCGAATCCGACGCGAGCGGAAGATCCGCCAGCATAGTCAACAGGGCGTCTATGTTGCTCGATACCACGTTGAGCGTGTCGTACGGGGGAACGATGTTCTCGGGTATCGTCCAGAGCCGATTGATAGCTCCTGGCAATATCCCCCGTACGTCATACCGCCCATTGAGGTGGTTGACCGACAGCCGCAGGAGGTCCCAAAGAGCCGAGCGGGGTCTCTGCATTGGATAAGCGTAGTTGCCCGGTGCGATCAGCTGGAGGGGGGGACGTTCCCAGTCGTTCGGAATCGTGTAGAACATCAGGACGTCGGCCCGCACGGCATTGCTCAAGTCGCGACCGCGTCGAGCCATCTGTGTGACCGAGTAGCCATTGACGCCGCCGTTCAGCACCTCGACCGAGGGCAGAGCGTCCCTCAGCATCGATTCCAGCCGAGTCGTGAAGAGGTCGGCGTGCTCCGTCCTGCTGCCACCGTACGTGACCGAATTTCCAAGTACGAGGATCTGAGGCTTTCCCTCGAGCTGCCGGGAGGGATCGGTTTCCCTGAGTCCCAAGTCGTTGATGAAGACAGTCACACCGAGCCTGCTGGCCTCCTGATTCGGTCTGGGCTCGTAGCCCCACTCGCTGTTCGATTGATAGAGGACGGGAGAAGTCATACCCAACAGACGCAGCAGGACCTCCGATGCCAGAAGCGCGATTAGAAGCGAGCCGGCGAGGAGCGCCACATTCGCCTTCTTGGAGGTCCGGCTGTGGATCACCATGTCGCTCCCTTCCCGTGCCCGCCAAGAATCTGACGGTGGTTGCTGAAAGGTAAAGCGGTCTGCATGAAGCGGTAAGTCCACGGCGGACAGGGGGTCTACTCCAACGTGGTTGGCGGGTGCTCCTCCGGAAAGACCAGCGCAACCTTCACTCCCGGCCCCTCATAGCTCATATCAACCCGGAAGCGCGCCGAGAGAGCCGGGATCAGATCGGCCCCGGGCGCTCGCCCGAAAGTCCGGCTCTCGTAGATCCACATTCGATCCCCGCTCACTGCGAGACGCTCCAACAGCTCGTCGAGCGAGTCCGAGTCGACACCCGGTGTTGGGTGGAGCGGATACACCAGGGTGGGAAGGCCGACGTCGTAGTACGAGAAGACGCTCGATACGTAGGGGACGGTCACGAGCACCATGTCTCCGGGCTCCGCGTGCATGCGAATGTGCTCGACGGCGTCTCTGTGATCCTCCTTGAAGTACCTCTCGTTCCGGTAGTAGTTGGACAGCGCCGTCACGAAGACGACAGCGACTACGGCCGCTGCAATCCTCCTCACGCTCACTCTGAAGCTCGTGACTCCCGCTGAGAGAACCACGATGAATGGTGGAAAGGCCAAGATAGCGTAGCGGACATTGTAGGGGTGTTCTGTAGCCAGTGCGCCGATGGCGGCAAAACCGAGAGCCGACACAGCCCAAAGAGACAGGGCAAGGAGTGCGGCCCGATGCTCTCTGGCGAGCCGGGCGATTCCGCAGACCACCAGACCACCGAACAGCAACGCCACGGGAACGATCCACGGCAGGGCCCTTCGCACGAATTCCGCGGCATCCGGTTGGTGCAATTCGGTGGTCGACGGGCCGAGAGAATAGCCAGCACTGAAGGCGTAGGCCGTGTAGGCAAGATCCTGGAGACTGAAGACCCTCTCGGGGGCTGAAGCTCTCGGTGGCAGGCCAATCAAGCTCACGACGCCGGGCACCGCAAACAGCGCCACGATCGCGAAGCGCTTCATCCATACCGTGCGGTGGACGGGATCGGAAAGGAGAGCATACGTGAAGAGAAAGCCGATGAACGCCAGCCCGACAGTCTGGCACAGGAAGACCGAGGCCGTCGTTACGGCAAACAGGATGACTCGAAACCGAGTGGGTTCGCTCCTGAGCTTCTCGAGGAGGTACAGCGATGCGAGGGCTAGAAACAGCAACATGGAATACGGTCTGGCATCCTGGCTGTACCAGACATGAAACGGCGACAGGGCCAGGAATGCGGCCGCATAAGCGGCCTCGGTCTTCCCGATCCAGCGTCGGGTGACATCATGAAGCAGAGGAATCGATGCGACGGCGAACATGACCGAAGGAAGTCGCAGTATGAACTCGCTGCGGCCAATGTGCAGGAAACCATGAACGACCAGATAGTAGAGGGGAGGGATGTTCGAGTTTGCCGCCGTCCGCGCGATTACATCGTGGAGGGACCCCGACGAGCTCACGAAGGTCACTGCCTCGTCCACCCACAGGCTCTGGGCGCCGAGAAGGAGCAGCCGCAGAGCTAGCGCCATACTCGTGGTGGCGGCCACTGTCAGCAGCAGACGCAACCGGTCTCGGGGAACCGAGGACTGGCTGCCCTGCTGCTGAGACGAGGCGTCATTCAATTGGCGACGCCCTTCGAAGCGCTTGATTGGCTGGATGGCGGTACCTTGGCCAGTATCAAGTAGTTGGCGAATTCGTGCACCAGGGAATACTCGCTCACCAGCTGTGGACTCGCTTCGGATTTTTCGATCAGCAGGTAGGTCGCAACAGACTCCCCGAAATGACCCTCGTCATCGTAGATCGCGTTCCTGGCGGTGAACAGACGCAGCACCCGCGGCTTCTTGAATCCCATGATCTCATTCGCGCCCACGTTCTCCGATATGTACCCGTAGATTCCCAGCATTTCTGGAGTGTAAGACTCGTTCGTGTCCTCACTGACGGAGCGGTACACGATGTGACCGACGCTGACGACCGTGAACATGATCAGGTAGCCGGCCAGCAGCGGCTTTGCTCTGCGTCCCTGCCCGCAGCGAACCAGGATATACCTGACACCCTTCAGCCAGAAGAACACCAAGAATGGTGCGACTGGAAATATGAAACGGATGCCTTGCCTTGCTGGCCAGATCAGGAGAATCAGCAGGTTGGCTGCGACGTAGACCAGCATGTAGAGGTGCTTTTTCCAATTGTGCATCATGCCCGCCAGAATCGGCACCATCGCCGCAACCATCGATATGCCGGTGATGTTCTTGAGCGTGAGAAGCTCCCCGATCAAGCCCATGTAGTAGACGGCATTGGAGGCGAACGACTGCAAGGAGGCGCTGAACAGTTCCTCGTAGTGGTTTCCCCCGCCCTGGGGAAACACCTGGCTCGAGGCGGCGAATAGTACAGCAAACACGAAGTAGGGGATGATCAAGCTGATCTTGCCCGGTCGTGGCTGTTGCTGGAAGAGCTGATATGTCAGGAGCGTAGGGAGCAGGGAGATTCCAATGTCTCGAGTGAAGTACGAGTAGAATATCAAGACTCCGAGCAGGCACTGACCGAGGTAACCGGTCCTTCGTCGCTGCATCAGCAGCAGGCTGGAGAGACTGAAGAACAGGAACGGTAGGTCGGCGAATATTCGATCCGTATAGTAGATGAATCGGGAATGAAACCCGATCATGATCGTGATGAAGAAGGCGTAGAACACGTCCTGGAAGCCATCCCTGAACAGGTAGAAGATGACGGGTACGGACAGGACGAAGAAGAGGGAACAGAACACCTTCAGCACGATGAAGTTGAGACCGAGGTAATGGTAGACGGGCGCCAGGAGGAGAGGGAGGCCGCTCGGGTACAGGTAGGGGCCCATGAGCTTTGACGAGTTGTCCATTGAGTACTTGTTCGCGACGAACAGTTGCTCGAGAGTCCCATCCAGGATCGACCTCGCCTGCTCAATGTACAGGGCGAAGTCACCTCCCCAGTCATGGCCCGCGTGTATGGATACGAGGCAGAGCAGGCCGGCAGTCAGTGTTATCAACCAGAGATCCACACTCGCCCCCTGGTGAGTTGGCCACCATGGCGCCGAGACTGCAGTGGACTGCTCTTTCTCAGACGTAGCGGTCCCCCGCCCTTCCTGGAAGGAGTTAATGCGGTTGCCGCTCCAGCCCCCCGGTGAGTCGAGTGTCACCATCTTCGCCCAGGTTTGGATCCCCACGCGGTCGTGGACGGAAACCGGAATCCGAGGCGGTAAGGTAGCGCTCGCAGGCCACCGTTGACGAGCGGGTAGGGCAAGCGCTGGATTGGGGACGCTCGGCCTTTATCGCAGAGTCAGGCCCCTACTGGACCGTGACTGTGATATAGTCACTGGCTGCTATGACACCGTCGCTGGCCGTCAACCGCAGGACATAGGTGCCTGGTTCGGAGAATCGAACTCGCGGGCGAAGGGTGGCCGCCGCCATCGGAGTCACGGAGGTGTCGTCCACGTCCACGTATCGACCCACCCCTGCCGACCCGTAGTTGCCGACGCCCCACATGAGGTTGGGTGCACCCGAGAGACCCAGAGTATTGAGGTTGGCCCGCTGGTAGATCGGTACCCCGTCGAGCCACAGCGTGATCTCACCGTCCTGGAAGCCCGTCTTCAGGTAGGCGACGAGCTGGAACCAGCGTCCCTTGGGTACCTGTACTCCCGGACGCGTGATCTGGGCGTTGTGCCAGTCGTGAATGACGATCGCATCGTCCCCGCCCTCGAAGGTGGACTGCTTGACGGCGACCACCCAGGTCGGATCGTAGGGCGAAGCCTCTTCCTTGAACTGGAAGATGTTCACATAGTGGTCGGCCAAGTCCGCCACGACGTAGTCGGTCGGCCAATAGTACCACGCTGAGTAGTAGGCGGAAGACTGATCAAACCTCCAGCGAAGGAGTTTGGCCGAGTAATTCATCGGCGGGGTCAGCGCCGGGTCGTTGTACGCCCTCCAAGTGAACCTCCCGGAGTGTCCCCTCTGGGATGTGACGTAGCCGCCCCCCGAGTGATCGGCTCCGCCGTCGCCCGTCCATTCTGAGACATCTCCCGTCTCGAACGACGCCTCGAACATCCTCTCGGCAAAGCTGACGCTGCCCGGTCCCTCGATCTTGGACCAGAAGAGGAAGCGCGAGTCCACATCCGGAGAACTCTCGACCGTGGCGTCCAGCCTGAGCTCCTGTCCGACGGATACGACGGTGTCGGAACCGGCATCCACGCGGATCGAGGACGTATCGGCCTCCGCGGTTACCGTAACAGAGGCCGACACGACCACACCACCGCTGGCAGCAGTCACGGTTGCGAAACCGTCTCTGAGACCGATCACCCAGCCCGTGGCATCGACATCGGCGACACTCCGATCCGAGCTGTCCCACTGGACGGCCCGGTCCAGCGCGTTGCCACCCGCGTCCCTCGGGATCGCCGAGAACTGGCCGGTCTGATCGATGCCGAGACTCATCGAGCCAGGCGTGAGATCGACCGAGGCCACCGGAGCCTCCTCGATGCTGACAGAGGCAGTGTCGGCCAGACCGTCACGACTGGCCACGACCTGGAACTGGCCCGGGGATGTCCCGGCAGCGTACAGACCGGCCTGGCTCACGCTTCCGCCAGAGGCAGCCCACTCGACGGTACCACCGATTACGTCACCCGCGCCGTCGACCAGAACGGCTGAGAACTGCACCGTCTCACCCAGAAGCACAGTCGCGTTTGCCGGTGTCACGACGATGGATGTGGCCTCCGGCGGCGGCTCCGCGGATACTTCGACAATCGCTGTGTCTGAGACTCCCTGATTCGCCGATGCGATGACCCTGTAGGAGCCGGTTTCCAGGCCCGCCACGTAGGTTCCTTCGGCACTGATTACCCCACCTTCGCCTTGCCACTCGATCAACGCGGGAACGTGCCGCCCCCTGTCGTCCCACACCGATGCGTAAAACTGCACGGAGTCGCTCGGAGCAATCACGACGTTCGAAGGCTCAACATCGATTGTCAGCGCGCCAGCTGCCGAATCGTCCATGACCTCTACGGTAGCCGTATCGGCGAGGGCCTTTCCCTTCAGTTTTCCGTTCTTGCGGTTGGCAATGATCCTGTAGTGGCCCCTGGCATTCGCGGCGAAGAACACTCCGTCGTCGCTGATCGTCCCACCCGAGGCCTGCCATTCCACCGTATCCTGGACGATCGAGCCAAGTCCGTTGCGAAATTCGGCCCGAAAAGCGATCGAAGTGCCCGGCTCGAGCGATACATCACTCGGCACTATGGAGAGGACCAGCGGTTCCAGAGTCGGATCTTGAGTCGGTTCACCGGGACCGGCTATGGTTGGCACCCCTGTACAGGCGACCAGCACGCCGATCGCAACACACGCCGCTACCATGCTCAGATTCTGCCGCAGTTCCGAACCGGCCGTCGTGTACATCTTCCGACTCCCGCTGCCGAGAAATGCCTGACTGTTCCCGGCGACTTCCGCTGCATACTGCACACCGTCGACATATTCCGTACCAAGTGGTTTATTTCAAACAACTTGACGCAACTGGCTGGCCCTTCATCGGTCCGATTCAACCGGAACTTCGTTCCCACAGAGGAAAATAGTGCTCCATGGCGTCGCCCGGGCCGCATTGATCCCGCCACGCGACAGCCCGGTGCGCTGGGCCAGTGCGAGCCCGTCCTCATCTTATCCCGTGCCACCACTCAAGTCACCTCCGATGCAGGCAGCGATCCCATGATACGGGGCGTGAGGCCCTGAAGGTAGAACACGCGACGCGACGAGGTGATCCGGATTCCAGCAGAACTTGGTGATCTTGCGCAAGGAGGACGAGGTGCTGATGGCCGGGTTCTAGTGTCGTTCCTGAGGAACTACCAGCCGATACCCTGATAAGCCATCGGGTAGCCTCGAGCATCGAACATGCCGACGAGGTCCACAACCTCCCGGCCCACGAGAGGCTCAGATCTGAGTGCCTCGCGGCACCGCTCGTCATCGTGACCGACGACAATCGTCCGGGCGTGACGCAGCAGGTCGTCCATGCTGTCCACCATGATATCAGAAAGGTGCGGAAGGTGGTTCTCGACATACTCCCGGTTTGCTCCGGCTACCTTCGCGAGGCTCACCAGGCCATCGAAGATCCGGACATCAAAGCCCTTTCCGATCAGCCGCTCAGCCAACTCCACGAGCGGACTCTCGCGCAAGTCGTCAGTGCCCTTCTTGAAGCTCAGACCGACGAGGCCGACCTCGCGGTGCCCGATCTGGACGATCATGCGAAGGGCTCGATCGATATGCTCCTGATTGCTCTTCAGCAACGAGTTGAGCATGGGTAGCTCCAGGTCAAGCCGTCGGGCAGCGTGGGTGAGGGCTCGCAGGTCCTTTCCCAGGCAGGAACCTCCGAAAGCGAAGCCAGGACGAAGGTACTTTTCCGAGATGTTGAGCTTGTGATCCTGGCAGAAGATCTCCATGACCACCCGGCCGTCCACGCCTACCGCCTTGCTCACCGTAGCCAGCTCGTTGGCGAAGTTGATCTTCACCGCATGCCACGCGTTGTCGCCGTACTTCACGGTCTCTGCAACCTCGAGCGAGGTGGAGATGATGGGAGCCTCTGCTGCCGGATAGATGCTTCGAAGCGCAGCTTCACTCTCGGTGTCGGTCGCTCCGATGACGATCTTGCCGGGCTGGTTGAAATCCGCTATGCCGCTGCCCTCGCGCAGGAATTCCGGGTGATAACAGACTCCGAATTCCTTTGAAACGGTCTTGCGGCTGTGTTCCGAGATGCTCGGTATCACGACATCTCTCGTCGTGCCGGGAATGGTCGTGCACCGAACGACCGCCACGTAACGCCCCGACTTCTCCCGGATGGCCAGGCCTATCTGTTCGCTCACGCGCCGCAGATACTGCAGGTCGATACTGCCATTAGCCTGACTCGGCGTGCCTACGCAGACCCAGGCCATCTCCGTCTCCCGCACGGCTTGCTTCCAGTCGGATGTCGCTCGCACCCGACCCGCGCTCACCATCGCGGACATCAGGGGCCCGATGTCGGCTTCGATGATCGGGGAGAGCCCGCGGTTGAT
>Ga0210121_1000271_pt1 | contig 15758 bp, 14 predicted proteins | sample Joice_ThreeSqB_D_FD_184873 | JGI IMG/M metagenome (GOLD analysis project Ga0210121, IMG submission 184873) | Wetland microbial communities from San Francisco Bay, California, USA, that impact long-term carbon sequestration - Joice_ThreeSqB_D1... | ecosystem: Environmental > Aquatic > Marine >... | reverse complement strand
ATTTCCAGCCCAGAAACTGCCCGCCGAACGCGAATACCACGAGGGCCAGACCGACCAGCAGGAAGATGGGCCGGATCACATCGTCCCGCTTCAGACCCAGCAGGATGAGGATGACCCCCGCGACGGCGATCGCCACGAGAAGAGACCCGTCCATCCACCCCATGACGACGTCATACCGGTCTCTGAGATACAGGTGCGCTCTCCTTCGCGGGTCCGATCGGGCCTGCGGCGAACGCTGGCCACGCCACGTTGCCGGCGTGGCCTCGCGTCGCTTCGGTCCTAGTCCACGATCGGGGTTCCGAACTCGACCAGCTGCTGCTCGACCTGCGCGCGGTCACCGGTGACCACGAGCAGCATGTCTTCCGGCCGAATGTACTCCTTCATGATGCGCTGCACGTCTTCCGGCGTTATGGCGTAGATCCGATCCACGTAGGTCTCCAGGTAGTCCTTCGGCAGGCCGTGAAGTCGCATGTACGCCAGCTGCCCGACGATTCCGCCCCGGCTCGAGTTCTGGAGCACGAAGATCCCGGCCAGGAAGTTCTGAATGCTCCGCAGCTCCTCTTCCGAGGGCGGCTCGTTCTGCAGCCTCTCGATCTCGTAGAAGATCTCGTCCAGCGAGGCGCCCGTGACGGCGGTGGTGACGTCGGCCATCTCGACCCAGTAGGCGTCGCGGTACCGGGTCGAGACCTGGCTGAACGGCGAGTACGTGTATCCCTTGTCTTCCCTGAGGTTGACCGTGATCCGGGACGCGAACGAGCCGCCCAGCAGGGCGTCGGTCACCTTGAGCGCCACGAAATCCTCGTGAGACGGATCGATCGTCGGAAGCCCGACCATGATCGTGGACTGAGGCGCCCCCGGTCGATCCACGATGTGCACGGCGCGCCCGGTCACCGGATCGGGAACGTCGATCGTCGGAGGCGGACCCTCCTTCCAGCCGCCGAAGGCGGCCTCGACCGCAGCCCGTATCGCCTCCTCGTCGAACATCCCGGTGACGTACAGGTGCGATCGCGCGGCTCCGAAGTTGGTGTCGTAGAAGCCACGCACCTGCTCCAGCGTATAGCCCTGGAGCTGCTGCTCGGTCGGGTACAGCCGTCCGTACGGGTGGTCGGGGTACATCACGGCCCGGAACCTCTCCTGCGTCAGATCCTGGGGTCGTGTGCGGGCGATGCTGAGCTGTCGAATCCGGTCTCCACGCAGCCGGTCCAGCTCGGACCCGGGGAAAGACGGGTTGAGGGTCAGGTCGGCGATCAGGGCCACGAGAGCCGGCCCGTACTCCGCCAGCACCTGACCGGAGACACTCGACTGATCGAGCCCGACCCCCACGTTCACGGATCCACCCATGCTGGCCGCCTCGCGCGCTATCTCTTCCGCGCTGCGCGTGGTCGTACCCTCCTTCATCAGGTCTCCCATCAGATCGGCGAGCCACACCTCGTCGGCGGTCTCGTCGATGTTCCCGGTACGGATCACCAGCTGGATGCTCGTCTTCGGGATCCTGCCGTACGGCACCATGGTCACGCCGAGCCCGTTAGGCAGCTCGAACTCGGTCGCTTCGGCCAGATGGAAGTCCTTCGGCTGTCCGCCCGCCGGTGGCGACTCCTGCGCGATCGCACTGCCAGCTCCCGTCGCCAGCGAGAGTCCGCCCAGCAGCAGCAGGGCGGCGAGGCTCTTCATCGTCGCTCTCATCGTCCCGCCTCCTATCGCGAGCCGGCGCCGGCCGCCGCACCACCTGGGGCAGCTCCGGGCTCGACCGTGAGAATCGTCCGGTTGGTCGGCCGCAAGTACTCCTGGGCCGTCTGAAGGATGAGCTCGGGCGTCACGGCCTCGAACTCGTCCTCGATCCGGTTGATGCGTGACGGGTCGTCGTCGAACAGGGCGAACGACGCGAGCAGGTCGGCCCGCCCGAACCCGAACATTCCCTCGATGGAATTGAGGAGGCTGGAACGCAGCTTGGTCCGCGCCCGCGCCAGAGTTTCCTCATCCACCGGCGTGGTCCGGATCTGCTCCACGACGTCATCCGCCGCGGCCATGATGTCGTCCGCGCTCACGTCCGGGTCGTGATACAGCGAAACCGTCCACAGCATGGGACCCGCGTAGTTGTACATGTTGCCGAGAGGGTTGATGTCGCCGTCGACTCCCGCGGTGAAACCGTCTTCCTGTACGAGTCGCTGGTACAGCCACGAGTCTTCGCCCTGTACGAGGATCTGATCGATGAGGCCGAAGGCCCAGTACTCGGGCGAGTTGCGCTCCGGAGTGTGATAGGCGAAGGCGAGCGCCGGGCGTGGGGCCAGCGCATCCACCTGGCTCGCGCGCTTCTCTTCTTCCTGCCGCGGCTCGCTGATGTCGAACGCCGGCTTCTCGGGCCCCGCCGCGATCGGTCCGAAGTATGTTTCGATCCAGCCCCGGGCCTCGGCGGAGTCGAAGTCGCCGACCACGGCCAGGGCGGCGTTGTTGGGCGCGTAGAAAGTGTGGAAGAACTCCCGCACGTCTTCCAGGGTGGCGGCCTCGAGGTCCGACAGCTCGCCGTAGAAGTTGTGGGCGTTGTACCAGTTCGTGTTGGCCACCTGGGGCATGTCGAGCCACGGGAAGCCGCCGTACGGCTGGTTGAGCACGTTCACCTTCACCTCGTTCGAGACCACGCCCTGCTGGTTCGTGAGGTTCTCCTGCGTGATCGCCAGGCCCCGCATGCGGTCGGCCTCGGCCCACAGCATCGTCTGGAGCTTGTGCGACGGGACGATCTCGAAGTAGTTGGTGAAGTCCATTCTCGTGGAGCCGTTCAGCACCCCGCCGTTCTCCTGCACCAGGCGCACGAACTCCCACTTCCCCAGGTTCTCCGATCCCTGGAACATCAGGTGCTCGAACAGGTGGGCGAACCCCGTGCGGTCCCTCGGCTCGAGACGGAGCCCGACATTGTAGTACACGGCCACCGTCACGATCGGAGCCGTGTGATCGGGCGAGAGCACGACGCGCAGACCGTTGTCGAGCGTGTAGTACTCGACCGGAACGCTGAACGAGGTATCGAGCTCGTGGGTCGTCCCGTCGCCCGCCTGGCAGGCGGCGAGGGTCAGGGCGACGCCCGCCGTTGCGAGACCACCCCACCGGTTGATTCTTCGCATGCGGTACCTCCCGTGCGCGAATCGAAGTGTCGCGAATGTGGAGCGGTCCTACCAGCGAACCACGGCGCCGCCCCACGTGAAGCCGGATCCGAAGGCCGTGAAGCCCACGAGGTCGCCCCGGCGGATGCCGCCCTCCTCGATGCACTCGTGCAGGGCGATCGGGATGCTGGCGGCGGTAGTGTTTCCGTAACGCTGGATGTTGATGTACATCTTGTCGTCCGGTATTCCGAGGCCTTTTGCGACCGCCTGAGCGATCCTCATGTTGGCCTGGTGCGGGATGACCATGTCGAGTTCCTGCACCGTGTGTCCCGCCACTTCCAGCACTTCGATGAGAGCGGCGGGCATCTTCGTGACCGCGTGCTTGAACACGTCCCGGCCCTCCATGTGAGGTCGGGTCAGGCCCGCGTCGATCATCTCACTGGTGACGAACGGTTTGTTCACGCAGGCGGGGGCCGGCGCCCACAGCTTCTCGGCGTGGCGACCGTCCGCGTGCGTTCGCACCGCCAGCACCCCCCGATCGGGATCTTCGGTGGGGCCGAGGATGGCCACCGCAGCCCCGTCCCCGAACAGTACGGCCGTGTCCCGCCCGTCCGTCGACAGGACGATGCCCGACGAATGAACCTCTGTCCCCACCAGCAGCACCCGACGATACTTGCCCGTCTGGATGAAGGCGTCCGCGACCTCGAGGCCGTACAGGAACCCCGTGCACTGGTTCCTGATGTCCAGGCACGGAATGTCCGTCACACCCAGCTTGCGCTGCAGAAACACTCCGGTGCCCGGGAAGAAATGGTCCGGGCTCAGAGTTGCGACGATGAGGCAATCCAGCTCGCTCGCCTCCATGCCAGCGGCCTCGAGTGCTCTCTCGGTGGCGATCTTCGCCATGTCGGAGCCACCTTCACCTTCGGCCGCCCACCTGCGCTCCTCGATGCCGGATCGCTGCCGGATCCACTCGTCCGAGGTGTCCATGTATCCCTCGAGCTCGTGGTTGGTGACCACTCGCTCGGGCACGTACATGCCAGTGGAGATGAACTCAGTGCGGTGCATGGTCTGCTCGGCCTCCGGTGTTCGTAGTATCGGACCAATGTACGTGGCCGCGCCCACCGGGCGCACGGGCCCGGCTTCTCTGCGAAATCTGCCCATCGGCGGTCGACCGCCTACCGCGACGGCTTCGAAGGAGCGTTATTGGAGGAACGCCGGGCTCGCCCCACCGGCCAGGAGGTGTATCCATGGGCTCGACGTACCAGTCGATCGTCATCGACGTTCCTACCGAAACGGTGTGGGCCGCAATCCGCGACTTTCACGACATGAGCTGGGCCCCGAACGTGATCAAGTCCCTCGAAGCGTCAGGCGGTCGCGACGGGACGTCGGTCGGCGCCGGGCGCGTGCTCAACGGCGCCTTCGTCGAGACGCTGAGAGAATTCGATGATGCTGACTGCGCGCTCGCCTACTCGATCGACGAAGGGCCGCCGCCGATCTCCACCGAGGATGTGCGCGACTGCGTGGGTCGGGTAACGGTGAAGCCCACTCCCGATGGGGAAGGCGCACTGGTGGAATGGACGTCGAGCTGGCAGAAGAACGACGACGCGGCCTACGAGTTCTGCCACGACATCTTCGGGGCCCTGCTGGCCGACATGAAGGCGAGTCTCGAGGGGTCCGCCTAGTCTCGTTCCGCCCGTTGGCTGCGTTGTGTCCGGCCTCGTTTCCTGGGGGGATAGCGGGCAGGCCGGCCAGCCGGAGCGACGCTCCAGGAAGCCGACCGGCCCGCCCGAACGCCCGGGCGTTCAGTTCATGTCGTCGCTTCTCCCCGCCGGCGCCGTGCGGCAGCCAGGCCGAACGGGAGCAGCAGCAGAGCTCCGCCGAGTCCCATCGCGGCCTCGCCGACCGTGATGGCTCGAAAAGAAGTCGATCCCTGCGCTTCGGCAACGACCACTGCCGTGCGAAGCATCGACTCGACGTCCTGCCCGGTGGCGGCCCGCGGCCAGTTTCCCTCGCGGCTGCGCGGCACCTTGACGAACGAGATCTCCTGGTTGCCCTCGGCCAGCGCGGCGAGAAGCGACACCTCGACTCCAGTTGTGCCGTCCGTGCCGTGAATCACCAGCACCCAGTTGCCTTCCTCCGGAATCTGCCCCCACGTCGCCCACGAGCCTCCGGTGCCCACCGGGGTGAACTTCAGGGGAAGCGAGACTCGCCTGCCGTCCACGATTCCCTCTGCCGTTCCCTCGACCGGAAACTGGCCCTGGTGTTCGTGGTGATACATGTGGATCAGCGCCAGGGCGCCGCGCGACTCGGCGTCCAGTCGGTTCGGCGGGTACTCGATGCTGATCCAGGGCGGACCCGCGAAAGCGACCGCTGCGGTCACAAGCAGGGGCACAGCGGCCAGAATCACGGCACGGGCGCTGAGCGCTCCGGATCGCTCGCTCGACCTCTTCCTCATCTTCACCATCTCCTGTCGGGGGGTCCGGCGTCGGGGCGATCCGGCGACCTTCGCCGTCCGCTTCCCGCTGCCTCGTCGCTACGGAGTTGTGATGCCGCAGCCCGGGGAGATTGTTTGAACGAGGTTCGAATCCGGTCGGCTCGCCTCCGCGTGGCCCGTAGGGCCAGCGAAGATCCGCGCCACGCTCTTGCGCCCCACCGCACCGGACTACAAACAATTCAAGCGCCCCCGATGTCCTAACGCCGAGAGAACGGACCGTAGCCGTGCCGGAGGAGAGGGACGCGATAAGCTCGACGCAGAAGGCTCAGGCTCCGTCGGCCGAAGTGGACGAGTCTCTCGTCGAGCGCGCGCAGGGCGGTGACGCGCGGGCCTTCGAGGAGTTGTATCGGACGCACGTGGATCGCGTGTACGCGCTGTGTCTTCGGATGAGTGCCGACAGGGAGCGGGCCGAACGCCTGACGCAGGACGCGTTCGTTCGCTGCTGGGAGAAGCTGGGCACTTTTCGGGGAGAGAGCCGTTTTTCCTCGTGGCTCTACCGGATGACCGTGAACGTGGTTCTGAACGACCAGCGAGCGCGAAAGCGTCGGCACCTGAGGCTCGAATCGACGGGCGACCTGGGGAGATACGGGCGCCCCGCGCCGGACCGGAGGACGGAAGAAAGGATCGACGTGGAGAGAGCCCTGGCGGCGCTCCCGGAGGCCGCACGGACGGTCCTGGTACTCTATGGGATCGAGGGCTACAAGTACCGCGAGATAGCCGAAATGACAGGACTGGCGGAGGGGACGGTCAAGGCGCAGATCCACCGGGCGCGGAAGCTCCTGGAGGAGGCGCTGGGCCGGGATCGCGAGGGGACGGATCATGATGGATGAGAGAAAGCCGAACGCTCGGCTCACCGGCGATACGCCCGACGAGGAGGACCTTCTGGGTCCCGACCTCCGTGCGCTGCTCGGCTCGCTTCCGCGTGAACTGGCTCCCGAGCGCGATCTCATGGCGTCGATCGTCGCACGGACGGGGGATCGGCTCGAGAGGGCGCGGCAAATCGACCCGACGCGCGGCGAGAGGAAGTGGTGGTACGGACAGCGCCTGAAACTCGCCGTGGCGGCGGTCGCATTGATCATCGCCACGTCCGTCGTGACCATGGCAGTCTTGAAACGCGACGCACAGATGAACGATGCAGGCGCAACAATTGCTACAGCAACGGAACAGTCCCGGGCCCTGATGGTAGCCGCCGATTACACGGATGTGGAGAATCAATACGCCTCGGCGATCGCGGATCTGGCGACCACGCTCGAGGCGGAGCGGGACCGTCTTCCCCCCGAGACCGTGCGGCTGATCGAGGACAATCTGCGCGTCATCGATAATGCAATTCAGCAGTCTCTGGCGGCTCTCGAAGCGGCTCCGCAGAGCCTGCCCCTGCAGCAGGCGGTGACGACCTCGTACGAGAGAAAGCTCGACTTCCTGCGGCAGGCAGCCGCGATCACGGCGGAAGGCTGAACATGATTCCAGCTCGCTCGATTCTCGGGATGGCGCTCCTGGTACTGGCCCTTCCGCTCACGGCACCGGCCCAGCAGCAGGTGCACCGCCGGCAGGCGGTGGAGCCGGACGCGTATCTGCGGATCTACATGGAGACGGAGGGCGCGATCCGCATCTCCGGGTGGTCGAAGGACTCCGTCGCGTTCGACGGTACCGTGGACGAGAGCCTTCCCGAGCTGAGCTTCGGGGCAGCAAAGGACGGCAAATCGGCGAAGGGCGGGATCTGGTCGGACAAGAGAGGCTCGGGAACGGTGGATCTGGACATATCCGTCCCCGAAGGTGCGACACTGTGGGTCAAAACCACCGGCGCCTCGGTCCAGATCGAGAACGTGACCGGAGGTGTCGACGTTTACACGGTCACGGGGGACGTCCGGTTCTCCGGCAACCCGAGACAGCTGTACGCCGAGTCGATCGGCGGCGAGGTGCGGATCTCGGGTGAATCGAGGTCGATCCGGGCCAAGACCGGCAATGGGCCGATCAGTTTCCGGGGAGCGGCCGAGGACCTGACCCTCGCCACGGTGGGCGGCACGATAACGGTCGATGGTCCGCGCCTGCGCCGGGGGGACTTCGAGACCGTCACGGGAGATATCACGTTCGACGGAGCCCTGGAGCCCGGCAGCTCGGTCGGATTCCAGACACACAGTGGCGGAGTCGAGATCAGACTACCCGCGGACGCCGGGGCCGACTGCGTCGTCACCACGATCGAAGGAGACCTGCAAGTGGACTTCGACGTGCCGGAATCCCTGGAGCGCGACGGAGCCCAGGGACCGGAGCGGGAATTCACGATCGGCGACGGCGGGGCCCATGTGAAGATCCAGACCTTCAACGGTCCGGTGGCCATCCGGCGGCAGTAGGACCAGTCCCCGACCTCAAAGCAGTTTCAGGAACGCGGCGAGCCAGGCCGGGTGCGCTGGCCACGCCGGACCTGTCACCAGGTTCCCTTCCACGTGCGCCTCGGGCCAATCCTTCGGTACGAACGTGCCGCCCGCCGCCGTCACCTCGGGCCCGCACGCCGGATAAGCCGAACACTCGCGCCCGTCCAGCACGCCGGCAGCCGCCAGGAGCTGGGCTCCGTGGCAGATCGCCGCCACCGGCTTGTCCTCCGACATGAAGTGACGGACGATGTCGAGCACACGGTCGTCCAGCCGCAGGTACTCGGGCGCCCGACCGCCAGGGACCACGAGCGCGTCGTACGAGGTGGGTTCCACGTCCGCGAACGTCGCATTGAGCACGAAGTTGTGGCCGGGCTTCTCGGTGTATGTCTGGTCTCCTTCAAAGTCGTGCACGGCGGTCTTGACGCTCTGCCCCGCTTTCCTGTCCGGACACACGGCGTCGACCGTGTGCCCCACCATCTGAAGGGCCTGGAACGGCACCATGACTTCGTAGTCCTCCACGAAGTCGCCCACCAGCATCAGGATCTTCTTGCCCATGGTCGCCTCTCTCGGCTTCGGTGGCTGCACCTGGAACCGGATCGCCCGTCTCTCGCGCCCAATCTAATCACGTGTGATGGTCCGGTCTCCCTCGACGGAGCGCCGCTCGACATCTGATCGCCCGTCGCCGATGACCGGGATCTTCCCGTCGCTCGCGGGGTTCGCCCCACGGTTTCGAGGATCGCGTGGACAAAGCCGCGGAGGTCACTATTCTTATGGTCCGCGTATGGATGCCGGACCGAATGGAGGTCTGAATGCCACAGCCCGCGGCCGACAGCGACCGCCTACGGCGGATCGAATCTGCATCGTGAGACACTGAATTGCGTGGAAGCCGGCTCTTCGGCGCGCTGCTGGCCGCCGTCTGGCTGACGGTCGCGATCCTCGCCGTCCGACAGGGCGCGGACTACTACCGCACGCCGATCGCGGATCGCGCGTTCGCTCCTCAGCACGAGCTGCTCAAGCCCTCCGGCCTGGTGGGACACGGGTACGGCATCGCGGGAACTCTCATGATGCTGGTCGGGGTGGCCCTTTATTCCGCTCGGAAGCGAATCTCGGCGCTCAAAGGTGCGGGGGGCCTCGGCAACTGGCTCCAGTTCCACATCTTTCTCTGCACCCTGGGTCCGTTTCTCGTACTCCTCCACACCACCTTCAAGTTCGGCGGCATCGTCTCGATCGCCTTCTGGAGCATGACCGTGGTGGTCGCGAGCGGAGTCTTCGGGCGCTACCTGTTTGCCCGGATCCCGAAGGCAATGGACGGCCGGTTCCGGGATCTGAGAGAGGTGGAACAGGAGATCGAGCGGCTCGAGAACGCGATTCGGGCAGCGGCCGCCGTCCCCGAGCGGGAACTCACGATGGTGCTCGCCGGCCCCGCCGTCAGGGCTCCCCGCGGCACGCTCGACGCGCTGTGGATCGCCTTCCGGGGGGACCTGGCGACCCGTCTGCATCTGCTGCGCAGCCGGCGTGCCCTGCATTCCGCCGGGGTCGTCCCCTCGATTCGGGGCGGGATCATGAGCCTCGTCCGGACGCGACTGGCGCTCGAGCAGCAGAGTCGCCTGCTCCTCCCGTTCCAGCGCCTGTTCTCGTACTGGCACCTCCTCCACCTGCCGCTCGCGATCGTGCTCCTGATCGTGACGATCGTACACGTCACGGTGGCGTTCATGTTCGGCTACTCCTGGATCTTCTGAGGCAAGACGCTACACGCGATGCAAAGTATTGCAGCGAGACACGAGGATGGCCCACGCGTAACTCCTTGTTTTTGCTGGCCTTGGCATGTGGTACGGATTTCGCACGGTTTCTGTCGCGTGCGAACACCGAGGTTGCTCTTCATCGTGATCACCGGACTGGCACTGCTCGGACCGGCCGCGCGGCCGGCCTCGGCGCAGCTCATCTCTCCGGGCAAGCTCTCCGAGGTTCACTCGGAGCTCGAGGGCATCCGTGCCTGCACGAACTGCCATCAGCTTCGCGAGAAGGGTGTCGACAGGGACCTCTGCCTCGCCTGTCACACTCCGCTTCGAACCCGGATCGAAGCAGGGGAGGGCTATCATTCGACCGAAGGCGTGTCCTCCGATTGCGCCGAATGTCACAAGGAGCACTTCGGCCGTGACTTCGACCTGGTGCGCTGGGAGCCGACGGAGTTCGATCACGGCGATGTCGGCTGGGCTCCCGAGGAAGCGCACGCGAAGCTCGAATGCCGGGAATGTCACGCGCCGGTGATGATCCGCTCTCTGGAGGTCCGGACGTTCAAGGGCCGTTACGGAGCGCTGTCCCGCACCTACCTCGGGCTCGGGACCGAATGCGCCGCCTGCCACCAGAAGGACGACCCGCATGAAGGCCAGTTCGCGGACCAGGCGTGTGAAGGCTGCCACGACCAGCGGAACTGGGAGAACCCGGCCGGTTTCGACCACGATGCCGCCCGGTATCGTCTCACCGGCCTGCACACGGAGGTCGAGTGCGCCGGCTGCCATCCTCCCGTCCAGGGCGCACCGGGTTCGCGAGTGACGACGGCGGGCTCCGCGCCGGCCCTGCAGTTCACGGGCATTCCGTTCGCTCAGTGCTCGAACTGCCACCGGGACGAGCACGAGGGCGGGATGGGAGCGACCTGCTCCGCCTGCCACGTGACCTCGGGTTGGGAGCGTGTACGCGAGGAGGACGTGCGCGACCGTTTCGATCACGACGCGGTCTTTGCTCTCGAGGGCGCGCACGAAGAAGCAGAGTGCGCGGCCTGCCATTCACCAGCGCGCGCGGACACCGAGGCGTTGGCGATAACCTTCCGCACCGGGACGGAGGGTCGCACGTACCCGAGCCCGGTTGCCGAGGGCTGCGAATCCTGCCACGTGGACGAACACGAGGGCGAGTTCGTGCGGTCGGCGGAGGGCGGTGCGTGTGACCGGTGCCACGGGCAGGAGCAATGGTATCCGGCCGATTACGACTTCCGGCGTCACAACGAGGAGACGAGATTCCCTCTCGAGGGCGCTCACGTCGCCACTCCGTGCCTGGCGTGCCACCCATCCGAGTCCGCCTCGCTCGCGACGAGTACGGCCCGCCCGCCGCGCGCTTCCGACTTCCGCTTCCGCATCGGGCTCCCCGGGTGCGCCGACTGTCACGTTCCCTCGGATCCTCACGAAGGCCAGTTCAGCGATGCCGCCTGCGACTCGTGTCACCGCAGCGACACGTTCGCGATAGACGACTTCGATCACGACAGGACGGCCTATCCGCTCGATGGGGCCCACGAGGAGGTGGCGTGCTCGGAATGCCACAAGACTGAACCCCGACCGGGCGGCGGCACCATGATTCGTTATCGGCCTCTAGGATCCGAGTGTACCGACTGTCACGGAGGTGGCGTGTGAGGTTGCGTCCGCTGGTCACGGCGCCGTTTCTGCTGGCGCTGCTGGCCCTGCCTGCCGGGGCCACCGCTCAGCAGGTGGATTACCCGCACGGCGAGACCTCGAAGCCGTTGAACTGCACGCTGTGCCACACGCAGCAGGGGTGGTCGCCGGCCAGGGAACCGCTGGACTTCGATCACGAGGCGGAGACCGGTTTCGCGCAGACCGGCCGTCACGCCGAGCTGACCTGCACGAGTTGTCACCTCGGACTGAACTTCGCCGAGCCGAAGGTCTCGGCGGCCGGATGCGCGGACTGCCACGTGGACGTGCACATGGGCAACCTGTCCGTCGAGTGCGTGGCGTGTCACAACACCACCTCGTTCAACGACGTCCCGGGCGTGGCGCTTCACGCCCGGACGGCCCTTCCGCTCACGGGCTCACACCTCCAGGTGTCGTGCGCGAACTGTCACGTCGACGACACCGGCGGAGCGTACACCACGCTGGATCCCGAGTGTTACTCCTGCCACGCGGAGGACTACGAGACCGCGTCGCTGGATCACGTCGAGAACGGTTTTTCCACCGATTGCGAGTCCTGTCACAACACGCTGGCTTTCGGCGCGGGGATCGCTTTCGATCACGTGACGGTGTCGGGCGGCTTCCGGCTCATCGCCGTTCACTCTCGCATCCCGTGCGAGAGCTGCCACGTCGTCCCGGGCTTCGATTCGCTGTTCCCCGGCGTCTCGAGCGACCAGGACTGCGTGGGCTGTCACCAGGACGATTACGACAACGCCACTCCGGATCATGCCGGTTCGGGCTTTCCGACCAACTGCACGGCGTGCCACAACGTCGACAGCTGGGAGGACGCGAACTTCGACCACACCACGCTGGGCATCAACTTCCGGCTTCTGGGTGCCCACAGCCGCCTTCCGTGCTCCAGCTGCCACGTGCTGCCGGACTACGATCCCCTGTTCCCGGGCGTCTCCAGCGATCAGGACTGCGTGGGCTGTCACCAGCTCGACTACGACACGGCCGATCCGGATCACGCAGGATCAGGGTTCCCGACCAACTGCACGGCGTGCCACAACGTGGAGCGCTGGGACGACGCGACCTTCACGGAGCACGATCCGATGTACTTCCCGATCTTCAGCGGCGCGCACCGCAGCCGATGGGGAAGCTGCGCGGATTGCCACGACGTCCCGTCCGACTTCGGCGCCTTCACGTGCTTCAACTGCCACGAGCACGATCGCTCGCCCATGGATGACAAGCACCGGGAGGTGTCGGGCTACGTCTACGACTCGGCCGAATGCTACGACTGCCACCCGAACGGACGGGGAGGCGACTGATGCGCCGCGCCCCGTCGTTGCGCGCGCCGCGCGGGTTCGCGGCGCTGATCCTGCTCGGGCTCACGGCGGCGCCGTCCGTCCGTGCGCAGGACACACCGCTCGACGCCCAGGTCGAGCAGATCGCGGGTTCGGACATCTACCTCGGGGCCGGAACGGACATGGGCCTGGTCGCCGGGTCGATCCTCGTGGTGATGGGAGCGGAAGGTGACGAGGAAGTAGGCCGCCTGAGGGTGATCGAGGCCACCACGAAGCGCTCGATCACGACGTTCGTCGAATCCCCGTTTCCGGTGACCCGCGGCGCGATCCTGCGGTTGAGGATCGAGGCGTCGGCGGACGGTGCGCCGCCAGCGGCGCCGGCCGCCGGTGCGGCCGTGGCGGCTTCCCCGCGGCGGTCGTCGACGGGTTCCTCAACCGGGCCGCGCGTGAGCGGCGGCCTGGGACTCACGTTCGACGCCCGCGAGACGACCACCTCGTGGGACGAGTACGACCTCGAGAGCGTCGACCGCCAGTTCAGCACCCCGACGATGGCTCTTCGTCTCGGCGTGGCCGAGCTGCCCGGCGGTCTCGACTTCCGGACCAACCTCCGCGCCTCCTACCGTGCGAGCACCGACGACGTGGTTCAGCCGCAGGACTTCGTGCGGGTGTATTCGCTGGAGCTCAGGAAGGACTTCGGATCGGTACAGGCCTCGCTCGGGCGTCTCTACAACCCGTACGAGCCGATGTCCGGCTACTTCGATGGCGCGTGGGTGCACGTGGGCGGGCGCGAGGGATTCGGCGCCGGCGCGTCGGCGGGTCTGCGGCCGAGCCGTGAGGACGGCGGAATCAGCGACTCGATTCCCAAGTACTCGGTGTTCGCCAACTACAGCGATCGAACGGGGCCGCTCCGCTACGACGCGGCGCTTTCCTTCACGCAGGAGATGCCGAAGGCCGACTCGCTGTCGAATCACTCGTACATCGGGTTGACGCAGACTCTCAGGACGGGGCCGATCCGCCTGAGCCAGAGCCTGGCGGTAGACCGCGATCCGACCGACGACACGTGGAGGGTCAGCCGGCTGCTGTTCGGCGCGTCCGCGCCGATCGTCGGCGGGATGACGGCGCACGCGCGCTATTCGCTCCGACAGCCGTACCGGGTGGAGCAGATCGTGCCGATCACTTATCAACGGGACCGTGCGAACCTCGGGCTGACCTACGGCTTTTCCGGGTCCATCGTGGGGGCCGACGTGACGGCCGACGACGTCACGGAAGACGGACTCGGGAGGAGCTGGACCTACTCCGGCTGGTTCAGCGTGTCCGAAACGCCCCTGTGGGACCTCGGCTTCACCGGCAACGTGAGTTACCGTGATCGGGACGGCGATCACATCGTGTACGCCATGCCGGGTCTGACTCGCCGCTTCGGACCGACGTTCGCGCGCCTCACGTACACGTACTACCGGACGGAAGAGCCGGCGGCCGCGTTCACCACGCATGCCGGAGACCTGGCCGTGGACTTTCCGCTGACCCGCCGTCTGCGCGGGACGCTGGCCGGGCGCGTGCAGCGCGGCGCTCAACTCGATGCCAACTCGATCTACGTGTCTCTGTGGTGGGCGTTCTGAAGGAACGGACGGGCCGATGCCAGACTCGCTCATCGTACCGCTGATCGGCGCCGTCCTCGTGGCGGCGGTCCTGCTGCCGTTCCTGTCCAGCCACCGCAGGCGCGAGGCCGCCTCCCGCGAGGCGGAGGCCGAGGCCCTGCGGTACGGGCTGCACGAGCCCGTGAGTCTGCACCCGGTGATCGATCCGGCCGGCTGCATTCTAACCGGGAACTGCGTGGACGTGTGCCCCGAGGGCGATGTATTCGGGCTGATCGACGGGCGGGTCAAAGTCATTTCCCCGGCCCGCTGCATCGGCCACGGCCTGTGTGAGCGAGCCTGCCCGATGCACGCCATACAGCTGGTGTTCGGGACCGAGAAACGCGGCATCGACATTCCCTTCATCCGTGAGAACTTCGAGACCAACGTGCCGGGCCTGTACGTCATCGGGGAGCTTGGCGGCATGGGTCTTGTCGGCAACGCGTTCGAGCAGGGCCGGCAGTGCGTGGAGGGAATCGTGAAGAAGATCGGCTCGGAGTCGCGCGCCCCCGGCGATCCGGACCTCGACCTGGTGATCGTAGGCTGTGGACCGGCCGGGTTGTCGGCCTCGCTCACCGCGAGGGCCGCAGGGCTCAGGTTCCTGTCGGTGGAGCGCGAGGACATCGGCGGCACGGTCCGCCACTACCCGCGCAAGAAGCTGGTGCTCACGCGGCCCGTCGAGATACCGGGCTACGGCAAGCTGAACGTGAGCGAGATCACCAAGGAAGACCTCATAGGGACCTGGGAGGAGATCGTCCGGGGGTCGGGTCTCGAGGTCTCCACGGGAGAAACCGTCACGTCCGCGCGGGCACTCGCGGGTGCGGGGGCCCCCGGGCGCACCGGCTTCCTGGTCGAGACCACGTTGCGCGAGATCGAGACACGCCGCCTCGTTCTGGCGATCGGACGCCGCGGCGTCCCACGGAAGCTCGGGGTGCCGGGCGAGGAGCTTCCCACGGTGGCCTACTCGCTCCGCGAGCCCGAGAGTTTCCAGGGAGACCGGATTCTGGTGGTGGGAGGGGGCGATTCGGCGATCGAGGCCGCGCTGGCGCTCGCCGCGCAGCCGGGCAACGAGGTCCGTCTGTCCTATCGCGGTGCGAGCTTCCGGCGGATCAAGCCCAAGAACCACGAGCGGGTGGAGCAGGCCGTCGCGGCCGGCCGGCTGGAGGTCCTGTGGGGCACCAACCTGGTGCGTATCGATCCCGATTCGGTGACCTATCGGAACGGCGGCGCTCCCGAGACGCTTCCCAACGACTACACCTTCATCTTCGCCGGCGGCGAGTTGCCGACGAAGTTCCTGCGGGACTGCGGCATCGCGATAGACACCAAGTTCGGGACCCCGTAGCCGCCCGGCCCCCGGGGGTCGTTGAGCCCGCCGTGGACGACCCGTAGGTTGCCACGATGATCCAGACGCATCGTCTCGGGCTCGTGCTTTCGCTTCTGCTGGTCGCGGTGCCCTGGCGGGGCGCGACGGCGCAG
>Ga0210121_1000265_pt1 | contig 15869 bp, 16 predicted proteins | sample Joice_ThreeSqB_D_FD_184873 | JGI IMG/M metagenome (GOLD analysis project Ga0210121, IMG submission 184873) | Wetland microbial communities from San Francisco Bay, California, USA, that impact long-term carbon sequestration - Joice_ThreeSqB_D1... | ecosystem: Environmental > Aquatic > Marine >... | reverse complement strand
AAGAGCGCGACGAGTACCAGGATGGCGATGACGTACAGAGACCACAGGGCCAGCCGATTCGCCCGGAAGCGCCGCAGCGACGTGGCCCACGGGCCGCCGCGCGATTTCTTCACCGCTTCCGCGCGAGGGGCCCTGCCCCCCGCGACCTCAGTTCCCGGGTCCATCGTATGACACCCTCGGATCGACGGCGGCGTAGCCGAGGTCCGCGAGCAGGCTCCCGAGAACCGTGAGCACCGCAGCGACGGTCGTGGTGGCCAGGATCACAGGGTAATCGCGTCCGAGCACGGCATCCACGGTCAGGCGTCCCATCCCGGGCCACGCGAAGATCGTCTCGACGATCGTGGTCGCTCCGAGCATGAGCGGCAGGCTCATCCCGTAGATCGTGATGATCGGGATCATCGCGTTCTTCATGGCGTGACGGCGCACGATTGTCCAGCCCCGGAAGCCCCTGGCCCGGGCAGCCGTGATGTACTCCTCGCCAAGCACGTCCAGCAGCCTGCCACGCATGTAGCGCGCGGTGGCCGCCGCGCCGGCCACCCCGAGGACGGTCACGGGCAGTACCATGTGCCACAGCCGGTCGAGCAGCTTCCCGGGGCCACTGAGAGAGGCGTAGTCGAGCGACGTGGCCTGGGAGGTCGGGAACCAGCCCAGGCGCACGGAGAACACGAGGACGAGCATGAGCGCGAGCCAGAACCCCGGCATGGCGTACAGGACGAGAGATCCGAGTGTGACGGTCCGGTCCAGCCGCGTGCCCCGCTTCACGGCCGATACCACCCCGAGCGAGATACCGAGGAGCGCGTCCACCAGGAGGGCTGCGAGGATGAGGAGCAGGGTGTAGGGCACCGTCTCCGCGAGGACCTCCCTGACCGGCCGGTGAAGCAGGAAGGACTCGCCGAAGTCTCCCCTGGCCGAGCTCGTGAGCCAGTTCGCGTACTGGACGGGCAGAGGCCGGTCGAGCCCGCGATCGTGCCGCACCCGCTCGATCACTTCGGGATCCACCTGGCGGTGAGGCTGAAGATACAGGTCCACCGGGTCGCCCGGCGCCAGATGCGCGATGAAGAACGTCGCCGTGACGATCCCGAGGATCAGGGGCACGGACAGAAGCAGACGTCTGACGATGTATGCGAGCATGCAGTCCCCGTTCGTGGGCTCTGCGTAAGCTAGGCGGAGGGTGGGGGTACGTCTATCGGGCAGGGGCGGAAGGGCGCTTCTTGCCCGTATCGGGAGTCACTGCTGGTCTGCCGGGGATGTCGAACATACGTTGGCCACGGACAGGACCAACCGCGTGCTCCCAGCCGCAGCCGCCGAGGAACGACATGGGTCTCAACCCGGTAGCCACCGAGCTCTCCACCGCCGCGACCGACGCTGTCCTCGCCGTCCTGGCCCTCGCGTGCATCCGCTGGTTGGCAATCCGGATGTCGGACGAGCCGGTGAAGACCAGGTTGTGGATACTGGTCCTGGCCCTCCTGGCCGTGGCTTCGATCCTGGGCGCGGTCGCGCACGGATTCGCCCTGTCGGGAGATGCCATCTACCTGCTCTGGCAGCCGCTGTTTCTGTCTCTCGGCCTGGTGGTGGCCCTGTTCGTGATCGCGGCGGTCTACGACGGTGTCGGACCGGACGCCGCACGACGGCTCCTGATCCCCGGCCTTGTCGTCGGGGCGGGCTTCTATCTCGTGACACTGCTGTTTCCGGGGACGTTCCTCGTGTTCGTCCTTTACGAGGCGTCGGCCATGCTGGCAGCGCTGGTCCTCTACGGCCGGCTCGCCGCGCGGTCGGGGGAGAGGTGGACCTGGTTCATGGTGCTGGGAATCGCCCTGAACATCCTGGCCGCCGGGATCCAGGCATCGGGCGCGGTTCGACTGAATCTCGGAATCCCCTTCGACCACAACGGCGTCTTCCACCTGGTTCAGATGGTGGCGATCGTGACGCTGGTGGCCGGCGTCGGGATGAGCCTGCCCGGCGGTTCGCATCACACGGAGTCGAAGACGAATGAGGTATAAGCTGCTGGGAAGAAGCGGCCTCCGAGTCTCGGAGCTCGCGCTCGGGACCATGACCTTCGGAAGCGAGTGGGGGTGGGGTGCTTCCAGGGAAGAGAGCCGGAGGATGTTCGACGCGTTCGCCAAGGCGGGAGGCAACTTCATCGACACGGCCAACCGGTACACGGAAGGCACGAGCGAGAAGTACGTGGGTGAGTTCATCTCCGCGGACCGCGATCACTGGGTCGTGGCGACGAAGTACACGCTGTGGACCCGACGCGACGACCCCAACTTCAGCGGCAATCACCGCAAGAACATGGCGCAGGCGCTCGACGCCAGCCTGAAGCGGCTCGGTACGGACTACGTCGATCTCTACTGGGTCCACATGTGGGATTTCACGACCCCGGTGGCTGAGGTCATGCGTGCCCTGGATGACATGGTCCGTGCGGGGAAGGTGCTCCACGTGGGGGTCTCCGACACACCGGCGTGGATCGTCTCGCGCGCCAACACGATCGCGGAGCTGCGCGGCTGGAGCCCGTTCGTCGCCCTCCAGCTCAGATACAGCCTGATCGATCGGACGGCCGAGCGGGATCTCCTGCCCATGGCGCGCGCCCTGGACCTGGCGGTCACGCCATGGAGCATCCTCGGGGCCGGGACTCTGACGGGGAAGTACAGCCGCGGCTCGAGTCCGGAGGAAGGGCGCGCGAAGGACGGAGCCGCCACTGAAGAGCGGAACCTCGGTATCGCGGAGGTCGTCGTCGACATCGCGGAGGAGATCGGGTGCACCCCGTCGCAGGTGGCCGTGAGCTGGGTGCGCCAGCAGCAAGGCGTCATCGTGCCGCTCATCGGCGCCCGCAACCGCGAGCAGCTCGAGGACAACCTCGGCGCGCTGGACGTGACGCTGGATAACGGACACCTCGCCCGTCTCGACGAGGCAAGCCGGATCGAGTCCGGGTTCCCGCACGATTTCCTCGCGTCCGATCCGATTCGCGACCTGATCTTCGGAGGCACAGGGGACCGGATCGACAACCACCGCGCAGGACGCGCGGGGGCTTGAAGCCGCCGGACGCCCGACTCGTCTCGAGCGCCCGGCCGATATGTCAGATGGTGGTCAGGCGGCCTGCGAGCCGCTTTCCATGCCCTTCTTCAGGCGGCGCAGCTTGAACCCCACCATCAGGTGGAGGATGCCGAAGGCGAAGGCGTAGATCGCGATCAGCCAGTAGAGGGCGAGGGCCCCGCCGCCCGGCCGGGCGAGAACGAACACGCCGAACAGTGCCGAGATCACTCCGCTCAGCGCGAGAGCCCACTCCCCCTGCACTTCCTTGCGGATCCGGATCGCGGCCATGATCTCCGCGACTCCCTTCACGAACGCCCAGAGTCCGATCACCCAGAGGATCGCCAGGGCCGTGGCACCCGGACGTGCAATCGCCACGATGCCGGCGAGTATGCTGATCACGCCGAGCAGGAGGTACAGGAACCACTTCTCCGCACCGATGCCCAGGATGATCGCGCCGACGCCGTCGACCAGCGCGTACACGCCGAACATGACGATCAGCGCCCACAGAGTGAGTACGGGGTAGGCCAGCAATCCGAGACCAAACAGGAGCGCGAGCGCGCCGCGCAAGGCGAAGGTCCACCACCGGTCCGCCAGTGCTCTGAGCATGAGCCTCTCCTTCCAGACGTTTCGAGGAGTGCCACCCCACCCGTCCCCGCGCCCGTGAGTTCAATATAACCCGGCACTTACGCTTTCGGCGATCCGCAGCCGCTTGCACTTCCTGGCTGCGACGCGCCCGAGAGGACGGCGCGATCAGAAAGCCCGCACCTCGGCCGCGACCTCCACGGGAGCTGATCCCTCCAGGTCGAGCGTGATCCGTACCGTATCACCGTCCGCCAGGGGACCCGCGCCGAGCAACATCAGGTGATATCCTCCCGGCGCGAGCTCGACTGAACCGCCTGCCGGAATGTCGAGCGCATCGATCTCAGCCATCCGCGCGAGCCCCGACTCATCGATCGTCGTGCGGTGCAGTTGTACTTCACGCGCGGCCTCGCTTCGCAGACCGACCAGCCGTCCCGGCGCATCACCGACGTTGCGAAGGAGCATGTAGGCCGCCGTGGTTCCATCGGAATCGGCCACGGCCCGGGCCCAGGCCCCCTCGACACGAACGTCGGGCCGCGGGGTGCGGTTGTCCGCGCAGGTGGCGGAGGTCAGGACAGCTGCCATCATTCCCAGCAGCGCGGGTTCCCGGCACCGACGACGCATCAGAAGGTCTCCCCGATGCTCAGGTAGAAACCGTTGGAGTTCTCTCCCAACGCGAAGTCCGCCCGGACGTTCAGGCCCTCCCGCTCCGCGAGCAGGAACCTCAACCCTGCCCCACCCGCCAACCAGAAGCGATCGAGACCGAAGCTGCCGATATCGGGCGCGACCTGACCGGCGCTGGCGAAGCCGGCGGCTCCGATTCTCCAGAACAGCGGCAATCGGTATTCTCCCTGCAGGGCTATCAGATCGCGGTCCCTGTATCGTCCCTGGTAGTAGCCGCGCAGCAGCGAGTCTCCGCCGAGCTGCGGATACAGATCGAACGGCGGCTCCCCGCTCGTCGCGATCCCGAGTACCTGGAACGCGAGTACGTGAGTGCCGCCGACCGGGAAGTAGCGGCGCAAGTCGAGCGTGTACACGCCGAACCCGTTGTCGCCGAACCACACCTTCGCGTACAGGTCGACGAGCAGCTTGTGATACGACCCGCGTCGCGGGAATACGCGGTTGTCCCGGCTGTCCCGAATCAGGCTGGCGCCGAAGCCGAGCGATTGATCGTCATCGACTCCCGGCGCCTGTCCCGTGTCGATCAGGCCGCCATCGGACGCCTCAGCGACCTTCCGATCGATCACGTTGGCCGAGGCGCCCGCGTACCAGCCGGGTCCGATCTCCTTCTGCGGCCACAGTTTCAGCTCGAGCGCCTTGGGCGTGTAATCCTCTTCAGCCGAATCCGGCGTGTCATTGCCGATCCCCCAGTACTTGGTGGGGAACTTCACGTAGCTGACCTTCGACGAGATGCGCCACCGGTCCTCGTCCAGGAACATGTCGCTCCACAACGCGAGGATCAGCTGGTTCTTCGTCGTGTAGACTCCGACCAACGACAGGGAGGAAGGCGGACTGATCGTATCCCCGGGAGTCATTCGATAGTAGTTGATCGCGGTTACGCCGAACCCGAGGCCGGTCTCCGGCTGGTAGAACACGACCGGAAGGGGGACGAGGGAACCCCCGTCGTCCGCCGCCGACGCAGCGGGAGGCTGCCCCTCGGCATCCTGGGCCGCGGGCTCCTGAGCGCGCGCCGATCCGATTGCGCCGAGCAGGACGCTGAGAAGCAGACAGGCAGCGGCCTGTCTCCAGCCGCGTGTGGGTCGGACCGTGAAGATCCAGCTCGTGCGATACGGGGCTGCTGCCATCTCGTCAGTCTATCGCTCCGGGTCCGGTGCATCGACCCCCGATCGATGGCCCGCCTTTCCAGCGATTCGCGCTCGGGCGACATTCGCGGGAAGGAACACTTCGAGAAAGGAGCCGTGATTCATGCCTGTACGTAAGGCTTGCAGCGTGTTCGCAATCTGCCTTCTGGCGGGCCCAGCGACCAGTGCCGCACAGTCTCTGCCCACGGATGACGCCGTTGTCGAGCGGATCTGGGCCGAGGGAATGGAGAATTCCCGCACACGTGAGCTGGCGCAGGTGCTGATGGATTCGATCGGGCCGCGCCTGGCCGGCTCACCCGGATTCGATGCCGCGGTCGACTGGCTTCTGGCCACGTATGCGGGCTGGGGCGTGCCGGCCCGCAAGGAAGAGTACGGCACGTGGACCGGCTGGAGACAGGGGGTCCTGCACGTGGATCTCGTGTCCCCGCGAGTGCAGACGCTCGAGGCGGAGCTGCTGGCGTTCAGCGTCGGAACGGAAGGTCCGACTGAGGGACCGGTGGTCACCGTGCCAGCAGATCTCACCGAGGACAACGCGCCGGCCTGGCTTGCGACGATCGCAGGGAAATTCGTGCTGGCCTCGCCGCCCGAGCCGATGTGCCGGGCCCGCCAGGAACTGGAGGCGAACGCCCGAAAGAGCACTGTCGAGGCCCTGGACTCGGTCCGCCTGGTCCTCCAGCGGGATTATGCGGCCCGCCTGCGCGAGCTCGGAGGCTGGCGCCGCGCGGGTCAGGCCCTGGAGGACGCCGGCGCCGCGGGGATCGTCATGTCCTACTGGTCCGGCGGCTGGGGCGTGAACAAGATCTTCAACGCCCCCACGCGAGGGATACCGGCGCTCGACCTGTCCTGCGAGGACTACGGCATGCTGTTCCGCATGACGGAAGCCGGCCAATCGCCCCGCATCCGGGTCGAGGCGGAATCCGAAGATCTCGGAGAGGTGCCCCAGTTCAACGTGATCGCAGAGCTGCGCGGCACGGAACTGCCCGAAGAGTACGTCGTCCTCGGAGCCCACCTCGATTCGTGGCACGCGGCGACGGGCGCCACCGACAACGGCACGGGCACCATCACGATGCTGGAGGCGATGCGGCTGCTCAAGGAAGCGTATCCGAATCCCCGCAGAACGATCATCGCGGGGCACTGGGGGGCCGAGGAGATGGGCCTGATCGGGTCGCGTGCGTTCGTCGAGGACCACCCGGAGGTGCTGGAGGGGCTGCAGGTCGCGTTCAACCAGGACAACGGCACGTGGAGGATCGAGAGGATCGAAGGCCAGGGCTTTCTCGGCGCCGGCGCTCACATTGCCCGCTGGATGGCTCTCGTCCCGTCCGAGATCAGCGGCCACGTGACACTCGAGTTCCCCGGGGCTCAGAACAACGGGGGAAGCGACCATAGCTCTTTCGTGTGCGCGGGCGCTCCGGCGTTCCGCCTGCAATCCAGCTACGACGAGTACCGGCAGTATACATGGCATACCAACCGCGACACGTACGACAAGATCGTGTTCGACGACTTGAAGGAGAACGCGACTCTCGCAGCCATGCTGGCCTATGCGGCGTCGGAGGACCCCGAGCGTGTTCCGCGCGACCGGGCCATCCTGCCCATCGATCCGAACACGGGCGAGCCGCGGCCCTGGATGCGATGCGGCACGGCGCGTCGAAGCCCCTGATGAACTCTCACGAGGAACTTCCGATGATCGAAGACGGAATTCGCGTCGCGGTCCTGCTCGGGTCGGTCCGGCCCGGCAACTACACCCGAGCGGCCGCCGCCCTGGTGGTGGACGAGTTGCGAGGCAAAGGCGTCCACGTAGACGTGATCGACCCGGCGGAGATGGAGCTCAACCTGCCGGGAAGGGGAACCACGCCCGACGCCGAGCGGATGCAGGAAATCGTGCGGGACGCTTCGGCCCTCGTTCTCTGCACCCCCGAGTATCATGGCGGGCTGTCCAGCGTCATCAAGCTGATGATCGAGAACATGGGGTTCCCGTCGGCCATGAGCGGCAAGCCGGCCGCTCTCCTCGGTGTCGCGCAGGGACGCATCGGGGCCATCAAGTCACTCGAGATGCTGCGCTCGATCTGTTCGCACGTGGGGTGCCATGTCATGCCCGCGACCATATCGGTGGCGAACGTGCGGAAGGCCTTCGACGAAGAAGGCCGCGTGGTCGATCCGGCCGTCGAGAAGAGCGTGCGGGGCCTGGCCACGAGCCTCCTCGACTACCTGCATCGGCACGTGTGCCCGCTGATCACGATCGAAGCGATGGCACGCGAGCTGGAAACGGTGTAGGGCGGGAAGCCATGAGCCGTCTTCCGCGTCCGTCCGACGGACGACCGGTCCTGGTGGTCGTGGGCGCAGGCTTCGCGGGACTCGAGCTCTGCAAGCGGTTCCGGGGCGACGGGCACGTCATCCTGATCGACCGGCAGAACCACCATCTGTTTCAGCCCCTGCTCTACCAGGTCGCCATGGCGGGGCTGTCAGCTCCGGACATCGCGGCGCCGATCCGGAGCGTGCTCGCCCGCCGGCGGCGGGTGAGCACCCACATGGCGACTGTGGAAGCGGTCGACCTCGAGGCTCGCACCGTGACCACCCCGGACATCACGATCGAGTGGGACTGGCTGGTGCTCGCAGTCGGTGGCGTCACCGGCTACTTCGGTCGGGACGAGTGGAGCGTTCACGCACTCGGCCTGAAGACGCTGGACGATGCGCTGCGCATCCGGAGCCACATCCTGAATTCGTTCGAAAGGGCGGAGAACGAGCTCGACCCGGCGGAGAAGTCCCGGCTGACGACCATCGTGGTGGTGGGCGGCGGCCCTACGGGTGTGGAGCTGGCAGGAGCGATGGCCGAGCTGGCCCACCGGGTATTCCGGAGAGACTTTCGGCACATCGACCCGGCCCGGTCTCGGATCGTGCTGGTCGAAGCCACCGACCGAATCCTCGGCGCCTTCACTCCGGGACTGTCCGAGAGCGGGAGACGCCAGCTGGAGGACCTCGGCGTCGAGGTCCGCCTCGAATCCCGAGTCCTCGATGTGCGCGACGACGGCGTCCGCATCGCGGGCCCGCTCGGCGTCGAGACGATCGAGACTCGCAACGTGTTGTGGGGCGCGGGGGTGACGGGCCATCCGCTCCTGCGATCCGTCTCGCCGGCTCTGGACCTGGACCTGACGGGCAGGGCGCGCGTGGAGCCCGACCTCAGCGTGCGCGGGCACCCGAGGGCGTTCGTGATCGGCGATGCGGCTGCCCTGGAGATCGACGGTGAACCGGTTCCCGGCCTCGCGCCTGCTGCGATACAGATGGGCCGGTACGTCGCTCGAGTCGTGCGGAGGGAGCTGAAGGAAGGCCCGAAACCGGACCGGCGGCCGCCCTTCAGGTACACGGACAAGGGCATCATGGCCACGATCGGCCGGCGGCGTGCCATAGCGATGGCGGGTCCGATCCGGGCTACCGGGTTCGTCGCGTGGCTGATGTGGCTGTTCGTGCACCTGATGACTCTGGTAGGCTTCAGGAACCGGGTGTTCGTGTTCTTCGAGTGGATGTGGCAGTACCTGACGTATCAACGAGGCGCGAGGATCATCACAAGGCCGGAGAACGGGACCGAAGGAAGGAAACAGAAATGAGCGCACTGAGACGAATCCGGACGTGGGGGACCACCGGAGTCTGGTTGGGAACTGCCTTCGTCGCCGCCTCCGCAGGGGTCGCGCAGGAACGTATCGCGACAAGTGATGGAGTGGTCGCGTACGTGAGCGACGTGCCCTTCGTATCGACGGTGGGCCGGGTGCAATCAGCAGTGACCAGCCGGGGCCTCTACGTGATGCAGGTCCTCGACCACACGCGCGCCGCAGCACAGCTGGGGTACGACATCGGTCCGAACACCGTGGTGCTGTTCGGCAATCCGGAGGTCGGCGCTCAGGTCATGACGTGTGCCCCTCGGGCGGGGATCGACCTTCCGCAGAAGCTGCACGTGTGGGAAGAAGGTGGCATGGTGCTCGTCGGATACAACGATCCGTCTTATCTCGTGCGCCGCCACTCGATCGAGGGGTGCGACGAGCTCATCGATCGCGTGGCGGAAACTCTGGATTCGCTTGCGCGGGACGTCGCCTGGAAGGAATAGGCGCGAACGTCCCCGGCACTCACTCCACCCGCAGCACCTCGGACGGAGCCACCCGACTGGCGCGCGACGCCGGAAGCGAACTGGCCAGGACCACGACGACCAGCACGACCACGGTGACGACCAGCCAGGTCAGCGGATCGTTCGGTCGAACGTTGTACAGGAGTCCCCCGAGCAGGCGCGTGAGGGCCATGGCCCCTAACAGGCCGGCGACCACGCCCAGAGTCGCGGGAGCCAGCGCCCCCTGCATGATCTGCCTCACGATGCGCCCGGCCTCTCCTCCTACGGCCATGCGGATCCCGATCTCCCGGCGGCGGCTGGACACCTGGAACGCGACGACCCCGTACAGGCCGATCGCGGTGAGCAGCACCGCGAGCGCGGCGAAGGCAGCCAGGAGGCTGGTGTAGAACCGCGGCGTCGCCATCTCGCGGTTCACGGTCTCCCGGAGGGTGGCAGGTTGGATCAACGCGAGGTCCGGGTCCGCCTGACGCACGACCTCCTCGAGCTCTGACAGGTTCGGAGCGCGATGTCCTTCCCCGCGGACGACCAGCGTCAGGTAGTCGCTTCCGGACTGTGCGTGGGGGACGTACACTTCCATGCCGGAATCGTCCATCAGGGACTGAGAGAGGACGTCCTCCACCACGCCGACGACCCGCCTGCCGTCCCGAGGCTCCCGCAGTCCGCTCGACGCGCTGAGACGGACCGGTTTTCCGAGCGCATCCTCGCCCGGCCACAGGCGCCGCGCGGTGCTCTCGCTGATCACGATCACCGGTGGATCGGCCACCCCCTCGGTGGGCCGGAAGGTGCGTCCGCGCAGCAGGCGAATCCCCATGACGTCGAAGTACGAGGGAGTCACCTGCCGGATGAGCGAGCTCTCGATCTCCTCGCGGGGAGGGTCCGGCCGGTCCTTCGGGATGATGGAACCGGACATGTTGACGCCGCTCAGGGGACTGCCGAACACGGCCGCCGCACCCTCCACGCCGGGGACCGCACCGAGCCGGGTCACCAGGTCTCCGTAGAAGCGGATGTTGTCCTCCGGCTCCGGGTAGCGGGCCTCGGGCGTCCCCAGGGTGAACGTCTGGATTCCATCGGGATCGTAACCGAGCTCCACCGAGCCCAGCTCACCCAGCGTCCTGAGGAGCAGCCCCGCGCCGAGCAGCAGAACCAGGGACGCCGCCACCTGGGCGCCGAGAAGGAGCCCCCGCCCGTACCCCGCTCTGCGACCGGTCGCGCGGGGGCCGGACCCCTTCATGAGCTCCGCCAGAGGCCGACGCGACAGCGCGAAGGCCGGTGCCAATCCGAAGATCAGGACGGCGTCGGCCACAACGACCAGCGCGAACAGAAGCACCGACCAATCGAGCCCTACGGTCCCGATCCGTGGAATCGACCCCGCCGCGAGAACCCGGAATCCGGACAGGGTCCAGACGGCGATCCCCACGCCCAGCGTACCGCCCATGAGCGCCAGCACTCCGGCCTCGGTGAGCATCATCTGGACGATGCGGCGGCGGCTGGCCCCGATCGCGGAGCGAACGGCGATCTCGGACCGGCGTCCCAGCCAGTTGGCGTACAACAGGTTGGCGATATTGACGCACGCCACGAGAAGGACCACTCCCACCGCTCCGAGCAGGATGAGGAGTCCTGCGCGGACGGGACCGACGGTAACCTCCTCGAGGGAGATCATGTTGAAGACCAGCTGGACGTCCTGATCGGGGTATTCCTCCCGCAGGCGGGAAGCGAGCACGTTGGCCTCTTCCCGGGCTGCGGGGAGCGAGCTGCCGGGCGCCAGCCGTCCCACCGCTCTGAGAACACGGCACCCTCTCTGGTCCCCACATCCTTCGGGCTCGATCTGGACGCCGACCCACAGCCGGGCGCCGTCCGGATAGTCGAAGCCCGGTGGGGCCACGCCGATGATCTCGTAAGGATCACCGTCCAGCTCCAGAACCTGGCCCACGGCTCCGGGGTCTGCGCCGAACCGGTCGCGCCACAACTCGTCGCCGATCACCACGACGGGCGTCGCGCCCCATTCCGTGTCCTCCCGGAGCACCGGTCTCCCCGCCACGGGCGCGGCCCGAAACACACGGAAGAAGTCGGCGGTCACCTCGGCGCCCGGAACGAGTTCGGCCCGTTCCGTTCCCGTGAACGTGAAGTTCCCCGTCGTGTACGCTCCCACGCTCTCGTAACTGCTCATCTCGGAGCGGAAGTCCTTCAGGTTGAGCCACGAGAAGGAGGAGCGCCCTTCCGGGGCGTCCTGACGCGCCTGGTAAATGCGCACGAGCTCGTCCGGGTCCTCGAACGGGAGAGGCCTCAATAGCACCGAGTGCACGACGCTGAACATCGCCGTGTTCGCTCCAACCGCGAACCCCAGCGTCAGTGTGACCGCCAGCGTGAAGATGGGTCGTCGCCGCAGAGCGCGGACTCCCTGTCGCAGATCCAGCCACACGAGCTCCATCACATCCTCCCGTCTGCGTATTCGCTCTGTCTCGGAACTCCGCTCGGCAGCCGGACCCGGCGGGGCCGTCCAGCCGGCGAACAGAGATCGCATCGCCATGTTCCGGTACCAGCGGCGCGCCGCCCTTCTCGTATTCGGATTGGTCGATCCGTCGTGCAGTCGCGCCGCGAATTCCTCGTCCAGATCTCCGACCACGAATTCCCGTTGCCGCGGATGACACAGTAGGAGAAGCAACAGGCGATGCAGAGGGGGTGGTGAAGCCGTCACGTACCCTCTGGGCGCGTTCCTCTGCCCGCTAGGACTCGTCACCGGCTGTCGCTCCCCTACGCCCCCGAGAGATCCTGCAGCCTGGGCAGGACCCCGGCAGCCATCCGCTGCAACCTTTCGTACGCCATCGCCAGGGCGCGCGCCCCAGCTGGCTCGAGGTGGTAAAAGCGTTTGCGCCTCCCTCCCCGAACGGGCGTGGCGCCTCCCACTCGCGAACCGACCATCCCCCGCTGCTCGAGCCGTTCCAGCGTGGTGTAGATGGCTCCGGGTGAAGGCCGTCTTCCGGTCCGGCGCTCGATTTCCCTGCGAATCGTCACGCCATAGGCGTCATCGCCCAAGCGCAGAACCGCGAACAGGAGCATCTGCTCGAACTCCCCGAGGTGTTCTCCCACGATTCCTCTCCGTATGCGATACGGGCTCAACCTTCCGCGCGGTGTATTTGTCCTACAATATAGTTTTTGTGCAAATCGTCAATGTTGGCGCACTGGAACCGACCGGCGTACGATTCGCAGATCAACCGCCGCGTGCCACGAGGAGGTGCACAGGACATGTCGGAGCTCATCGCCGGTATTCGCGACCGCCCGAACCGGATCGGAAGAACCGCGTGGCGCTGGGTGATCATCTACCTGTCCGCGGGGGCGGTGCTGCTGGAGGTGCTGGACGTGTTCTCCGAACGACTCGGCCTACCGAATCGCTACTTCATCGTGATGGCCCTCGCGCTCCTGCTGGTCCTTCCGGGTGTCGCGGGCGCCGGAGCGCTGCGCGCGATGGCGGAGGAGGAAGGAACCCCGGGCCGCAGGCCTCCGTCGGCGAACCGGACATCTTCCGCGCGAGCGTCCGCGATCGGTGCCTCGACTTCGACACGACGATCACGGGAGGAAATGTCGGAGCTGCACTATCGGCTGGCGCGATTCCACGAGGAGCGGGGCGATTCCGACCGCGCGGCCCACCACTACGAGAAGAGCCTCGAGCTCGGCGGTACGAAAGGGGCCGAACGGGAAGGACCCTGACGCACCCCGGAGACACCGGCCGTCGCGTCAGCCAGGGCGCTTACTGCTCCCGGATCTTGAGATCTCCAGCCTTGAACTTGACGGCCTGCTGGATCCAGACGGCGACGGGCTCTCCATCCCTCGTGGCGGGCTCGAACTCCATCACCTCGGCTACCTGCTGCGCCGCCTCGTCAAATGCCTCGTTGCCGCCCGACACGAGCACCTGGTGGGCCCCGACCGTTCCATCTTCCTCCACCAGGAGCCACATGATCACCGTGCCGTCCTGACCGGTGAGGCGAAGAGCATCCGGATAGGACCGCATGAGCGCCTGCCTCACCACGGTCTCGTTCTTCAGCTGCGGCTCCGTATCGCGAGCGACGTAGACCGGTCCTTCCGACAGATCCGGCTCCTGAGCGGGTGCGTTCGCAGTCGTGAGAAGGATGAGGGGAGTGAACAGGATGGCAACGCGGAATGGCCTCATGGAACCTCCTCATGGCCAGGGGACCGGCGGCACGACATGCTGGGCCGTCAGGGGGCCGACAACGAAATCGTACGAAGCACATGCCATGCATGCAAACAGGCGTGGAGGCGCCCGGAGGGACTCGCCGCTGCGCAAAGCGCAGCATTCCGAGCACGCCGCAGGCGAGCGCAGGACCACCCCTGGGGGTGAGAGGCCCTCCGGAGGGACGAAACGACCGGAGGGAGTGAAGTACGCCCGGAGGGACTCGAACCCCCAGCCTTCTGGTCCGAAGCCAGACGCTCTATCCATTGAGCTACGGGCGCATGAGAAGGCGCAAAGATGCTACGTTTGAGGGACGGCTCACACAAGCCGCATGAAACCGTCGCGTGAGGCGGGGCGTAGAGTCTTGAGTCGAAACTGCGCGTCCACGGTCATCCGGGAGAGCCGTACCATGCCGATCGAAATCGCCGAACTCCTCGCAATCCTCACGACGGTCTTCCTGATCGGGACCTTCATCCTGCTGTTCCCCATCAGCCGCCGCCTGGGCAAGGCGATCGAGGAATGGGTGAAGATCCGGCACGAGAACTCCCCGGAGCGCGATCTGCTCGCCAGGATCGAGGTCGAGCTCGTAGAGCTCCGTAACCAGTACGAAGGTCTCGATCAGCGACTCGACTTCATCGCCGAGCGGCAGGAATTCACCGAGTCGTTGATCGACCAGAAGCGGCGAACGGCGCTTCCGCCTGACGCCACCGGATAGCCCGGCCGTCCGCGAGCTCGAACCCTCGGGTCATTCGAAGGCCGGCATCCCGGTGATCTCGAGCCCGAGGATCAACCCGTGGACATCGTGCGTCCCCTCGTACGTGTACACGGACTCCAGGTTGGCCATGTGGCGCATGGACTGGTACTCGATCAGAATCCCGTTCGCCCCGAGCAGTCGTCGAGCCTCTCGAGCGCATTCGCAGGCCATGTCCACGTTGTTCCGCTTTGCCATCGAGACCTGCTGAGGGGTGTAGGTTCCAGCGTCCTTCAGTCGGCCGAGCTGCAGCGCGAGGAGCTGGGCCTTCGTGATCTCGGTCAGCATCTCGGCCAGCCGGATCTGCTGGATCTGTGTCGCCCCGATCGGCTTTCCGCCGAACTGGACTCTGTTCTTCGCGTAGTCCACGGCCTCCCTGAAACACGCCATCGCGGCACCGACCGCGCCCCAAGCGATCCCATAGCGGGCCTGCGTGAGGCACGACAGCGGGCTTTTCAGTCCGCCGCTGTTCGGCAGCAGCGCCGTATCCGGGACCCGTACGTCCTGCAGCACCAGCTCACTCGTGTCCGAGGCCAGGAGTGACAGCTTGCCCTCCTGGTCCTTCGCGCTGAACCCGTCGCGGTCGGTCTCGACGATGAAGCCGCGGATGGAAGACACGTCGTCGATGTCTCCCGTCTTGGCCCAGATGATCGCCACGTCGGCCATCGAGCCGTTCGTGATCCACATCTTCGATCCGTTGAGCACCCAATCCTCGCCGTCCTTGACGGCCCGGGTGAGCATTCCGCCGGGATTCGAGCCGAAATCGGGCTCCGTGAGGCCGAAGCACCCGATCTTCTCCCCCGTCGCCAGCTTCGGCAGCCACTCGCGCCGCTGCTCTTCGTTGCCGAACGCGTGGATCGGGTACATCACCAGGGCGCCCTGCACGGACGAGAAGGACCGGAGCCCCGAATCCCCGCGCTCCAGCTCCTGGTTGATGATCCCGTACGCGACGTTGTTGAGGCCTGCGCAGCCGTACTCCTCCGGCAGGTTCGCCCCGAAAAACCCGAGCTCGCCCATCTTCGGAATCAGCTCAGTCGGGAAGGTGTGCTCCATGTAATGGCGGTTGATGATCGGCATCACCTCCTCGTCCACCCAGTCGCGCACCAGGTCCCGGACGGCGCGCTCCTCTTCGCTCAGCAGCCCGTCGATATCGTAGAAGTCCACGCCTTCGAAGCTCATGTCACCTCATCACGCCTGTATCTCGTCTTACCTGCAGATTCCCCGCAGAACCCGGACGGTCCGGATGGTATCGCCTGCGCTCTTCACTGGCCAGCGGCCGTGCTATCTCACCCGATCGCCTCGAGCGCGGCGAAGTAGACGCGGTCGGGGATGTCGGCCTCGCGCGTCCAGCGAGCGCCTGGGGTATGGAAGTCCGGGTCGGCCCCG
>Ga0210121_1000261_pt1 | contig 15990 bp, 11 predicted proteins | sample Joice_ThreeSqB_D_FD_184873 | JGI IMG/M metagenome (GOLD analysis project Ga0210121, IMG submission 184873) | Wetland microbial communities from San Francisco Bay, California, USA, that impact long-term carbon sequestration - Joice_ThreeSqB_D1... | ecosystem: Environmental > Aquatic > Marine >... | reverse complement strand
AGCAGGCCGCCAGCGCCGCCGCGAGGCCCAGCGCCACGACAGCGGCTATCTGCGTGCCGTTCCGGGAGTAGATCATGAGTGTGTATCGAGCAAGATCCGGACCTGGTGCCGGGCTCGACCGGCCCGTGAGACGGCCATTCGGGTCGCTGGTCGGAGTCCGGTGGGGTGCGTAGTATCGATCCTGAAGCTCCTCAACCCCGGTCAGACCTGATCAGACGGGAGATACCGATGTCCGATACACTGATCGCCGGCGGCGCACTGCTCGTCTCGTTCGTGGCGCTCGTGATGGCGGTCGTCAGCAACATCCGCGGCTACTCGCTGCAGCAGAGGATGCTGGACCTGGAGCGCCGGTCGGGCAAGAAGGGAGGATCGCGTCCCGGTGCATCGAACGACGATCCGCCTCAGGAAAACCCGCGCGCCTGAAACCCCTGAGCTCTCAGCCCGCTTCCTCGTCCGACGTCAAGGCCCAGGCGCCGTAGCCCACGACTCGCCGGCGGTCACCGGCCGTGTCTCCGGAGTTCCTCTCGTCGAGCGCGGTCACTCGGAGCCCCCGTCGACTGGCCGCGGTGAGCAGGCCGTTGAGCGCCCTGTATCCGCACGCACGGCGTCCGTCGATCGCCGCCGCATCGAGCCGCTCGATCGCCCGCCCCGTCTCGGCGTCCAGGTGACGCGCTTCCTCGTACGGGCGGTAGTGACTCAGGTCGGTGCTCACGACGATGAGGGTCTCGTCCCCGTCCCACACCCGGTCGAGAGCGGCGGCCACTTCCGTCGGGATCACCTCGCCCACGACCAGCGGAACGAGCCGGAATTCCTCGAGCGCCAGCTGAAGGAACGGCAGATGGACCTCGAGGCTGTGCTCGGAGGCGTGCGCGTCGTCCCGCTGCCGCACGAACGGCAGCTCCTGCAACGCCAGTGTCGCCCCGAGGTCGAGCTGCACGGGGCCGATCGGCGTGAGGAAGTACTCGGCCGAGCTCGTCGCCAGGCCATGAAACGCAACGTGGTGGCTCGGGCCGAGGAGCACGACCCGCCGGATCTCGTCCTTCCACGGCGCCAGGGAGCCGTAGGCGGTGGCGGCGATCGGTCCCGAGTACATGTAGCCGGCGTGCGGGGCGATCAGCGCCTTCGGGCGCCCCGGAGGCAAGGTGCGGGCCGCGTGTCTGGCGCACTCGGCGAGGGCGCTTCGCAAGGCGGGTGCCCCGGAGGGATAGAAGCTCCCGGCGACCGCCGGGCGGCGGACCCTGCCGCTCTCGAGCGCGCTGCGGCTGATATCCATGATCCCGCTCCCGCCTGCCTGGCGAGCGCTGTCCCGCCGTCCGGCATTGCGCCGACGGCGGGAAGCGATAGCCTTAAGGGCGCGGCCGGCTGGTGAGGCCCGGCTGCTCGCCCCGCTCAACAGTGGAGAGATATCGATCATGCGATTCATTGGCCATACCCGCGGTCTCGTGGCGTATTCCTGGACGCTGGGCGCCGCCTTCCTGGCAGGGGCGTGCGGCGGGGGACAGATCTACGAATTCCAACCCACCGATGCGCCGCTTCGCTACACACTGTCCAGCGAGGGCGGGAACGACATCGACACACCCGCCGGGACGCAGTCCGCCAACTACAGCAGCGAGGCCGCCCTGACGCTGGAGTTCGGGAACCCGGGGGACGAAGGGACCCCGTTCACGGTCGTCATCGAGTCGCTCGTCCTGAAGACGGGAGGTGACTTCGGCGGCACGACGATGGACCTGACCGATCAGATAGGCGGCAAGCCGTTCCGCGGAGTAATGGCGCCCGACGGATCACTCACGTTCACCGAGCTCCCGGAGTTCGCGAAGGACAACCTGTCGACCTCTGACATGCAGAGGGTCGCATCGGCGCTCCTGTTCCCGCTCCCGCCGGGGGGAGACCTGGCGGTGGGAAGCTGGGACCACCGGGTGACGCTTCCGATGGGAGGCGGACTGAAGGGCGAGTCGGTCTACGAGGGCACGATGTCGATGGCCGGCGATACGGTGTGGAACGAGATCCCGGCGACCCTGCTCGTCTCGGAAGGCGTCGTTCACATGGAGGGGACCGGACAGCCGCAGGGAGCCCCGGCGGAGATCGAGCTGACGAACGAGGTGGATGCCCGCATCGTTTACGTGTGGGATGCGAAGCGCGGCGTGCTGCTCGCGGTCTCCTCGAGCGGTGAAGGTGGCGGCGACATATCCACGATGGGTTTCAGCATGCCGATGACCGTCCATACGAACCTGGACATTCAGCTCGCGTCTTCGGCCGGGGAATCCGAGTGAGTCGACGATCGCGCTGATGCGAAGAGAGGCCGCCCCGCGAGGCGGCCTCTCTCGTTGTGGGTCCCGGGTCCCGTCTCCGGGCCGGGTCAGCCCCCGGCCCAGCCCAGCTTGAATCCGAGTGCGATCGCGAACGTAGTGAACGAGTCGCTGCCCGGCGGACTCTGGTGGCGCAGGAATCCCCGGATCTGGGTACCGCGCGTGATCGGCACCGCCGCTTCGAGCAGTAGGTCGAGGAGGGTGCCGGACAGATCGTCGGATCGGGCGCTGCTCACGCTGCCCACGCCCACCTGCGGCTGGACGAGAAAGCCGCTCACGGTCTCCCAGGCGACTCCGCCGTAGAAGCGGCCGTCCTTGTCCGCGTGGCGACCCGTTTCGACCCAGTTGGTGCCTATGGTCTCGCCGTAGCTGCCCGAGGCGAGCAGGCTGAGCTGTTGCCCGATGGGAGCCTTCAGCCGGCTGAACACGAGCCAGTCGTCCCGGTCGAACCAGCGCCCCATGTAGCCCCCGATCTTGAGCTCCGTGGCCCGCCGGTCATCGGCGAATCGTACGGTCTGGGTCAGCCGGTACACGTTCTGCTTCAGGGTGGAGGACTCGTCGATCGGCGCGAACTGCTGCGTTCGCTGGCCCAGCTCGAACGCCGTCTGCAGTCGGTGACCGGAGCCATAGGACAGGCCGCCGCCCGCGTACCATCCATCCCATTCGTCGGGACCGCGTACCAGCTCAGGACTGTTCGGGGCGAGTGAGCGGTCCCAGCCGCCCCAGATCGCGATCGCGGGCGAGAAGGACAGATCGACGGCGGCGCGACGGATGCCTCCCGACCCCGAGCTGCCCGACGTGCTGCCGCCCCACAAGATCCCGGTGGCGTAACCGGGCGGCTGTCCGAGGCCCGCGATCTCCGTCGCGAGCTCCTCGCGGCTCGGATCGAGCTCCCGCGCCCTGGCGAAGGCCTGGGCCGCGTCGTCCCGCCGACCCGCGGCGGCGTACGCCTGTCCGAGCCCGTCCCAGGCATCGGCGTCGGTCGGGCTCCCTCGGGTGGCGACTTCGTACCAGGTGGCCGCCTCGTTCGCCCGGCCCTGCGCGAGAAGCGCCGCAGCCAGTCCTTTCTGGGCGTCGGTCCTTCGAGGCGAGATCCCCAGCGCCGCCCTGTAGCTCTGCTCCGCCGCCACCGGATCGCCGGCTGCCAGGCTCTCGTCGCCAGCACGGACCGCCGCGTCGTCGGCCGGCTCGACGTTACGGGGGGCGGCGGCCGCCACGCCCGCGGCGGCGGGGGCCGGTCCCTGCACCGGCAGTGAGGCAAGCACCTCCCCGTCAGCCCGAACCGACCACGTCGTGATGCCCGTCGGACGCTGCTCCGCTGTCAATCCCGCCCGTCCCCCGGCGTCGGTCGTGGCCGTCGCCAGGACGGGGGCGTCCGGCTCCGGGCCGCCGAGCAGCTCCAGCTCGATCCCACCGACCGGGTTGCCGAAGCGGTCCTCCACGGACACGGCGACCTCCGGCGGATCCTCGTCCGGCGACAGGTCGATCGACGCGGGCTCGAGAGTGGCCCGCGCCGGCACGTCTGCTCGCGTCGTGACGGTGATCCGCGTCGGGCCCTGAAGGTCGATGCCGGAGGCGGACACGGTGTAGCGAGTCGAGCCGGTCCGCTCGCCCCCCGGCAGACTGAAGAAGGCCCGCCCTCTCGAATTGGTCGTCCGGTCGTAGCGAGTCCCGCTGCCCGGACCACCGGATCCCGTGAGGGTCACGGCCTGTCCGGAGAGAGCGGTTCCGGCGCGAGTCAGGTCCACGGTGACGAGGGTCGTGTCACCGGCACGCACGGATGAGCTCGAGGCATTCAGCGCCACCTGCACGGCTTCGGCTTCGCGCGCGCACTGCTGCGCCGCGGAAATGAGCTCCTCCGATGCGCCCAGGTTCCTCAGGTCCCGCCAGTCTCCTTCGGTGGGCTCGAAGCTCAGGCAGCGGGTTCGCACCGTCCGGATCTTCGCGTCGGGCGAGTCCGTCGAGACGACGAGGCGGACGAGCTCGCTCTTGCTGAGACCGGTGTCCTGCGCCTCGGCCGGCCGGGCTCCTGCGCACACGAGGACGATCGCGAGTGCTCCCGTCAGCAGTGCCCGGCTGATGCGGGGTGCTGCCCTTCGCCTCGCCGCAGCAGCTTTCATTCGCGCCCTCACGGTGTGACCACCCTGAGCCCGGTCGGTGCGGCCGGCGGGATGGTGTCCTCCGAGGGGAAGGTCTTCGCGCTCGCGCTCTGACTCCGGGTTCCTTCGATCCCCTCTCCGTTCACTGCGGCCACCGAGTAGACGTAGGTGGTGTTCTGCTGCAGACCCGAGTCGGAGAATGAAGTGGTGACCACGCTTCCCACCAGGTTGTTGTCGCGATACACGTTGTACTTGTCCACTCCCGATTCCGGGTCCTCGGACGCCGACCAGGTAAGGTCGACCTGCGTCTGGCTGACCGCTTCGGCGACGAGATCCGTCGGCGCGGTCGGTCCGCTCGCGTCCAGCGTGGTCGCCGAGGCCGGCTCGCTGAGACCGCTCTGCAAGCCGTCGCCGTTGGTGGCCGATACCCGGTATTCATACGTCGTGGCAGGGTCGAGGCCCGTGTCCTGGTAGGACGTTTCGCTCGTGTTGGCCACTTCGGCCCCGTCTCTGAAGATCGTGTACGAATCGATTCCCGATTCCGGGTCTTCCGACGGAGACCAGCTGAGGTCGATCTGCTGAGTGCCCACCGCTGTCGCGGTCAGGTCCGCCGGCGTGGTCGGGCCCGTTCCGTCGAACGTCCGGGCGCTCACCGTGGCGCTGGGCTGACTCACTTGCCCCTGACCGTTCACCGCCACCACATAGTAGTCGTATGACGTCGCAGGTGAGAGCCCGCCGTCCTGGTACACGGTCTGGGCCGTCGTGCCGATCTGTGATCCATCGCGAAACACCCGGTACGATTCGACCCCGGTCTCGGGATCCTGCGAGGCCGACCAGCTGAGGTCGATGCGCTCGGTGCCGACCGGTGTGGCCACGAGGTCCTGAGGAACCGTGGGTGGTGTCGCGTCCTGCGTCGTCGCGGTCGCCGGAGAACTGAGGCTGCTCTCGAGTCCCTCGCCGTTCACGGCCCGTACCCGGTACTGGTACTGTGTGGCCGGGCTCAAGCCGGTGTCGGTGAAGGAGGTCTGCGTGGTCTGTCCCACCTGAGAGCCGTCCCGATATACGAGATAGTGCGAAACACCGGACTCCGGATCGGAGGAGGCAGACCAGGTGAGGCCGATGCGGTCGGACCCCGTCGCCGTGGCCGTGAGGCCGGTCGGCGTGGTGGGTCCGGTGGCGTCTGCCGTGGTCGCGGAAGCCTGGTTGCTCGGATTGCTCTCCAGTCCCTGCCCGTTGACGGCCACGACCCGGTATGCGTAGGTGGTCGCCGGGCTCAGCCCCGTGTCCGTGTAGCTCGTGTTCGCGGTCTGGGCGACCTGCGCGCCGTTGCGCAGCACGAGGTAGCTGGAGATGCCCGTCTCCGGATCGGCCGACGGGGACCACGTGAGGCCGATCGTGGTCGTGCCGGTCGCGTTCGCCTGCAGATTCGTCGGCGTCGTGGGCTTGGTTCCGTCCAGCGTCGTGGCCTGCGCGGAGTTGCTCGATCCGCTGACCGCGCCCTCACTGTCGAGCGCCCGCACCGTGTAGCTGTAGGTGGTGAATGCCTGCAATCCCGTGTCCTGGTAAGAAGTCACGAGGCCGATCTGCGCGATCTGAGTCCCGTTCCGCAGCACCTGGTACGCGATGACGTCGTTCGCGGCGGACGCGGTCCACGTCAGATCGATCCGCGACGAGCTCACGGCGCTCGCCGCCAGGTTCGTCGGCGGCGGCGGAGGCTCCGGATCCAGCGTCCGTGCGTTATGCGGGCTGCTCGGGCTGCTCTCCAGGCCTTGCCCGTTCACGGCCACGACCCTGTAGGTGTACGTGGTCGAGGCGGTGAGGCCGGTGTCGGAGAAGTTCGTGGTCGCCGAACGACCGACTTCGGCGCCTTCACGAAGCACGATGTACTCGGCGATCCCGGTCTCCGGATCGCTCGAAGGGTTCCACGACAGGTCGATGCGGGTGGTGCTCACCCCCGTGCCCGAGAGCCCGTCCGGTTTCGAGGGCTCGGTGCCGTCCAGGGTCCGCTCCGTGACCGTATTGCTGGGTACCGATTCGACCCCGAAGACGGTGGCGGTGACGTAGTACTGGTAGTCGGTATACGCCGCGAGGCCCGTACTGGAAAACGATGGCGAGCCGAGCCCGGAGGCGATCTGGATGCCGTTACGGTACACCTTGTAAGTCGCGAAGATGCTCGTCCCCGTCCACTGCAGGTCGATCTGCGACGCGCTGACGGCCGCCGCCGTCAGGTTCGAAGGCGGCGTCGTCTGTCCGGAAGCCGACGATGGTCTCAGCGTCCCGGCCAGGAGAATGGCGCCGAGGCCCACGGCCAGGCGCCCGATCGGGACCCGTGTCGACCGGTCGGTTCTCACGGGCCCACCTCGGCGGGCAGCGGATCCGAGAACTCGCTCTCATTCCCGTCCAGGTCGAGCGCGGTAACCGCGAAGAGATAGCTCCCGGCCTCGAGGCCGGTCACCGTGTAGCGAGTCGCGTCCCCGACCTCGATCATCTCGGCCTCGCCGAGCTCCGGAGTCGGGTCCGGAGCGTAGTAGAGACGGTACCCTGCCAGATCGTCGAGCGGACGGCCGACGGCGTCCGTCGTGGGGGCGTCCCACTCCAGCGTCACCGAGTAGCGGTCCGTGGGATGCGTCGGCGGACCCTGCTCCGGACCGTCGGGAGTGCAGGCGGACAGGACGAGAAGCGCCAGCCCGCAGGCCACGAGGGTCCGGCTCGATCTGTTGTTGCGGTCATGCCACATGAAGGCCGTAGTCCGTTTGTCCCCCGCCACACGGGAGAAACCTCAATAACTCCGGCCTGCGCGCGAAACGGCTCGTTTCGCGCCGCGCTCGGCCGGTGGGGGCGACACGTAAGGAAGCAAGGTTCCTGCCAATCGGGCTTATACCGGGCGGGGACCCGACTGTGCCCTCGGCGGCATCGACCGGGGGAGGTCAGGGAGTGGCCAGCCGCAATCCCGTGGGGGGGGCGGGGGGAGTGGTGTCCTCGCCACTGGGGGTCGTCGCGAACACCTCCGAGGTCCTTTCTCCCTGCGTGTCTCCCGCGAGGCTCGCGACCGCGTAGCCGTACGTCGTTTCGGGGGTCAGGCCGGTGTCCACGAACGTCGTCGAAGTCACGCTGCCGACGAACGCGCCGTCCCGATAGATGTTGTACCCCGTGATATCTTCGGCTGGCGCGGTCCACGTGAGAACGATCCGCGTCGGGCCGCCCGGATTGGCGGCCAGGTCGAGCGGGGCCGGCGGGCCGGGCTCGTCGAAGGTCGTCGCGGAGGCGGGCTCGCTCGGTCCGCTCTCGAGTCCGGAACCGTTCACGGCACGGACCCGGTACTCGTATGCGGTGCCCGGCGAGAGGCCGGCGTCCGAGTACGAGGCCGTCTCCGTGAACGCGACCTCCGCTCCGCCCCTCACGACCCTGTAACCCGATACACCCGACTCACCGTCGCTCGACGGCGACCAGGTAAGGTCGATCCTCTCCCTGCCCACGGCCGTCGCGAGCAGGTCCTCCGGCACGGTGGGCGGCGTCGGGTCGGGGGTGGTGACGATGGCCGGCACACTCGGCGAGCTCTCGTCCCCGTCCCCGGCCACCGCGGTCACCGTGTACGCGTAGGTGGTGAAGGGGGTCAGGTCGGTGTCGCGGAAAGAGGTCTGCCGAGTGTCCGCCACGGACAGCCCGTCCCGATAGATGCGGTACGCGTCCAGGTCCTCGTGATCCGGGTGCGGGTCCCACGCCAGATCCACCGACGTTCCGTCCACGGCCGACGCGGTGAGCCCCGTCGGCGGGTCCGGCGCCGCGTCCGAGAGAGTCCGCACCTCCAGCGGGCCTGCCCGACCGCCCTCGTTTCCCTGTCCGTTGACCGCGGACACCTCGTACACGTAGACCCGGTCGGATTCCAGCGCCCCATCTTCGTACGTGCGGGCACCCGTCCTGCCGACCTCGGTCCCATCCCGGTAGATGACGTACTCGGAAATGCCCGTCTGCGGATCGCTCGCCGCCGACCAGACGAGGGAGATCTGCGAGCTGCTGGACGCCGTTCCCTCGAGACCACCAGGCGCCGTCGGCGGCGAGCCATCTCGCGTGCGCGCCGAGGCCGAGTTGCTCGGAGCGCTCTCCAATCCGTCTCCGTTCACCGACCGAACCCGGTACTCGTAGCTCGTGTAAGAGGCGAGTCCCGTGTCCCGGTAGCCGGTTGCCGACACGGTCGCCACGGGGGAGCCATCCCGGTAGACCCGGTATGATGCGACGTCGCCGGCTTCAGCGGGGGCCCTCCAGTCGAGATCGATGGCGCTGGCGCTGACGGCCGTGGCGGACAGGTCCCTCGGGGGATCCGGCGGAGGTGGAGCCAGCGTCCGCACCTGCACGGTTCCGGAGCGGTTCCCCTCGATGCCCTGGCCGTTGACCGCCGACACCTGATAGCCGTACTCGGTGTCCGGCGTCAGCCCGCTGTCCTGGTACGTGAGGCCCGAGGTGCGTCCGGCCTCGCCACCGTTCCGATACACGACGTACTCGTCGATCCCCGATTCCGCGTCAGTCGCCGCGGACCAGTTGAGCGAGACCCGGGTGGAGCTGGTCGCCGTGGCACCGAGGTTGCCGGGAGCCGAGGGGGGCGTGCCGTCCAGGGTGCGTGCGGAAGCGACTTCGCTTGGCGGGCTCTCGCTGCCCGACGAGTTGGCACCCGTGATGTAGTACCGGTACTCGGTCCAGGGCTCCAGGCCGGTGTCGGAGTACGTGTCCGCCGACGCCGGGAGCACGTCCAGCAGCGTTCCGTTCGCGTAGTACACCCTGTACTGCGCGACCTGCCCGCTGTTGGCCCGGGTCCAATTCAGGTCGATGCGGGAGGAACTGACCGCCGTGGCCCGCAGGTCCGAAGGTCCGGGGACCGCCTGTACCTGCTGCGCCCGAGCGCCGGTCGGAGTCGAGTGGAGCAGCGTCACGGCCGCCACGCCCGCGAGGAGCCCGCGGCAAAGGAACCTCACGGGCCCACCTCTACCTCGAGCGGATCCGACAGGTCGCTCTCGTTGCCGGCCAGGTCCACCGCCGTGACCCCGAAGTAGTAACGGCCAGCCGGAAGCCCGGTCACCGTCGCCCTCGTGTCGAGACCGATGTCGATGCGGATCCCCTCGGCCCCGGACGGGGGAAGGGAAGGCGAGTAGTACAGTCGAAACCCGCCCAGGTCTGTCAGGGGCTGGCCGGCGGCGTCCTGCGTGGGCGCGTCCCACTCCAGCGTGATCGTGAAGCCGTCGGACGGATGAGTGGGCAGCCCGCCCTCCGGCCCCTCCGGACTGCAGGCGTACGGCGCGCCGAATAGCGCGATTGTCGCAAGCAGCGCCGCCACACGTCCCGTTCTGTGCCGGATTCGCCTCATCTGCTCTCCAGATCACGCCGCCCGAGCCAGGTCGCGCAGACACGCTGCCCCAAGCTCGCCACCCGGGGGGCCCGACGGACGTGACTACGACTCTGGCCGGTACAGTCCTTCTTCGACTCCCTGTGTCTTCGGAGAAGAATATAGGCGAGCACGTCCCATTTCGCTTCTCCGACGTGAAGTGTTGACAATCTATATATATCAATATTACTATGTTCGCGTCTGCAGGAGAGATCCGTCGCACGAAGATCTCTTGGCACACGGTAACTACAGAAGGGAAGGCACATTGGCGATGTCAGGCCAGGACACGATCAGCGTGAGCACGGTCCAGGATGCGGCGAAGGTCCTCAAGTGCATCGGACACCCGGTGCGACTCCGCATCATCGAACTTCTGGACAACGATGGCGAGAAGACGGTGACCGAGATCCAGGAGACGGTCGGCCTGGAGCAGGCGACCGCTTCGCAGCACCTGAACCTGATGCGTGACAAGCGGATTCTGAAGGCGCGCCGGGATGGCGTGCACGTCTACTACGACATCAGCGACGAGAAAGTCGTGCGCGTCATCGACTGCCTTCGGGCGTGCGATGTCGCCGGTCGCTGACCTCACCAGTGGAAGAACGATGAAAGCCACCTACGTCTTGTGGCACCTGTTCGCCGGACTCGCGGCGCTGACTGCGTCAGTCGCCGGCCCCGCCCGTCTGCAGGCGCAGGAGGTCTCCGGGGGGAGGTCCCTGAGTCTCGAGGAGGCACGGCAGGAAGCCCTGGCGGGCAACGCCGGCCTCAGGATCGCCTTCGCCCGCGCCGACATGGCGAAAGCCGCGGCTGGCGGAGCCTCGGCGATCTACTGGCCGCGCCTCGACTTCGAGAGCGGATTCGTGCGCTCCAACGACCCGGTCTTCGTGTTCGGCACGAAGCTCAGGCAGGGGACGTTCGGCGAGTCGGACTTCGACGTCGGGTCCCTCAACGATCCGGCCCCGATCAACGACTGGATGAACCGCATATCGGTCCAGTGGAAGGTGTTCAGCCCGGCGGACTGGACGGGCCGCGGCGCGGCGAGCCACGAAGCCGAGGCGGCGCAGTGGTCTTCTTCGCGCACCCGCGAGGCGACCCTGATTCAGACCGAAGTGCTCTACCGCGACGCGCAGCGCGCGGGGGCGCAGCTTACCGCAGCGCGTCGGGCCGAGGAGGCGGCGGCCGGCAACCGCGACGTGTTCGCGCGCCGGGTCGACGAGGGAGTGCTCACGCGGGCGGACCTTCTCCAGGCGGAGGCCGAATACTCGCTCGCCGTCGCGCGCCGCGTGGATGCGGAGCGCCAGGAAGCCGATTCGAGGCGGCGACTGGCCGTCTTCCTGGGCGGTGACGGTTCCGGACTTCCCGTGCTCACCGACTCGCTTCGAATCGAAGCTCCCGCCGCGGGGGACGACGAAGCGCCGGCGTCATTCGATCCGTCTGCACGGGCGGACCTGCTGGCGCTCGCGAGCGCCCGCGATGCCGCCGAAGCGGGGTCCAGGCGTGCCGGACGTCAGTTCCTCCCCGAGATCGGAGTGTTCGGCGACTACTCGATCCACGCGGCCGACGCCTTCCGGAACGACGGCGACAACTGGACCGTCGGAGTAGGGCTCAGGTGGAACCTGTTCTCGGGCTTCAGTCGATCGAACGACAGACAACAGGCCGATGCGGCGCGGGCGATCGCGGAAGCCAGGTACGAGGAAGCGCTGCGACAGGCGAGCTCCGAGCTGGCCGAGGCCCGGGACGGTTTCCGGGCCGCCAGGCAGGCCGTCGCTGCGACCATCGCCGCGGATGCGGCGGCCCAGGCCGGCGCGGAGTTGATGACGCGACGCTTCGAAGAAGGCCTCGCCACCGCCGCTGATCTGCTGCAGGCGGAATCGAGGCGCGCCCAATCCGAGAGTCAGGCGATCGATGCGCAGGCGAACCTCCTCATGGCGGAGGCTCGGCTGCGGTTCGTGACCACCATGCACCAGAACGGGAACGACCGATGAAGCGATACACGATGATGTTCTTGCCGGTGCTCCTCACGCTCGCCGCGGCGTGCGACAGAAGGGAGCCGGGCGAGGTCGAAGAGATGGAGACCGTCGGCACGGTGGCCGTGAGCGCGGCGGCGCCCGTCGAGGCCGGCGCGCAGATCGCGGCGCGGGTCGTGGCGCGCGAAACGGCCAACCTGGCGACGCGAGGCAGCGGAACGGTGGAATCCGTTCCGGTGGACGTCGGCTCAGCCGTGCTGAAGGGACAGGTCGTCGTCCGACTCGAGGCATCCGGAGTGGAAGCCGCCGTCGAGCGCGCCGAGGCCCAGGCCGTGGTGGCGCGGCGCAGCTTCGAGCGTCTCGCGAACCTGGAACGCGACGGAGCGGCGACACGTCAGGAACTGGATCAGGCGGAGGCCGCTCTCCGCACGGCGGAGTCGATGCTGGCCGAGGCCCGCGCGGCGCGCGAATACGTCACGCTGAGAGCACCGTTCGACGGGACGGTTTCCGCGCGCTACGCGGATCCGGGCGACCTGGCCGTGCCGGGTCGGCCCGTCGTCGTGATCTCGGGAGCCGGACGAGTGAAGGTGCAGGCCGACCTTCCGGCAAGCCTGGCGGAGGCCGTGCGAGAGGGAGACAGGGTCACGATCGCGGCTCCCGGCAGCACGGGGCGCTGGGCCGCCACGGTTCGCCGGGTCGTGCCGGTGATCGACCTGGCGAGCCATCGATTCCGGGTGGAAGCGACGTTCGATGATCCGTCCGCGGATCTCCCGCTCGCAGGCTCGTTCGTGCGACTCGAAGTCGCGGGCCTCGGGGAGCCCGGCGCGTGGATACCGGCGGACGCCATCGTGCGGCGCGGGCAGTTGAACGGCGTCTACGTGGTGGTCGACGACCACCTCCGACTTCGCTGGATCCGCACCGGACGACGGGCGGCCGATGCGGTCGAGGTGCTGGCCGGACTCGAGGTCGGGACGTCGGTGGTGCGCAGCCCGGATCCGGGATTCTCGGACGGTGCCGCGGTGCAGGCGGAAGAGGCCGTGGCATGGACCCCGATCCCGGGGAGCGAGCGATGAAGACTCAGATCGCCGGACGCATAGCGGATGCGTTCCTGACCTCCAAGCTGACGCCGCTGCTGCTCGCGGCGGCGCTGGGCCTTGGAGTCTACACGAGCGCGACGCTGCCCAGCGAGGAAGAGCCGCAGATCATCGTGCCGCTGGCGGACATCTACCTGCCGATGCCTGGATCCGATCCCGAGGAGATAGAGAACCGGGCGCTGATCCCGCTCGAGAACGTGCTCTCGGGCATCGACGGGGTGGAGTACGTCTATGGCCACGCACAGCCGGGCTTCGGGCTGGTGACGGTGCGCTACGAGGTCGGCCGGGACCTCGAGGACAGCCTCATCCGGCTCTACTCGACGCTGATGAAGTACGCCGACAGGATGCCCCCGGGTCTGGTGTTTCCGCTCGTCAAGACGGTTTCGATCGACGACGTCCCGTTCTTCAGCGTGGCGCTCACCGGAGATCGTGACCACGCGGAGCTGCGGCAGGTCGCGGAGGAGGTCGCGACCGCCTTCGAGGCGGTCCCCGACGTGAGGGACGTACAGGTGACCGGTGGCCAGCCACGCGAGATCCGGGTCGCGCTGTCTCCGGAGCGCATGGCGGAGCTGGGGGTCGATCCGGGCACCGTGGTGCAGCGGCTGCAGGCCGCGAACGTGAGCTACGAGGCCGGACGATACTCCGCAGCCGACCGGGTCGTGCGGGTCGTGGGAGGAAGCTTCCTCTCCAGCGCCCGGGACGTGGCCGGCGTGGTGCTGGACGTGAGAGACGGACGACTCGTGCAGGTGGGCGATGTCGCCGAGGTGACGGACGGGCCGGCCGAGGTCGACAGCTACACGTTCCAAGGCGTGCCGGGACAGGCGCTGAGTCCGATGGTCGCGATCTCGGTTTCGAAGCGGCCGGGGGCCGACGCCACCGGGGTGGGGCGCAGCCTCGAGCGCACCCTGGAGGGGCTCGAAGGACGGACCGTGCCCGCGGATGTGCAGGCGCTCGTCACCCGCAACTACGGTGAGACCGCGCGTGAGAAGGTCACGACCCTGAAGGAGCATCTCGGCCTGGCCGTGATAGCGGTCGGCATCGTGGTGGCCGTATTCATGGGCTGGCGCAGCGCCGTGGTCGTGATGCTCGCTGTGCCGATCACCTTTGCGCTCACCCTGTTCGTCTACCAGATCTTCGGCTACACGCTGAACCGGGTAACGCTGTTCGCCCTGATCTTCGTGACGGGGATCGTGATCGATGACTCGATCATCGTGGCCGAGAACATGGAGCGGCACTTCCGGATGAAGGACCGCCCCCTGCGGGCAGCGGCCCGGGCGGCCGTGGACGAAGTGGGGAACCCCACCATCCTCGCGACGCTGACGGTGATCGCGGCGGTCCTTCCGATGCTGTTCGTGTCCGGCCTCATGGGTCCGTACATGAGCCCCATGCCGATCGGCGCGAGCCTGGCGATGATGTTCTCGCTGCTGGTTGCCCTCATCGGGACCCCGTGGCTCGCGTTTCGGCTACTGGGGAAGGCAGGGCACGGGGATGACGGGAAGCCGGGATACGTGCTCGAGGAGACGAAGATCTACGCGGCATACCGGTGGCTCCTGGAGCCGCTCCTCGACAGGCCCGCCCGACTGGTGGCGGCGCTGGGAGTCGTTCTGGTCCTCCTTCTGGGCGCCACGGGACTGTTCTTCACGCGAACGGTGATGGTGAAGATGCTCCCGTTCGACGACAAGAACGAGATGCAGGTGATCCTGGACCTGCCCGAAGGCACTACGTTGGAGACCAGTTCGGCGCTGGCTCTCGACGTGGCCCGCGCGCTCGGCGCCGTGCCCGAGATCGCGGACGTCCAGGTGTACGCTGGCGTCGCGGCGCCGTTCAACTTCAACGGGATGATACGGCACTACTATCTACGTCGTGGAAATAATGTTGCAGACATTCAGGTAAACCTGGTTGATAAGTCGGAGAGACGGGCACAGAGCCACGACGTCGCGAAAGTCGTGCGGCCGATCGTGGACTCCGTGGTCGCGAGCTCCCGCAGCGGGGCGCGGGCCAAGGTCGTGGAGGTTCCGCCGGGGCCGCCGGTACTCTCCACCCTGGTCGCCGAGATCTACGGACCGGACGAGCGGGCGCAGCGGCGGGTGGCCGAGCAGGTGATGGAGAGATTCGCGGATCACCCGGCCGTGGTGGACATCGACTGGTCCCTGATCGATCCGCAGGAGGAGCTTCGTCTGCGAGTCGACGAGGAGAAGGCCGCCCTGTCGGGAGTCGCCAAAGAGCAGGTGGTCGGCGCGCTGGCGATCGGCCTGGGCGGGACCGTCGGCACCCAGCTGTCGGTGCCCGCATCGCGGCGCACCGTTCCCGTCAGGGTACGCCTGCCGGAGGAGGCCCGGTCGGGGCCGGACCGGATCGGCGCGCTGCACGTGGCCTCGCGTCAGGGTGTAATGGTGCCGGTCGGCCAGCTCGTCGAGGAGGAGATAACGGCGGTCCCACAGCCGATCGATCGGAAGAACGGCCAGCGCGTGATCTACGTCACGGCCGAGGTGGCGGGGGCCGAGGAGAGTCCCGTGTATGCGATCCTCGACCTGAAGGACCGGGTCGGCGAGATCGAGCTTCCGTCGGGCGCGCGGCTCGGGCAACTGTACACCCGCCAGCCGGGCATCGTCGAGCAGCCCGTGATGAAGTGGGACGGCGAGTGGCAGGTGACGTATGAGGTGTTTCGGGATCTGGGCATCGCGTTCGCCGGCGCTCTGCTGCTTATCTACGGATTGCTTGTCGCCTGGTTCGGGAGCTTCGTCACACCGCTCGTGATGATGACGGCGATTCCGCTGACTCTGATCGGGATCGCCCCGGGTCACCTGGCGTTCGGCGCCTTCTTCACCGCCACCTCGATGATCGGCATGATTGCGCTTGCCGGGATCATGGTGAGAAACGGAATACTCCTGATCGACTATCTGGAGGCCAGGCTCGAGGCTGGCATTCAGCTCAAGCAGGCAGTCATCGAAGCGGGCGCCGTGCGGACGCGTCCGATCGCGCTGACGGCGGGCACCGTGATCATCGGAGCGATCGTCATCCTGTTCGATCCGATCTTCGAGGGGCTCGCGGTGGCCCTGATCGCCGGCTCTCTGGCCTCCACGCTCCTGACCCTGGTGGTCGTGCCCGGAATCTACTTCCTGTTGCGAAGAGACCGCAGTGGCGCGAAGTCGGATG
>Ga0210121_1000260_pt1 | contig 15992 bp, 12 predicted proteins | sample Joice_ThreeSqB_D_FD_184873 | JGI IMG/M metagenome (GOLD analysis project Ga0210121, IMG submission 184873) | Wetland microbial communities from San Francisco Bay, California, USA, that impact long-term carbon sequestration - Joice_ThreeSqB_D1... | ecosystem: Environmental > Aquatic > Marine >... | reverse complement strand
CAGCGTCGTCTTCCCGTGGTCCACGTGCCCGATCGTTCCCACGTTCACGTGCGGCTTCGTCCGCTCGAACTTCTGCTTCGCCATCCTGTCCGATCTCCTGATCCGTTTATCTTCGCCGGACGGAAGGGGCATCGCCCGTTCCGTCATCTTCCGAGGACCGCCTTATCGGCCGGCCATGATCTCCTCGGCCTTGCTCTGCGGTACCTGCGCGTAGTGCGAGAACTGCATGGTGTACACGGCCCGCCCCTGGCTCAGGGAGCGCAGGGTGGTCGAGTACCCGAACATCTCCGACAGCGGCACCGAGGCGCCGACCACCTGGGCCTGCCCCCGCTGGACCATCCCGCCGATCTTGCCGCGTCGGCTGGAGAGGTCTCCCATCACGTCGCCCAGGTACTCCTCGGGCGTGACGACCTCCACGTCCATGACCGGTTCGAGGATCGCCGGATCGGCCCGCTTCACGCCTTCCTTGAGCGCCATCGAGCCCGCGATCTTGAACGCCATCTCGCTCGAGTCCACGTCGTGCGTGGAGCCGTCGATCAGCGAGGCCTTGATGTCGATCAGCGGGTAGCCCGCCAGCACGCCGGAATCCATGGCCTCCCGGATCCCCTGCTGCACGGGCCGAATGAACTCGCGCGGGATCGCGCCTCCCACGATCTCGTCTTCGAACACGAACCCGACCCCCGGCTCGGTCGGCTCGATGTTGATCACGACGTGTCCGAACTGGCCGCGTCCGCCCGTCTGGCGGACGAACCGGGCCTCGACGTTCTGGACCGCCTTCCGGATCGTCTCTCGATAGGCCACCTGTGGCCGGCCGACGTTGGCGTTGACCTTGAACTCGCGCTGCAGACGATCGACGATGATCTCCAGGTGGAGCTCGCCCATCCCGCTGATGATCGTCTGGCCCGTCTCGTCATCCGTGTAGACGCGGAAGGTGGGATCCTCTTCCATCAGCTTGGCGAGAGCCTGCGCCAGTTTGTCCTGGTCCGCCTTCGTCTTCGGCTCGATCGCGACTCGGATCACCGGTTCCGGGAAGCTCATCGCCTCGAGGATGACCGGATCGCCCGGGTCCGAGAGAGTGTCGCCCGTGCGGGCGAACTTCATCCCGATCGCGGCCCCGATGTCGCCCGCCTGGAAGCTCTCCACTTCCTCGCGCTTGTTGGCGTGCATCTGCAGCAGGCGGCCGATGCGCTCCTTCTTGCCCTGGGTGGCGTTCAGGACGTGCGAGCCGGCCTCCAGCTTCCCGGAATAGACGCGGAAATAGGCCAGCCGACCGACGAAGGGATCGGTCATGATCTTGAACACGAGCGCCGCGAAGGGCTCTTCCTCCGAGGGCTCGCGCTGGACGAAGTGTTCGTCGCGATTCGGGAGGTGCCCGACGACGGCCGGCTTGTCCACCGGCGACGGCAGGTAGTCCACGATCGCATCGAGCAGCTTCTGGACACCCTTGTTCTTGAACGATGCACCGCAGAGGACGGGCGTGATCGCGCCCGCCAGGGTCGCGCTCCGCACGGCCCGGCGGACCTCGTCCTCCTCGAGCTCACGTCCCTCCAGGTAGTGCTCCAGGAGCTCTTCGTCGTGCTCGACCGCCGCTTCCACGAGCTCGTGGCGCAGCCCCTCAGCCTTCTCGCGAAGGGCATCCGGGACCGGGCCCTCGGTCCATTTCACGCCCAGGGAGTCTTCGTCGTACACCACCTCGACCATTCGAACCAGGTCGATGTGACCCGTGTAGAGCTCCCCCTCGCCGAGTGGGTACTGGAGCGGGTAGGCCTTGGCTCCGAGCCGCTCCTTCATCATGCGGACGACGTTCTCGAAATCCGCGCCGACCCGGTCCATCTTGTTCACGAAGGCGATGCGCGGGACGCCGTACTTGTCGGCCTGCCGCCAGACCGTCTCGGACTGGGGCTCCACGCCTCCGACCGCGCAGAACAGGGCCACGGCCCCGTCGAGCACGCGCAGGCTGCGTTCCACCTCGACCGTGAAGTCCACGTGGCCGGGCGTGTCGATGATGTTGACCTGATACTGCTCGTTGAACCGGTTCCAGAAGGTGGTCGTCGCCGCCGAGGTGATCGTGATCCCCCGCTCCTGCTCCTGCTCCATCCAGTCCATCGTGGCATCGCCATGATGCACCTCGCCCATCCGATGCACCCGCCCCGTGTAGTACAGGATGCGCTCGGTGGTCGTGGTCTTACCGGCATCGATGTGCGCCATGATGCCGATGTTCCTGACGTGTTCCAGCCCCGCGCTATGCTCCATCTATTTCAGAACCTTCTCTCACTCGTTTGCGGACCGGCCGTCGGCCGATCGCTTCCCGCGCGGTTCGCGCCTGCTACCAGCGGTAATGCGCGAACGCCTTGTTCGCCTCCGCCATCCGATGCACGTCTTCCTTCCTCTTCACGGCACCACCGTCGCCGCGTGCGGCGTCGAGAAACTCGGCGGCCAGCCGATCGGACATCGTCTTGCCCGTGCGACCCCGGGCGAACGTCACGAGCCACCTCCGGGCCAGCGAATCGCGACGGCTCGGACGGACCTCCATCGGCACCTGATAGGTGGCGCCGCCGACCCGCCGACTGCGCACCTCGAGCACCGGCTTGGCGTTCGACAGCGCCTGCCGGAAGATGTTCAGGCCCGGCTGTCCCGTCTTCTCCTCGATCTTCCGCATCGCTTCGTAGAAGATCTGCTCCGCCGTCGACTTCTTACCGTCCAGCATGAGGACGTTGACGAACCGAGTCACCTCCTGGCTCCCGTACTTGGCGTCCGGGGGAGTCTCTCTCGGAACCGCCTTCTGCCTGCGTGACATGTGCCCTTCCTTGAAACGGAAACCCGGCCGAGATGTGAAGGCCGGGTCGATCCCAGTGCTTCTCTCGAGTTCCTTACTTCGGGGCCTGTGCGCCCTGCCGGCGCATGGTTCCCCTCTATGTACTAACGCTTAGAGCCATACTTCGAGCGCCCCTTCCTCCGGTCGGAGACGCCGGAGGCATCCAGGGTTCCCCGGATGATGTGGTACCGTACTCCGGGGAGGTCCTTCACCCGGCCCCCGCGGATCAGGACTATGCTGTGTTCCTGCAGGTTGTGACCTTCTCCGGGAATGTAGGCCGTGACTTCGTAGCCGTTCGTCAGCCGCACACGAGCGACCTTGCGAAGCGCCGAGTTGGGCTTCTTGGGAGTCGTGGTGTACACGCGCGTGCAGACGCCCCGCTTCTGCGGATTCGCCTCCAGCGCGGGCGCCTTCCGCTTCTTCTCCAGAGCCTGGCGCCCCTTGCGTACCAGCTGATTGATCGTGGGCATACCCCAGCCGTTCTTCCTGTAGCTCGGTAGCGACAGAAACCGCTCCCCCGCGTGCCGTGCATCGCGACACTCGAAGCAGCGGTTCAAATTACGCGGAAGCGACCCCCGCTTCCGTCAAGAAACGACGCCGACCCATTGCTCGACAGACCGGGCAAGGTAGGCGTGTCGATTGGCGTTGTCAAGGAGCGGTTCCGGGGACCGCGAAGTCCCCGGAACCACCATTCCGACAGGCCTCGAAGACGGACCAGGCGCGACCCGTCAGGCCTCCGACTGAACCTCCGCCTCGCTGCTGTCCATCTCGCCCCGCAGCTCCGCGAACAGCCCGCCGGCGGTGGCGATCGGCTCCTCGGGCTCCGGCTGCCTGCGGCGAAGTGCGTCCAGCTCCTCCTGCAGCGGCTCGCCGACGAGGAACTCCACGTTCTGATATCTGTGGATTCCCGTTCCAGCCGGCACGAGGTGGCCGATGATGATGTTCTCCTTGAGGCCGCGAAGATCGTCCTTCGCGCCGCGGACTGCCGCGTCCGTGAGCACCCGCGTGGTCTCCTGGAAGGAGGCCGCGCTGATGAACGACTCGGTGGTCAGGCTGGACTTGGTGATGCCCAGCAGCACGGGCTCCGATCGCGGCGGCTTACCGCCCTCTCCGATGACCTCGCGCGTACGCTCGCGGAACTCCATGCGATCCACGTGCTCGCCCTCGAGATACTCGGTGTCGCCGGGGTCGGTGATCTTCACCTTCTGCAACATCTGCCTGACGATCACGCCGATGTGCTTGTCGTTGATGCGCACGCCCTGGAGGCGGTACACCTCCTGGATCTCGTTCAGGAGGTACTCCTGCACGGCCCGCGGACCCTTGACGCGCAGAATGTCGTGCGGATTGACCGGGCCTTCCGACAGCCGGTCCCCCGCCCGCACCTGGTCGCCCTCGTGCACCCGGAGGTGCTTGCCCACCGCCACCTGGTAAACCTGCTCTTCGTCGTTCTCCATGGTGACGAGGATCTCGCGCTTGCCGCGCTTGATCCCCCCGAACGAGACTCGTCCGTCGACCTCCGTGATCGTCGCGGGGTCCTTCGGACGGCGGGCCTCGAACAGCTCGGCCACGCGCGGCAGACCGCCGGTGATGTCACGGGTCTTGTATGCCTCCCGGCTGATCTTGGCGATCGTGTCTCCGGGCTGGACGGTCTCCTTGTCGTGCACCAGGAGCTGGGCTCCGACGGGCACGATGAACTCGCGGAGCTTCTTGCCCTTCGAGTCCACGATCTCGATCCGCGGGTGGAGCTTCTTGTCACGGTCGTCGATGATGACCAGCTGACGTCGGCCGGTCGCCTCGTCCAGCTCCTCCCGGAACGTCTCTTCCGGGACGATGTCGTTGTACTGGATCTTCCCGACGTGATCGGCGACGATCGGCTCCGAATAAGGATCCCATCCGAACAGCAGATCGCCGGGGTTCACTTCCTGTCCGTCCGTCACGTGCAGCTGGGCGCCATACGGGACGGCGAGGCGGGATCGCACCCGGTCCTCCTCCGTCCGCATCAGCAGCTGACCCTCGCGACTGGTGACGACGATGTGCCCATCCGGGCTCTCGACCGTGGTCACTCGCTCGAAGCCTACGGTTCCCTGCAGCTTGGACTTCCGCTGCGTCTGGGCCGCAATTCGGGCCGCCGTGCCTCCGATGTGGAACGTACGCAGAGTCAGCTGCGTGCCGGGCTCGCCGATCGACTGGGCGGCCAGGATCCCGACCGCCTCCCCGACGTCCACCATCTTCATGGTCGCCAGGTTGCGGCCATAGCACTTCTGACACAGTCCGCGCCTCGCCTCGCACGTCAGCACGGAACGGATCTTCACGGATTGCAGACCGGCTTCCTCGATCGCGAGCGCCGCCTCGTCTCCGATGATCTCACCGGCCTCTACGATCACCTCGTCGCTGATCGGGTCCACCACGTCCTCGCGAGCCACGTTGCCGACGACCCGGTCGCCCAGCGGCTCGATGATGTCCTCGCCCTCCTTCAGGGCCGAGATCTCCAGACCCAGCACCGTTCCGCAGTCTTCCTCGACCACGGTCACGTCCTGCGCGACGTCGACGAGTCGACGCGTGAGGTAGCCCGCATCCGCCGTCTTGAGGGCCGTGTCCGCGAGCCCCTTCCGGGCTCCGTGCGTCGAGATGAAGTACTCCAGCACGCTCAGTCCCTCGCGGAAGTTCGCGCGAATCGGGCTCTCGATGATCTCGCCGATCCCACCGGTCAGCTTCTTCTGCGGCTTCGCCATCAGGCCGCGCATGCCCGCCAGCTGCCGGATCTGGTCGCGCGAGCCCCGCGAGCCGGACTCGAACATCATGTAGATCGGGTTGTAACCGTCGCGCGAGTCGGCCATGCCCTTCACCATCGCGTCGGCCACATCGTTGTTCGCGTGGGTCCAGGCGTCGATGACCTTGTTGTATCGCTCACCGAACGAGATCACTCCCTTGTGGTACGCGCGCGTGAAGCGGTCCACGTCTTCCTGCGCCTCGGCCAGGATGGTGGCCTTCTCGACCGGAATGACCATGTCTTCCATGCCCACGGACACGCCTCCGTGGGTGGCGTGGCCGAAGCCGAAGTTCTTGAGGCGATCCAGGAACTCGGTCGTCGCTGCCATGCCCGCCGCCCGGAACACCTCGAACACGAGGTCTCCCAGCATCCCCTTGCTCATCACCGAGTTCTCGAAAGGCATCTCATCCGGCAGGATGTCGTTGAACAGGATCCTGCCGACGGTCGTGAGAATCCACTGATCGCCGTCCAGCAGAAGCGCCGCGTGGTGATAGTCGGGCGTTCCCCGCTCGGTTCGCAGGTGCCCGTTCGCCATGGCCAGGTCGATCTCGGCCGCGTCCGTGAAGCGGGGCAGACCTTCCACGTCCGTGATCCGGTCGAATCCCGGGGGCGCCTTCGTGACGTAGTAGCAGCCGAGCACCATGTCCTGGCTCGGCGCCGCGATCGGCCTTCCGTTCGACGGCTTCAGGACGTTGTTGCTCGACAGCATCAGGATGCGCGCTTCGAGCTGCGCCTCGAACGACAGCGGCACGTGCACCGCCATCTGGTCGCCGTCGAAATCGGCATTGAACGCCGCACACACCAGCGGGTGAATCCGGATCGCCTTCCCCTCCACGAGGACCGGCTCGAACGCCTGGATCCCGAGGCGGTGCAGCGTCGGCGCACGGTTCAGGAGAACCGGATGGTCCTTGATGATGTCCTCGAGCACCTCGTAGACCTTCGGGTCGTAGCGCTCGACGAGCTTCTTGGCGCGCTTCACCGTCTCGGCGTCGCCACGCCGCTCCAGCTCGTGGATGATGAACGGCTTGAACAGCTCTACGGCCATCACCTTCGGAAGCCCGCACTGGTGCAGCTGCAGCTCGGGACCGACCACGATCACCGAGCGGCCGGAGTAGTCGACCCGCTTGCCGAGCAGATTCTGCCGGAACCGTCCCTGCTTGCCCTTCAGCATGTCGGACAGTGACTTCAGCGGCCGTTTGCCGCGGCCGCGGATCGCCTTGCCGCGCCGCCCGTTGTCGAACAGGGCGTCGACGGCCTCCTGCAGCATCCGCTTCTCGTTGCGCAGGATCACCTCCGGAGCCCGCATCTCGAGGAGCTTCTTCAGCCGGTTGTTCCGGTTGATGACACGCCGGTACAGATCGTTGAGGTCCGAAGTGGCGAATCTGCCGCCATCGAGCGGAACGAGGGGACGCAGGTCCGGCGGGATCACCGGAATCACGTCCATCACCATGTGCTCCGGGTTGTTCCGGCCGGCCGGATCGCCGTCGCTGTTGCGGATCGCGTCGATGACCTTGAGCCGCTTGAGCTTCTTCTTCTTGCGCTGCTTCGACGTCTCCGTCGCGACCTCGACCCGCAGGCGCTCCGCCTCCTTGTCCACGTCGAGCTGGCTCATGAGTGTTCGGACGGCCTCGGCGCCGATCTCGGCGCGAAACTCCGTGTCCCCCTCCTCGCGTGCCTGCTCGATGAGCTCCCAGTACTCGTCCTCGGTGAGCACCTGGCGGACCTCGGCCTCGCGGCCGCCCGGATTGGTGACCACGTAGGCGGCGTAGTAGATGACGCTCTCCAGGTCGCGCAGCTTCATCCCCAGCAGGTACCCCATCTGCGACGGCAGGGTCTTGAAGAACCAGATGTGCGCCACGGGCACAGCCAGCTCGATATGGCCCATGCGCTCCCGACGCACCTTCGAAAGCGTGACCTCGACGCCGCACTTGTCGCATACGTGCCCGCGGTACCGGATGCGCTTGAACTTCCCGCAATGGCACTCCCAGTCCTTGACGGGCCCGAAGATCCGTTCACAGAACAGACCATCACGCTCCGGCTTGAACGATCGGTAGTTGATCGTCTCCGGCTTCGTGACCTCGCCGTAGCTCCACGAGCGGATCTCGTCGGGCGAGGCGATCTTGATCTGCATCCAGTCGAAGTCGGAAGTACCGGCTCCGCGATGGCGGGGGAAATCGATCATCCTGTGTGACCCCTCTGTCGCTGAATATGCTTCATTACGCGAAAATCGAATCGTCGTCGTCGCTGCCCAGGGTGACGCTCAGTCCCAGCGCCTGGAGCTCCTTGACCAGCACGTTGAAGCTCTCCGGCACGCCGGGCTTGGGCAGGTTCTCGCCCTTCACGATCGCCTCGTACGCCCGGCTGCGGCCGGTCACGTCGTCGGACTTGACCGTGAGCATCTCCTGGAGCGTGTGCGCGGCCCCGTACGCCTCGAGCGCCCACACCTCCATCTCTCCGAACCGCTGACCGCCGAACTGGGCCTTGCCGGCCAGCGGCTGCTGCGTCACCAGGCTGTAGGGTCCGATGGACCGGGCGTGGATCTTGTCGTCCACCAGGTGCGACAACTTCATCATGTAGATCTCGCCCACCGTGACGTCCGCGTCGAACAGCTCACCGGTGCGACCGTCCCGCAGGATCATCTTGCCGCCCGGCTTGATGCCGGCGGCGAGCATGAGTTCCACGACCGCGGCATCGAGTCCGCTCGCGATCGACTTCTTGCCCACCAGCTGGGCCGCCGCCGGCCAGCCCGATTCCTTCAGCTTCGCCGAAGTCGAGGCGCCGGAAGCCGCGCGCGCTACCTCGAGCACGTAGCGGCCGAACTCCTGCAGGAGGGCCTTGGCAGCCTTGTCCGATCCTCTGTCCAGATAGGCGTCGAGGCTGCGGCCGAGCCCCTGCGGATGCCCGTTCTTCTTCGGCTCGAACTCGCCCTCGAAGGCCTGGATTCCGCGCAGGAACCGCTGCACCGTCTTCGCGTCGATCGCCGGGACTTCCACGTCCCGCGCCAGGAAGCGACCGGCCCACACGGCGCCGCCCAGCTTCAGCAGAGCGCCGATCTCGTCCTCGGTCGCCCCCTGGAAGACCGGCGTCTGCGCCCGGAATCCGAGCTGGCCCGCCGCCCACCCGAGGTGCGTCTCGAGGATCTGCCCGACGTTCATGCGGCTCGGCACGCCGAGCGGGTTCAGCACGATCTCCACGGGGGTGCCGTCCGGCAGCACCGGCATGTCCTCTTCCGGCACCACACGGGCGATGATCCCCTTGTTTCCGTGACGACCGGCCATCTTGTCGCCCACCGAAATCTTCCTCTTCTCGGCCAGGTAGACCTTCACCAGCTGGACCACTCCCGGCGACAGCTCGTCGGCCTGGAACACGCGGTCGATCGCTTCCTCCGTCCGCTCGCGGATCCGCTCGATGCGGCGCTTGGCCTCATCGATCACCCGCCGCACGCGCCGGTTCGCGACGTCGTTCTTGACCTTCAGCGTGCTCAGGTCCACCTCGTCGAAGTCGAGCGCGCCCAGCGCCGTCTTCCCGAGCTTGGAGCCTTCCTTCATGAGCGGCTCGATCGTGCCCCTGCGAAGCAGCAGCGCCACCGTCTGCCCCTCGAGAAGGCCGTGCAGCTCTTCGTCGCGCGCCTCCGTGATCCGGCTGATCTCCTCGCGCTCCGTCTCGCGCAACCTGGCGATCCGCTCTCCGTGCTCCCGTTCGAGCAACGGGTCGTCGATCCTGCGCGAGAAGATCTTGACGTCGATCACGGTGCCCTCGACGCCGGGCGGCACGCGCAGAGAACTGTCCTTGACGTCCTTCGCCTTCTCGCCGAAGATCGCCGTGAGCAGCTTCTCCTCCGGGGACAGCTCGGTCTCTCCCTTCGGCGTGATCTTGCCGACCAGGATGTCGCCCGTCTTCACCGCCGCGCCGATGCGCACGATTCCCCGCTCGTCCAGATCCACGAGCGCTTCCTCGGCTACGTTCGGGATCTCGACCGTGATCTCCTCCGTGCCCCGCTTGGTGTCGCGCACGTGGAGCTCGAGCTCCTGGATGTGCACGGACGTGAAGGCGTCGTTCTTGACCAGGGCCTCGCTGATGACGATCGCGTCCTCGAAGTTGTGTCCGTACCACGGCATGAACGCCACCGTGACGTTGCGACCGAGGGCCAGGGCCCCGAAGTCGGTGGCCGCGCCGTCCGCGATCACCTCGCCCGTCTTCACCGCCTGCCCGGCCTGCACGATCGGACGCTGGTTGATCGCGGTGTCCTGGTTCGTTCTCCAGAACTTCTTCAGCCGGTAGCGGTCATATTGAGACAGCCGCGCCAGCGGCTCGTCCTGCTTCGCGCCCTTCCGGGCGCCCGTGTCGATGACGATCTCCTCGGCGGTGACGCGGGTGACCTTGCCTCCGCGCCGTGCCGTGATGACGGCAGCCGAGTCGGCCGCGACCTTCTCCTCCAGCCCGGTGCCCGCCAGCGGTGCATCCGGGAAGAGCAGCGGAACGGCCTGTCGCTGCATGTTGGAGCCCATCAGGGCCCGGTTCGCGTCATCGTGCTCGAGGAACGGGATCAGCGCCGGCGAGACCGCGACCAGCTGGTCCGGAGCCACATCCATGAAGTCGATCTCGTCCGGAGGAAGGAGCGGGTAGTCGTCCCGCCGCCGGCACAGGACCAGGTCCTTCAGGAAGCTCCCGTCCGGATTGAGGACCGCGTTCGCCTGCGCGACCGCGAAGTCCTCCTCTTCGGACGCGGACAGCCACTCGATCTCATCCGTGACGATCCCGTCGACGACCTTCCGGTACGGAGTCTCGAGAAACCCCAGCTCGTTGAGCCTGGAGAACGTGGTCATCGACGTGATGAGGCCGATGTTCGGGCCTTCCGGCGTCTCGATCGGGCACATCCGGCCGTAGTGCGAATAGTGCACGTCACGCACTTCGAAGCCGGCGCGCTCGCGGCTCAGCCCGCCCGGACCGAGCGCGCTGAGACGCCGCTTGTGGGTCAGCTCCGCCAGGGGATTGGTCTGATCCATGAACTGGCTCAGCTGCGAGCTGCCGAAGAAGGCCTGGATGACGGCGCTGACCGTCCGCGCGTTCACCAGGTCGTCGATGCTCATCTTGTCCGGATCGCTGTTGATCGACATGCGCTCGCGGACCAGCCGGGCCATCCGTGAGAGGCCGACCGAGAACTGGTTGGCGATCAGCTCGCCGATCGACCGGACCCGACGGTTGCCGAGGTGATCGATGTCGTCCGTGTATCCCCGGCCCTCGCTGAGCTCGATCAGATAGCGGACGATCGCCACGAAGTCGGACGGGGCGAGCACTGTCGTGTCGGCCGTGGGCACCGGAATGTCCAGCAGCCGGTAGACGTCGCGCAGGCGGTGGTTGACCTTGTGACGGCCGACTCGACCGAGGTCGTAGCGCTTGGGGTTGAAGAACAGCCGATCGAGAGCCGTGCGGGCGGTCTCGAGATTGGGCGCCTCCCCCGGGCGGACCAGCGAGTAGATGTTCCGCAGCGCCTCCGCCTCGCCCTTCGTCGGGTCCTTGGCCAGCGTGTTCCGGATCAGGGGAGATTCCCCCCGCGGACCTCCCGTGAACACGAGAGCGTCCCGTACCCGCTTCGCCCGCAGGTCGGTGAACAGCTTCTCCGTGAACTCCGAGCCGCGCTTCGCGAGGATCTTTCCCGTCTTCGGATCGGTCACGTCGGCCGCCAGGGTCGGCTGGACGCTCCAGTCCCGCCGCATCGTCAGATCCTCGAACGAGCCTCGCATGGGAATGAAGGCGGCGCTGGAGAACACCTCGATGCGCTCGACACCGGCCCGAAGCAGCCGGTCGTACAGTTCGTCCGTCAATTCCTCGCCACGGCGCGCCACGAAGGCGGCCGCGTCGTCGAACACCTGCGCTTCCGCCACTCCGGCGTCCCTGAACCGCCTCGACAGCGTGTCGTCCAGGCGCTCGCCGAGCCGGGCCAGTACTTCATCACCCGACTTCACGTCGTCCGCGAGCCACATCGGCTCGTCCTTCGCCGGATCGAACTCACGCAGGCTCTGCTCTCGAGCCTCTCCCTCGAACTCCGCGTCCAGGATCGACTCCACGAGGGGAGTCCCGACGACTTCGCGCCGCATCGTCCGGTCCTCGGAGATCTCGCCCAGCATGAACTCGCGATGCTCGTAGAACAGCTCCAGGATGTCCGGATCCGTCCCGTGGCCCAGGGCCCGCAGCAGAGCGGTGGCCGGGAACTTCTTGCGCTTGTCGATGTGAACGTGGATCACGTCGTGGATGTCGAGCGTGAACTCGACCCACGAGCCGCGGAACGGGATGATGCGGGCCGAGAACAGCCGCGTGCCGTTCGGGTGCACGTTTTCTTCGAACACCACTCCCGGCGATCTGTGAAGCTGGCTGACTATGACTCGCTCGGCACCGTTCACCACGAACGTCCCGTGCTCCGTCAGCAAGGGAAGGTCGCCGAGGTAGACCTCCTTCTCGAGGATGTCCGCCGGTCGGCGCTCGCCGTCGCCCAGGTCCTCCCACAGCACGAGCCTCAGCGTCGCCTTCAGCGGCGCCGCATAGGTCATGTCGCGCTCCATGCACTCGTCGACCGAGTACTTCGGCTCGCCGAGCGAATAGTCCTGGAACTGCAGCGAGTAGTTCCCGTTCACGTCATCGATCGGGAAGATCTCGTTGAAGATCCTCTCGAGGCCCACGTCCCGTCGCTCGCCCTCGATGTCGGGCTGCAGAAGTCTCTCGAAGGCCTGGATCTGCACGTCCAGGAAATGCGGAGTCTCCATCGGAGAATCCAGCTTCGCGAAAGAGACCACGGATCCGGTGTTGTTCGGTTCAGCCAACTTGGTCACCCCTGATGGTGGACCGGTCTCGCGGACCGGTCATGTACGGCGAGCCAAAGGCACAGAGCGCCCTGACCCCCGGAGACCCGTTAACGGGCCGCCGGGGCGCAAAGGGCGCCGTGCGAGCGCGAACTGCCTTGTTGTTCGAAGAGCTACGCATCTAGAGCCAACGCTCGAGTTGTCGTGGCGGGGTCCGGCGTGCCGAACCCCGAGAACACCACTACTTCAACTCGACTGTGGCTCCCTGCTCTTCCAGCTTCGCCTTGATAGCCTCGGCCTCCTCCTTGGAGACTCCTTCCTTCACCGGCTTGGGAGCGTTGTCCACGAGATCCTTGGCCTCCTTCAGCCCGAGCGAAGTGACCTCTCGCACGGCCTTGATGACCTGGATCTTCTTGTCGCCGATCCCCGCCAGGATCACGTCGAACTCCGTCTGCTCCTCGGCAGCGGCGCCCGGCGCGGCTCCAACACCGGCTGCCACCGCGACCGGAGCGGCCGCCGTGACACCAAACTTGTCCTCCATCTTCTCCTTCAGCTCCGCGGCCTCGAGGACCGTCAGCGAGCCGATCGCGTCGAGAAGCTCGTCAACCTTGCTCATTTCTCCCTGTGCTCCCTGCCACTGTGTTTCATCATGTAGGGGCCGGTCCCGATGGCATCGGACCGTGCTCTCCCCGTGGGGATCCGGGACCCGTCCCTATTGCTCCCCCTGCTTCGCCACTTCCTCGACCATGTAGGCGATGTCGCGAATGAGCGAATTCAGCGCTCCCGCGATACCCCCGACGCCGGCCGTCAGACTGCCGGCGATCGCCGCCAGCAGGTGCTCTCTTGGCGGAAGTTCCGCCAGCCTCGTCACTTCTTCCTGCGTGACGACCCGTCGCTCCACCACGCCGACCTTCACGACGGGGCGTTCGTCGTTTCCCTTCGCGAACTCCCGCACGACCTTGGCCGGAGCCACCGGATCCGAGCCCGCGAGGACCAGGGCCGTCGGCCCCTGCAGGTGCTCCTGCAGGTCCGGCAGGTCCGTCCCTTCGAGCGCTCGCAGCGTGAGCGTGTTCTTCACCACGCGGTACTCGGCGCCGGCCTCCTCGCGGAGCTTCTTCCGGAGATCGCCGATCGCCTCCACGGTAAGTCCCGTGAAGTCCGTCAGGTAGACGACTTCCGCGGAGCTCAGCTTTCCCTGCAGCTCCTCGGTGATCGTCTGCTTCCTGTCCAGTTTCATTGCCATAGAGCTATCCCGACCTGGATCCGCGTCCGTCGGCGGATCGCGCGCTTAGCGATATACGTTGGGGTCGATTCCGACCCCAGGCCCCATAGTGCTGGAGACCGTCACGCTCCGGATGTACGTGCCCTTCGCCGCAGCCGGCCTGTTGCGCCTGATGGCTTCCATCAGCGCCTCGAAGTTCGTCAGGAGCGCTTCCAGCTCGAAGCTCACCTTTCCCACGGGGGCGTGGATGATCCCGGTCTTGTCCACCCGGAACTCGATACGTCCCGCCTTGGATTCCCGCACGACACGGGCGACGTCCATCGTCACGGTGCCCGCCTTCGGCGTCGGCATGAGGCCCCGCGGTCCGAGCACCCGGCCCAGCTTGCCGACGTCCTTCATCATGTCGGGCGTGGCGATCGCCACGTCGAACTCGAGCCAGCCGCCCTGAATCTTCTCCACGTACTCGGCGCCCACGAAGTCGGCGCCGGCCTCTTCGGCCTCCTTCGCCTTCTCGCCCTGAGCGATCACGAGCACGCGGACGTCCCGACCGGTGCCCGCGGGCAGAACCACCGTGCCCCTGACGATCTGGTCGGCGTGCCGGGGATCCACCCCGAGTCGCACCGCCGCGTCCACCGTCTCGTCGAACTTGGCGTAGGCCAGCTCCTTGACCGCCTGCAGGGCCTCGCGGGGACCGAGAAGCGCCTCCATGTCGAGGGTCTCCACGGCCGCCCGATACCCTTTGCCGTGCTTCGCCATCAGTCCGCCACCTCGATTCCCATGGAGCGTGCCGTCCCCGCGATCATCCGGGCGCCCGCTTCCTCGTCGTTCGCGTTGAGGTCTTCCATCTTGATGCGCGCGATCTTCACCAGTTGAGCGTGCGTGACCTTCGCGACCTTGTCCCGGTTCGGCTCCGCCGACCCGGACGCCAGGCCGAGCTCCTTCTTCAACAGCACCGCGGCAGGCGGCGTCTTCGTGATGAAGGTGAAGCTCCGATCCTGGAAGATCGTGATCACGACCGGGATGATCATCCCGGGCTGATTCGACGTCCTGGCGTTGAACTGCTTGCAGAAATCCATGATGTTCGCGCCGTGCTGACCGAGGGCCGGACCCACGGGCGGGGCCGGCGTGGCCTGGCCTGCCGGAATCTGCAGCTTCACGAGCGCCATGACCTTCTTCTTCGGTGCCGCCATAGTATCCCTGCTCAGAATCCCTTGAGCTGCGTGTAATCCAGCTCCACGCTGGTAGGCCGGCCGAACAGGCTCACCTGGACTCGGACCTTGCCCTTGTCCGGAATCACCTCTTCCACCGTGCCGCTGAAGTCGCTGAAAGGTCCTTCCATGACCTCCACGACCTGACCGACGTGGAACGGAATCTCCTCTTTCGGTCCCTCTTCCTCGACCGCTTCCGCCACGCCGAGGATCTTGTTGATCTCGTCCGGCCTGAGCGGCTGCGGGGCCGTGCCGCCGCCGAGGAACTTGATGACGCTCTGTACGCTGTTGACGAGGAACATGGTCTCCTGGTTCAGGACCATGTTCACGAGGACGTAACCCGGATACAGGCGTTTCGTGGACCGGATCTTCTTGCCGCCCTTGATCTCGACCACCTCGCGGGTCGGCACGATGACCTCCCGGATCACCTTCTCCTCGGGCTCACCCGGCAGATCGGCGATCTTCCGCTCGAGCAGCGTCTTGACCTTGTTCTCGTGTCCCGAGTAGGTCTGGATCGCGTACCAGCGGGCGGCCTGGCCGGTCTCTGCTACGTCTTCAGCCACTGAGCACCCCTACGAACGTGCGTACGAACCACGAGAACGTCGTGTCCATCAGGCCGATGATGATGGCGAGAATGACGCAGAAGACGAGGATCACGGCGGTTGCGTTGCGCAACTGCTCGCGGTCGGGCCAGGTGACCCGCTTCATCTCCGTCTGCACGTCCTCGACGAACTGCTGTACGTCCTTCATTCCGGCCATATCGAAACGATCGCTCTCGTTGTGCCTGTCGTTGGAGAAACGACGGAAACGCCGGCCCCTCCCCGCGACAAGGGGAGTCGGCTTCCGGTCCGCTCGTCGAGCGCCCGGAGCCGGGACCGGCGCGACTACGCCGTCGCGCGCCTCAGCGCGTCTCTTTGTGCGTGCGGTGCGTCCTGCAGCGCGGACAGTACTTCTTGAATTCCACGCGCTGTGGATGCAGCCGCTTGTTCTTCGTGCTCGTGTAGTTGCGCTCTTTGCACTCCGTACACTCGAGCGTGATCCGGTCCCTCATGTATCCAGCCTATCCCCCGCTTGTTCCAATTACTCGATGATGTCGGTGACGACGCCGGCGCCGACGGTGCGGCCGCCTTCACGGATCGCGAATCGGAGCTCCTTGTCCATCGCGATCGGCGCGATCAGC
>Ga0210121_1000258_pt1 | contig 16026 bp, 19 predicted proteins | sample Joice_ThreeSqB_D_FD_184873 | JGI IMG/M metagenome (GOLD analysis project Ga0210121, IMG submission 184873) | Wetland microbial communities from San Francisco Bay, California, USA, that impact long-term carbon sequestration - Joice_ThreeSqB_D1... | ecosystem: Environmental > Aquatic > Marine >... | reverse complement strand
GTCAAGGGCGGTTCCGAGCGATGACACACATAGCAGGCCTCGTCTTTAATGTTGGTGATCTGATCGACTTCACCAGGGTCGTTTGAATATTTTATCTGACCTTCTTTATTATAAATCCTTAAATTCTGGATGTTTTTCTCAGAAGCAAATCTCGTAATAATCCGGGAAATATCATCTCTTAAATTGTTCATCATGGCATAGTGGGTACCGAGCAAAATGGTTGTGGTTAAGGTGTCGGCGCTCGCAACGATGCCGTCCATCAGCCTTTTTTTCTGATAACTGATATTAAAGTAGGCCCAGACGGAAACACACAGAAACAGGCTCAGGCCAACCAGGATGAGCAGTTTGAGAAACAGGCTGCGGCGAATTTTTCTAAAAAATTTCACCATGGCTAAAGGACAGGGACATGCAGTAATAAAAGCGATGTTATTAAACGGTTGAGCTCAGCGGCGTCGGGGGGTTTTTCCATGTAGGCTTCTGGCTCCGGCAACTGCTTTCCGCTCAGAGGTTTCAGCATTCTGATAGAATGGAAAAAGGTTTTCCTGGCAATGGCCGACAGCATGATGATGGGAGTGGGTCCAAGCCCTTCATCTTCTCTGAACTGCTGATAGGTTCGCAGGCCGTCTTCGATATTCGGCATCATGACGTCAAGGATCACCAGCGCCGGAGGGATCGCTCTGGCCTTTTCCAGGGCCTCAGCGCCGTTTGCGGCCACGATCGGCTCAAAACCCATGGTTTCCACGACGGTCGACAGATAAATCCGCATGTCCGATTCGTCGTCCACCACCAGAATTTTACGATTTTCCATCTTCAGTACCCATCCCCGACAGGTAGTCGTCTGCGTTCAACTCAGCCCCAAAAGATATTTAATAGTGAACCAATTTCATAAAATCTGCAAGGGTAAATCGGTAGCGTGATCCCTATCCATCTTTACCGTGCAGCACCGGATAGACGAAACCCTAACCCGGACAAGCTGTACTCAGAAAGGATGAATCACGAAAACACGAAATTTAGAAAGCACGAAAATATTCTTTGTCTTCGTGTTTTCGTTATTTCGTGCTTTCGTGATAAAATCCGCCTCAGGCGGATCATAAGATACCAGAAACCCACAACTAAGACTCTATAAGCCGCTTTCTTTTTTCAGGTATTCGAAAAACAGCATCCCCACCATGGCCAGACATTCCATGTCTAGAAATTTCTCGGTTCGTTTTTCAAACAGCACCCCGCATTGGGCGGGAAACTCGTCATCCTGATCATTGAAGAGCAGCAACAGCGGCACCTTCGGCAGGGCGTCAAATTGCAGGCAGAGATCATAGGGAAATTCTTCACCGGGCGTGTATCCCCCCATCTTTTTCCCGGACGATTCCAGCTCTGCCACCCGGCCGGCGAAGGTTTCCGCAAGGGGTCTTGTCACCGTATTGGAAAAGGCCTGGATCAGGGGGGCGGCATCTTTAAAATCCTTGTATGCCATCCAGTTGCCCCCCAAGGGCTGGATCATTGGACACATAAGCAGATATTTGCACAATATGACACAGATGGCCAGGTGGGGCTTTTGGCCGGATGAATCGGTAATGCTTTGCGCTGATACCCGGTAGGACTTGCCAAAAAGCGGAACGATGACATCGCCACCGTCTACCTTCACGCCGAGCGTAGCGGCAATGAAATTGAAATCAAGTCCGGCAATCTGCGATAAATAGTCTTCATATGTTTGGTCAAATACCTGGGATTTTTCAGCCATAATTGTATCTTCCTTAACCTGTTATAGTGTATCAAGGTTTCGGGTGTCAGGTTTCAGGTGTCAGGTTTCAGGTGTCAGGTGTTAGAAGACAGAGGACCGAAGGCAGAAAGCAGAAGATTTCAAATCGAATTTTAAGAATTTCTGATGCTTCCCTGCTCAAATGATCGGCTATCTTCGGTCCCGGCAATCCGGTATAAGTTATCATACCATCTTCTATGGGATGACTGAGATCAACTATTGTTACCATATTCCATCCTTTGGGCTATCAATTCAAAGATAATATCTATTGTCCTTAACACCGTTTTGAAAAAAAATTCAACGTTCTAATGTTTGAATCAATTATTGCCCGATCGCGTTCACAGCGAAGAAATTTTATTGACTTCCAAGATGGATGTACATATAGTATACCAAAAATACTTTATAGACTTCAAGCAAGGCTTCACAAGAGGTGCTCATGAAATCTGCAACCGTATCAGCAAAATTAGAGCCTTCCGTAGCTGAAAAACTCGACTTGTTGGCGAAGGCGACAGCCAGGTCCCGTTCATTTCTGGTCGCGGAAGCAATTGAAACATATGTAAAGGACCAGGCCTGGCAAATTCAGGCCATTCAGGAAGGCGTCAAAGAAGCAGACAAAGGTAATTTTGCCACAGACAAAGAAGTAAAGAAAGCCTTCAAGAAATGGGGCGTGAATGAAGATTAAATGGGTTCGACTGGCCCTGGCCGATCTGGATCAAGCCGCGGAATTTATCTCTCAGGACAATCCCGAAGCGGCCAAAAGAATAGTAAAACGAATACGGGATGCCGCCCGGCTATTGTCAGATCATCCCAATGCAGGTCGCCCCGGCCGCGTTCATGGCACCCGTGAGCTGGTCATCACCGACACGCCGTTTATTTTGCCATACCGCGTCGTCAGAAATACCGTTCAGATCCTGCGGGTTTTGCACGGTGCCAGAAAGTGGCCCGAACAATTTTAGTCCTTATAAACCGGAAATTGTTTACACAACCCGGCAACCCCTTCAACTACATTCTCCAATACTTGGGGATTGTCACCATTGACCATGGCGCTATCCATCAATTCGACGATCTGATCAACTTCGACCCCGCCCATACCCCGGGATGTAACGCCCGGACTGCCGATTCGAATACCGCTGGTGACATCGGGCTTTTCGGGATCGCCTGGAATGACATTGCGATTGACAACGATTCCCACCGACTCCAGTGTTTTTTCAGCGACGTCACCGGTTAAACCCTTTGATCTCAAATCAACCAGGACCAGGTGGTTGTCAGTCCCGCCGGAGACGATGCGATAACCTTTCTCTTCAAACCCGGCGGCAAAAACGGCGGCATTTTCCAGGGTCTTAATTTGCTCCTTTTTGAAACCCGGTTCCATGGCCAGCTTGAAGCACACGGCCTTGGCTGCCAGCAAATTCAGAGAGGGCGTTCCCTGGGCACCCGGAAAGATGGTTTTGCTGATTTTCCCGGCATGCTCTTTTTTGCATAAAATCACACCGCCCCTGCCTCCTCTTAGGGTTTTGTAAGTAGTGAAGGTAACAAAATCGGCATGGGGAACCGGGCTGGGGATGACCCCGGCAGCAACCAGGCCGGCAATGTGAGCCATGTCCACCAGCAGATAGGCGGAAACACTTTTGGAAATATCAGACATTGTTTTGTAATCAATCAGCCGGGGATACGAGCTGGCGCCCGCTATAATCATGCGCGGCTTAAAAACCTCTGCAGCCTCACGCACCCCATCATAGTCGATCCGTTCCGTTTGGACGTCTAAACCGTAATGCCGGAATTTAAAACATCGGCTGGTGACCGATGCGGGATCGCCGTGGGAGAGATGCCCGCCATGGGACAGCTTCATCGAAAGGATTTTGTCACCGACATCCAGAACCGAGAAGTAGACCGCCAGGTTGGCCGAAACCCCGCTGTGGGGCTGAAGGTTGGCGTGATCAGCGCCGAATAAATTCCTGGCCCGCTTAATGGCCAGGCTTTCCAGCTCATCCGCAAAAATACAACCGGCATGAAACCGGCGCCCGGGATAGCCCTCCGCAGCCTTGGTGCTGAATATGGATCCCTGGGCCTCGAGAATGGATCGGGGAGCATGATTCTCGGCTGCAATCAGATCCAGGGTATTTTCAATTCTGGCTTCTTCCTGCCGAATGATCCGGGCAACTTCGGGATCATCTTTTGGTAAATAGCGCATTGACATGATCTCCCATCCAAAAATTAATTGAAATGTGGTTGATTCATATAATGGAGACAAGGAGTTGTAAATGGCCTCCGCCTTGTCCGACACTGACATAGTGATTAAAGTATTGACAGATGATTTGAATCTCTAAAATGATTTTAAGTTGGCATATAAGGAGACCATTGGATGCAAAGGAAACTGACCGGATACATAATCCTGCTAATTATAATCCTATTTGGTTTTATCCTGCCGTCCTGCCAGGCAAAGCAGGAGCAGAATATCACCGCACTTTCACCCAAAGAAGCTTCAATTTTGATTGAAAAACACAAGGGAGATTCCGATTTTGTCATTCTTGATATCAGAACGCCGGGAGAGTATCAAAGTGGACATCTTCAAAATGCCGTCATGATCGATTTTTATTCGAAACCATTTGCGGATGAAATCGGTCACCTGGATAAAGAAAAATCATATTTGGTCTATTGCCGGAGTGGAAACCGATCCGCACGCTCGATGGATCTGTTTAGAAAACTGCAGTTTCAAAAAGTCTATCACCTGTCAACGGGTATCAACGGCTGGAACTCAGAAGGCCTGCCGCTGGTCAAATAAGGGCTCAATTGAATCAGCTTCAATTGGCAGGTCCAAACGGTTTAAAAGTTATCAGTAGCTGCGGCAACAGGGTCAGGGAGGCCACCAGGGCGATCAGCATGGCCAATCCTGTCAACAGGCCGAAATAAATGGTAGGAAGGAAACTTGAGAAGGCCAGAATGGAAAACCCGAGAATGATCGTCACCGAGGTATAGTAAAGGGCATAACCGATGCTGCCGTGACAGTAATACATTGTTTTTATGTAATCCGGGTTGGCGCTGAACTCATTTTTAAATCGGTAGATGTAGTGAATGGAGTTGTCGACGGCAATCCCGATGCTGATGGCCGCAATGGTGATGGTCATCATATCCAGGGGAATATGGGCCCAGCCCATAAAACCCAGAACGACGCCAATGGCCAGCAGATTGGGCACAATGGCAATCAGCGCCAATTTCAGAGATCTAAAAAGGAGCAGGAACATGCCCATCAATGCCAGCACCACCACCCCCAGGGTAAGGATCTGCGATTCAAACAAACTCTGCAGCATATTGTTATAGAGCACCAGCAGTCCGGTTAGATGCACGTTTTCTTTTTTTAAGCCTATTTTTTCGATCAGATCATGATTTATTTTTTTCAGCAAGGCATTCCGTTGCAATGATTTCTCGGAATCCTTGACCCGAACGCTGAATCGAAGCTGATTGTCTTTTACTGAGACATAGGGCTTTAACACCAGTTCTTTAAACCGGTCCGGCAGTTCACCGTAAAGCAGGGCCAGTTGAAAATTGTCCAGCGGTTTGCCGCCATTTAACTTTTCCGCGAGCTTCAACATGGTTCCCAGAGACAAAACCTTGCCGATTTCCGGTACGCTTTCCAGATAGTCATGGATTTTTTTGACCAATGCCATCCGGTCGGAAGAAAACCAGTATTTCTCACCTTTCCCTTTTTTTTCGAATTCGTCAAACTCATCAAATTCTTTATCAGCGTTGGCATCTGCGCTAGCTTCTGCGCCGACTGCCGGTGCCTTGGTGCCATCAATTTCGACAATCACATCCAGGGGAGTGGTACCGCCCAGATTCTGATCGATGACTTTCATGCCCTGATAGATCTCGGTTGATTTCTTGAAATAGTCAATAAAACTGTTTTCAACAGCCAGTCTGGAGATACCGATGGCACCGATGATAAACAGGGCGCCGCTGAGGACCAGTATCAATTTGCCGTGGTTGGCGGTAAATCCGGCCAATAAAGATGTCAATGAATAACTTGATTTTTTTCTGATCCTGGGTGCCTTTTTTCTCACCAGCATCAACCCGGCCGGAAATAGCAGAAAGGTCACCAGGAGCGAAACGACGATACCGGCAATCATCATCCAGCCGAAGGCCCGGACGGGCAGGATATCGCACAGCAGCAGTGAGCCGAAACCGGCCATCGTCGTCAGGGCGGTAAACAGGCAGGGTGTTACCATCAGCCGGATGGTTTCGGAGACAAGCTCGCGATGCTCGGCATCGGGCTTTAATCGTGCGAGGTCCCGGTAGCGAACAATCAAATGAATCGTAAGCGCCATGGTGATAATCAACTGCAGGGAAATGAAGTTTGACGATATGACGGTGACCTGCCAGCCAAACATCCCCAGAAGCCCCATCATGGAAATTGCCGAAAAGGCGCAGCAGAGCATCGGCAATATGACCCAGCGCTTATTTTTAAAAATAAGCCCCAGGGTAACAACCAGAAAAAACAAAACCCCGATGCCGAATATCTTCAGATCATTTTTAATAAAACTGATCAGGTCGTCAGCAATCATGCTGACGCCGCCCAGGAAGAGCCTGGCATCCTTACGGTGGCTGTCCATAATCGCACGGATTTTTGCAATATCCATATGCCGGGCCTTTTTTCTCTCATTCCTGCCCTTTTGCAGTTCGGCGTTAATTTGCTCTAATTTGGCAACCTCGGAGGGCATCAGGCGGCCGGCGATTTGTTCGGCCAGAAAATGGTCGCGGCGGGAAATTAAGTGCTCATAGATCCTGTCGGTCCAGAAATTAATCTGGAGGGCGGTGGTTTTAAGATCAGGGCTGATCAGCAGGTTCTGGTAAAGGGGGCTGTTTTTTAGCTCCTCTCTGGCCAGTTGGCGGTCGACCGTAGGGGAGAGGAGGGTTTGAATATGGTTGACCAACTCTTTCACCGGCACCGGGGGACTTTCAATCAGCGGAACGTCGAGGATGGAAACGACAGATGATACTGATTTCAGATTCAATAATTCATTCCGCAAACGGGTCAGGTCAGCCAGGCCCTTATCAGAAAACAAATCATCGTAGGGGGCATAGGTCATCACCAGATAATCATATCCCCCATAACGAGCTGTGATCATACGGGAATATTGCAGGTCTTTATCAGTCTCGAGAAGCAGGGTTTCGGCCGAGGCGTCCAGCTGGAAATCTCTGGCTTTATAGCCCAGAAATGCGATGGCAACTAAAATACAAAGGATGACGAGTCGCGGATACCTGAGAATGAGTTTGTCATAGAAATTTTTTAGCAGAGGATACCGTTTCGCCATAAGGTTAGCATATAAAAGCAGATTATTGGTTGCAAATCATTTCTATTTATCATCCCGCTTTTCCATCTTCAACAGCAGGTCGTCAATCGTACCTTTTTGCAGGATTTCATCAAATTGAGACTTATAGCTTCGAATAATACTGACCCCCTGGATCTCTAAATCATAGACTTTCCAGCCATCACTCGGTTTATAAAGCTTATATAAAATGGAGGTTTTGCGGTCTTTTGAGATTAATTGAGTCGGGATTTGGACTTTGTTGTTAACCTGGGCGGATGGCTCGAAAATGACCTTTTCATCGGTATAAAGCGCCAGTTTGTCGAGATATGAGGTTTTTAAAAGATTGATATACAGTTGGGTGAATTTCTCTTTTTTCTCCTGGGACAGGTTCGGCCAGGTCTTTTTCCCCAGCGTCAGTTTAGCCATCAGCTCAAAGTCAAACATTGGCGTAACGATCTCATTTACCTCTTTTTTCTTGATCTGCTGGTCGAGATCTTTTTTCTGCAATACCGCAAATACGGCATCAAGCTTGCTTTTTACTAATTCTTCGGCATCCTGCCTATCATCTGCCATTAACGGCTGACTCAAGACAAGCAGGCATAAAACAGTACACCAAATTCGAACCATAAGAATTTCCTTGTCTGCTTTCTGGGCTTTGGTTTGTCTAAATTCGTGTCCACATTCGCGCTTTTTTTATTGTCTAATATAGAATCAAATACCTATTATGTCAATTAGCAAAAACAATTCCGGCATGAATAACGATGCGAATTTCCTCCCAATCCTCAAAAACGAACCAAGGACTAACTCCCCTAAAAAAAAGGAAAAAAATTAATTGTTTTCCTTCAAGTTTTGACCCGATTTGCCGATACAATTTTAAACCAATCTTTAGAAAGGCAGCCGTACAAATCGTTATTTCCCAATTGCCCCCATGACGATTTTAAATAATTTTAGATAGATACAAGCATATATGATTCATGTACCGGATTTGACATCGAAATTTTTCTGGAACTGCTAATATGGATATTGCAACTATTATAGGCCTGGTCGGCGGAACAATTCTGGTTTTTCTGGCCATTGTTAGCGGCAGCAGTATATCCATCTTCCTTAATACGCCGGGATTGTTGATCGTCGTCGGAGGAACCTTTGCCACCTGTTTTATCAAATTCACAATGGCCGATGTCATCAATTCGGTCAGCGTGGCCATGAAGGCCTTTATGGTTAAGATTAATCCGCCCGAAGAGATCATGGAGAAAATGGTTGCCATCGCCAAGGTCGCCAAGGAGCGAGGGTTGATGGCGTTGGAAAATGAAGCACCGGATGACGTGTTTGCCGCCAAAGCCTTTCAGTTTCTGGCCGATGGTTTTGACGAAAGCCAGATTAAGGAACTGCTGAAAAAGGACATCAACCTGACTGTTCAGCGCCACACCACCGGACAAAGGGTGTTCAAAGGGATGGGGGCGTCGGCACCCGCCTTCGGTATGATCGGAACCCTCATCGGACTGGTTCAAATGCTGGCCAACATGTCCAATCCCCAGGACATCGGTCCGGCCATGGCGGTCGCCCTTTTGACAACCCTTTATGGTGCGCTGCTCGCCAACCTGATTTTTCTACCCCTCGCCGATAAACTTGCGTTGAGAAGCCAGGAGGAACTAATAACCAAAAACCTGATCCTTGATGCCGCGCTGGGAATTGCCCGCGGACTGTCCGGCATGGTGTTCCAGGAAACACTTAAAATCCATCTTTCCCCCAAAGAGCGCCTGAAGATCATTCCAAAGGCCAAAAGTGCCGGGAGTGCCTAATGAGCGATGAAACGCCTCTCATCAATGATGAAGAAGAAGAAGGTGCGCCTGCGTGGGTGGTAACCTTCGGAGACCTGATGAGTCTGCTGCTGTGTTTTTTCGTACTCCTGCTGTCATTTTCCGAAACGGACCGCAACAAGTATCGGGTGGTTTCCGGATCCGTAAAAAACGCTTTCGGAATTCAACGCGCAAAACCGGTCTTCGAATCCCCGAAAGGCTCAAAAATGATCGCCAGAGAATTTGATCAGGCAATTCTTCTAACCAAGATAGAAGATGTTGTTAAAGAGATCATGCATGAGCTGGATTATGAATACGAAGAGCTGAAAGGCTTTGTAGAGGTAGAGGCAGAGGAAAATAAGGTCACCATCCGTTTGATGGGAGAGGCCACTTTTGATACCGGCAAAGCCGGTCTAAAATCGAATTTTCTGCCCCTGTTGCTCAAAATTGGCGAAGTCCTGGGAAAAACCAAGGGTGAAATCATCATAGCCGGCCATACGGACAATGTCCCCCTGGCAGGTGGCCACTTTGGCTCCAACCTGGGATTGTCCATGGCCCGCGCCGGGTCAGTTGCGGAATTTTTACTGCGCTCAAGCACCATTGATCCGAAGCGGTTATCAACCATGGGCTTTGGCGAATATCGTCCCTTGACTACCAATGATACGGCCGAGGGCCGTCAAAAAAATCGCCGGGTTGAAATAATTCTGACGATGTAACCCTAATACATCACAAATAGATCGATTCCATACTATATTTGCAATTTACCGCTCCGGGGTCTGTAGTTTGATAGATTGGTTTCAGGTGTCAGGTGTCAGCAAAACCGCTGTCCACCGGAGAGGGCGGTTAGATCGAAAAAGAAGCAGCGGAATCGAGAAATCTTTTAGAAGACGCACTTAATATTGGTGCTGAAACCTGACACCTGAAACCTGAAACCTATTAACGTTATTAGGAATTAGCACACGATAACCAACATGATGCCACAAAGATACCTTATACCCGCCATTGTTTTGAGCTTGGCGCTATTTTCGCTTTCCGTCCAGGCCACGGTAGTGGTTCTAAAAACCGGTAAAAAAATTGAAGTTGAAAAAGTGTGGCAGGAGAATGGCCAAACATGGATCGTTTTCCACGGGATGAATGCCAGAATCCCCCAGGCCAAAGTAGACCGCATAGAAAGCAATTCGAAAAGTGACCCCGGTAGTTTGGACTTGAAAAAAGAAGAAAGTGCCAAATTAAAAAAAATATCCGGGCCCACTCCCCAGGAGGCCCCCAGCCTTCAAACAAATCATGCCTCACGGACGGCCTCACCGCCGCAGCCAACGGATATTAAAAAAGATCGGTGCCGGATTTTTCCCAATGAGAGCTTTAGTGATCTGAGATGGGGAACTAAAATTTCCGCTATAAAGGGGCTCGAAAAAGTACAGGACCCCGAGGGGCAGGATGGTGTTGCAGAATATCTGCTTAAAAAAGAAAATTTAAAATTCGGTAAGGCCTCCCTGTCATCGATCCATTATGCATTCTGGAGGGACCGACTCTACACAGTGACCCTCCGGACCGAAGGCGGATCAAATTACACCGCCCTGCGCGATGAAGTTTACCGGCTGTTCGGTGAAGGTGTTCACAGCAACCAGTCCCTGGAGAGATACCTATGGACTGACACGCCCAGCGATATGATGCTGCAATATTCAAAAGATGATCAGCAGGGACTGTGGTGGCTCAGATCCCGCGAAATTGATCGCCAGTTCAAATTATCAAAAATAAGCAGCCCTGCATCCTATCTTGAATGGATAAAATCCAGAAACTAAACCATCCCTTAGAAAGATCACAATTTCTTTCTTTGTTCCAACCTGCTGCCCCTGCTAAGTACCAAAGGAAACCGCAACCTTAACTTCCGGCTTGTTGATGTCCTCCCCGTGTTGAACTTGCAGTCGGGTGCGGAGCACCCGCGTTGTAAGGTAAAAATCATCATTCCGCTGCATTTGCATTCCGGATTTAGCTGCTTAATATTTATAAATATATTCAAAACTGTTTCCAATTAATAATTGAGAATCGATAACACCATGCACATTCACAACCTGCACCTCTGGAAGCACAGTCACCGGTTTAACATTGAAGACGGCCATGCCGAACACAATACCAGAAGGGTTATCCTGTTGACCCTCGCGATGATGATCATAGAAATAACTGCCGGTTACATTTTCGGCTCCATGGCTTTGCTGGCAGATGGCTGGCATATGGGAACCCACGCCGCTGCTTTAGGCATCACCGCTTTTGCCTATTATTACGCACGCAAACATTCGGATAATCCCAACTACAGTTTCGGCACCGGCAAGGTGGGTGTCCTCGGTGGTTTCGGTAGTGCGGTAATATTGGCTGTGATAGCCCTGCTGATGGGTATTGAGTCCATCCAGCGGCTCGTCTCGCCCGTAACGATCCGCTTTAATGAGGCCATCGCCGTAGCGGTCATCGGGTTGGCAGTAAATTTAATCAGTGCCTATCTGTTGCGTGGACGCCATCACCACCCCCATGACCCTAGCTCCGGTCACAGCCACCACCACGATCACAATTTGAGGGCGGCCTATTTGCACGTGCTGGCTGATGCGCTTACCTCTGTGCTGGCTATTGTCGCCCTGATCACCGGCAAATCATTCGGCTGGGTCTGGATGGATCCGATCATGGGCGTTGTCGGCGCCCTGATTATCAGCCGCTGGTCCTATGGGCTGCTAATTGATACCGGCAAGGTGTTGCTGGACCGGGATGTGAATGAGGAAGCGGTGGAGGAAATCCGGTCAATCATCGAATCTGACTCGGACAACCGGGTTTCGGATCTCCACGTTTGGCGAGTGGGATCCCGTCATCTGTCGGCCGTTATCTCCATCGTCACCCATTATCCCAAATCGCCCGACCATTATAAAAGGCTTTTATCCGACTTTAATGAAATGGCCCATGTAACCGTTGAAGTCAATCCATGCGAAGGAGACCCGTGTCTGGTGGAGCAAGAACCGCCAGCATGAACCGGTGCCCCTTATACCAGCCTTCCGTATTTCGGAATGTGAATTTAGGGGCAAAGCGCACCCCGCAACTTATTTCTTGACAATTGCAATGGGAAGATTATGTAAAAAGCTTGGACTGCAAAGCAGGTGACACTGTGCAACTGCCGGCGAACCAGCGATGGTCCCAACTGCGACGGTTCGCATAAAAATATTTAACATTCTGATTGAATAGGAGGAAATAACCATGAAAGTCTTAGTCGTTTTTTATTCGACGTATGGACATATATATAAAATGGCGGAAGCGGTTGCCGAGGGTGCTAAAGCGGTTGCCGGTGCGGAAGTTGAAATTCGCCGAGTACCGGAAACTTTGCCGCCGGTCGTTCTTGAAAAAATGGGAGCGGTTGAGGCTCAAAAAGCATTTTCCCATGTACCGGTCTGCACCGTTGAAGAATTGGCCCAGGCCGATGCCGTGGTTTTCGGCACCCCCACGCGCTTTGGCAATATGTGCGGGCAGATGCGCCAGTTTCTGGATGCCACCGGTTCGCTGTGGGCCGAAGGTGCGCTGGTCGGCAAAGTCGGCAGTGTTTTTGCCAGCAGTGCCACCCAGCACGGCGGCCAGGAGTCCACCATCCTCACCTTTCATGTCACTTTGCTTCATCACGGATTTGTGGTGGTTGGTCTTCCCTACGCCTTCCAGGGACAGATGCGAATCGACGAAATTACCGGAGGCTCCCCTTATGGTGCCTCAACCATTGCCGGCGGCGACGGCTCCAGAATGCCGAGTGAAAATGAACTGGCAGCCGCCCGGTTTCAGGGCAAACATGTGGCTGAAGTTGCCGCTAAACTGGCACAGTAAATATTCGATTACCAATAAATGGTGTTGTATATCTATCATGGAATTATTCCATGTCGGCAACTTCAAAAATTCCAAATTACAAGCACCAAATTACAAATAAATTCCAATTTCGAAATCTCAATGACCAAAACCGTTTGGGATTTCGAATTTTGGTCATTGGGATTTGTTTGAGTTTTGTGATTTGTGATTTGGGATTTATTCAAGTGATTTGCAACACCGACGGGAAACCTTGAATCTACCCAATCATGAAAAAAATTAGCAAGAGGCACAGACCATGAACATTCAATCACGAGAAGTTATCAAAATCATTAACCCCCAAACCGTTATGGAAGGTGCCGGTGTCAGGCTCAAACGCAGTATTGCCACTGCAACCCTGGATCACCTCGACCCCTTTTTGCTGTTCGATCATTTTGGGTCTGACAATCCGGCGGATTACATCAAAGGATTTCCAATGCATCCCCACCGCGGAATAGAAACCGTCACCTACATGATTAAGGGACAAGTCAACCATAAAGACAGTATCGGAAATTCGGGCAGCATCGGTTCGGGAGATATCCAGTGGATGACAGCCGGAGGCGGCATCATGCATGAGGAAATGCCCCAGCCCGGCCAAGGAGAAATGATCGGGTTCCAGCTGTGGGTGAATCTGCCGGCCAGGCTCAAAATGACCACACCGCGCTATCAGGATATCACCTCGAATCAGATTCCGGAAGTGGCCCGGGATGATGGTGTGAAAATTCGGGTAATCGCCGGACAAGTCGATGGGGTTCGGGGAGCTGTGTCCGAAATTTATACCGATCCGTCCTACCTGGACGTTTCGATCCCGGCTAATGGTTCATTTTCCCACCCGGTGGAAAAAGGACATACGGCGTTTGCCTATGTATTTGAAGGCCGAGGATATTTTGGAACGGGTGAAAATGCAGCGGAAACTTCCTTATCCCAACCGGGACTTGCGGTTTTAGGCGATGGAGACTATATTCAGGCAGGTGCCTCAAACGAACCGGTTCGATTTCTTCTGGTTTCGGGCAAACCCCTGAATGAACCTATCGCCAGATACGGACCGTTCGTCATGAATACCCAGGAAGAAATCCAGCAGGCACTAGTAGATCTGAGAAACGGCACCTTTGTCAGGAACTGATGTCTTACCTAAATCTTGCATGAAAATTAATGAGATGAAAACCTCCGATTTATCCGCCTCTGGAGGAGTCGTGCAAAATTCAGGTCTTAACCTTTTTAAAAGGGGGGCAGGAATGATAAAACCAGTTCTCACGTTATTCATGGTCTTTTTGCTCATCAGTGGGTTGGCTGCCTGCGCCGGCGGTGACAAGCAATCGCGGGCCATGGCGGTCCGCCAGCGTATTGGCCAGTCTTACGGCGTTCAGTATTTCAGCCAGATTGAACAGATTCAGTACACCTATAACGTGAAAAATGGCGATACCCAGGTCAGCCGCTTCTGGATCTGGGAGCCAAAGCCTGGCAGGGTCACCTTTGACGCCATGGATTACACAGATCCCATCACCTATTACCGCAAAGACCTGCAAACCAATCCGTCAAATATGCTCAAAAGCATTGATGCCTGGTTTATCAACGATAACAACTGGTTTTTGTTTCCCTTTCACGTTGCCATGGATACCCGGACAATGGTTGAGGATGTTGGCCGAAAAAAACTGCCCCTGGGCGATGGGGAGGCCGCCTGTGTAGTGGTGACCTATCCTGCCGAGGGTGCTTACACGTCCGGTGATGTTTATGAACTCTTTCTGGACGATAATTTCAGACTGACCCAATGGATTTATCATCGCGGCGGATCTGAGACACCCACCAGAATTGCCACCTGGGATGATCACCGTTATCTGGGTCCGATGGTCTTCTCCTTGAATCATCAGGGGGACGATGGAAATTTTCGGATATGGTTTACCCAGGTAGGTGTAAAATTGGCCGGCGTGGATGGCTGGATGTTTATGGATTAGGGATAGAACATGAACGACTACATTTGCTACTGTTTTGAATATACCCGTCAGGATATCGAAGAGGATCTGACGAAAAACGGGCGATCTCTAATTATGGAAAGAATTCAAGCAGAAAAGAAATTCGGCAACTGCCGGTGCACTGAAAAAAACCCCAAAGGCCGGTGATGCCTAGCAGACGTCCGCCGGGTGGTGGACAATATTAGACAACAGTCTAATTGACAATATTATTATTTGAAGAAATATGAAACCCGGGATGGTAACACCCCGGGTTATTAGCTGCAAAATAGTGCGTGGCGGAAAATCACATGTCCATTTGCAGGTCCAACGTTCAGGTCCCCTTCGAATAAAACTCAAAGAAATGGCGCATGATAAATTTTACAGTGGGTTTGTTGACGTGATAGTTTTCCCGGCCGTCAGCAAAATGGGTGAGACCGGCCAGCGGTTGATAAATGGTGGCCATTTCAAAGGCCGGAAAATAAAAAACATTTTCATGCCGCACGGCAAATTCGTCGGCAGCGGCCCGCAGGGTGGATTTGGAGTTGCAGCTGGCGCTGATGACATCCCGGTCTTTGCGAAAGGTAGCCCACAGGTTAACCGGTGAAATCGTAACCAGCAGCTTGCAGTCGGGGTTGTGCTGCGACATGATGGCATGAATCCGTTCCAGGTTGTCAAGATTTTCCCCGTAGCGGCTTACCTTAAACTCATAACGTTCCATATCCCCGCCTTCGTTGACGTAGGGTCCCGACGGCAGACTGATAACCGAACCGTCCTTGCGGTCCTGCCAGATTTCAGTCAGCCCGAGGGTCAAAATCAGCACCTCGGCCCGCTGCAGGGCGCGCCGGGAATGCCGGCGATGCTGTTCAAAATCATTTTCCGCCGCCTCAACATTGTCGTACAGAATGATACGCCGGTATGGATCCTGCACTTTTTGGGATTGGGGTGCAATCCACCAGCGCAGATCGGGTTTCCAGCTTTCAAAGGTGTATTCGAATATCTGGCGCAGACAGAAGGTGTTGTATACCCTTTCCCAGGCCGCACTGGCGTGAATGGCCGCCGGATGGTCGGTTTCCTCGGTTATATAGTTGTATTCCCTCTCAATGAGCCGCCGCTTGATTTCCCGGGCAAAACAGGATCCGATCGAGGCAATCGCAGTGGACGGCGTGATTTTCAGGCCAATATCGGCGGGTACCGGGAAACGGCCATCCACCGGGGGGTTGTCAAAGGATCCCGGCCACACCTGCCAGGGTTCAAATTGGTGGAACGGATGTACGTCTGAGCGTGCCATATCAAACCTCTTTTTATGAATTCTCAGGTGTTATAACAGAAACGATGGAAAATTGTCGATTGAATATTGA
>Ga0210121_1000254_pt1 | contig 16083 bp, 16 predicted proteins | sample Joice_ThreeSqB_D_FD_184873 | JGI IMG/M metagenome (GOLD analysis project Ga0210121, IMG submission 184873) | Wetland microbial communities from San Francisco Bay, California, USA, that impact long-term carbon sequestration - Joice_ThreeSqB_D1... | ecosystem: Environmental > Aquatic > Marine >... | reverse complement strand
GGGAGATATCCGCCGCGTAGACGCGCCGGATCACCCCCTTTCGCCGCGCGTCTATCCCGCGGCGGGCAACGGAAAAGTGCTCCACCTCGTCCGGGGGAACACCTATAATGAATAGAGCTTTCGAGAGGAGGTCCTCTTCGGGGAAACCCACGGGAACCCGAATATCGGAGATGCGCACGGCCAAGTGGATTTACCTCCTTCTCCTTATCCCCATCGCGGTTTCCCCGCTCTCCTGCAGAGGCATCGTCAAAAACGCCTTCCGGTCGCCGAAGGTCCGGTTGCTCGACGTGGCGCTCCTGTCGAACCCGCTGGCCGATCCCGGAAAACCGTGGGACGCCGTCCTGAGCCTCGAGGTGGACAACCGCAACGACTATCCCCTGGAAGTCGCCTATGTCGCCTATTCCGCGATCTTCGGGCGGGACACGGTCGCGGGAGGGGAGCACCGCGAGGATATTCGTCTCGGGGCATCGGGAATTACGGTGGTGAAGGTGCCCGTCTCCTTCCGGCCCGAAGCGTTTCTCAACGCCGCAAAGGAGGCGTTTTTCGGCCGGACCATCACCTACGAGTTCAACGGGTCGGTCGGCCTCCGGACCCCCGTCGTCGGCGTCGTGCGCGTCCCCTTCTCCCGCACCGGCCGATTCAATCCGACCGAGTTCCTGAGACAGAAAGGGTTGGGCTTCAATTGACCGGGCAAGGGGGATCGCATCCCGCGAGGCATCGGCCCGTCATGGTCCGGATACAGCGCCAACGCCTTCTCCCCGATCTTCGCCAGGGAAACCCCGGGGAGCCTCCGCGTGATCACCAGCTTCGGTTTGTCGGACATCCCGCCGCCTCCTCTCCCTTCCGGTGCGCCTCCATTATATATACAAACATGCGGGATCCCGCGCCCCGCTGACAAGACGCCAGGAGTCGGCACGCCTTCCCCACGCACCACTCGCAACAAGACGGCTATCGGCTTTCGCATCCTCGGAGGGGGGCTCCGTTCGTGGCTCGGCGTGAGATGCACCTGCACGCCTGCGCTTTACCTCACTGCGCCCCTCCTCCTGCGGCTGCTGCACCGGCAACCGGGGACCCGGGGCCGGCCTCCCGGATTCCGTTCCGGAAGAGGCCGTGCACCGAGAGGATCGATGCGCCCCGTCCGGCGAGGCGCCCGACCGAGGCGTACCCTCGGCGGTACGGTGAGGGAGGGCAACGAAGACGGCGGGGATGCAGCGGTCCTCGAATGCCGGGATCTGACGGGATGGAGCCCGGGAGGCCGGCTATTCGTGGCGGAGCGCCTCGATGGGGTCGAGGCGCGAAGCCTTGCGGGCAGGATAGAACCCGAAGAAGATCCCGACGGCGGCGGAGAAGGTGAACGCGACGAGGACGGCACCGGGAGAAATGAGCGTGGACCAGCCGGCGAACCGCGAGATGAGCATCGACCCCCCTACGCCTGCCATGATCCCGATCGCCCCGCCCGCTGCCGAGAGGCACACCGCCTCGATCAGAAACTGGACCAGGATATCCCGCTCCCTCGCCCCCACGGCGAGCCGGATCCCGATCTCGCGCGTCCGCTCCGTAACCGACACCAGCATGATGTTCATGATCCCGATCCCGCCCACGAGAAGCGATACCGAGGCGATCATGCCCAGCAGCAGGCTCATGATCCGCGTGGAGGCTTCCGCGACCTCGAGCATCTCCGTAAGGTTGCGCACGGAAAAATCATTTTCCTTCCCGTTCCCGATCCGGTGCCGCTGCCTGAGAAGGGAGGTCACCTCCCTCTCCGCCTCCCCGACACTCGCCCGGTCGATAGCCTGGGCGATGATCACCCCGACCGAGCCCGGATGCTCGCTCCCAACCAGCTTGTTCTGCACGGTGGTGATGGGGGCCATGATGACGTCATCCTGGTCCTGCCCCCGGGGCGACTGCCCTTTCTCCTCGAGAACCCCGACGACCGTGAAGGGGACCCTCTTGATCCGGATGATCGCGCCGACGGGGGACTCCTCCCCGAACAGGTTCTCCACCACCGTCCGCCCGACGACCGCCACCTTCGAGGACGCGTCCACCTCGTCGGACGTGAAGAATCGCCCCTCCGCGAGCCGCCAGTCCCGGATCTCGAAATATTCCGGCGTCACCCCCTGCACGAGCGTGCTCCAGTTCTGGTTCCCGTAGACCACGGGAGCAGTGGACCGAATCGAGGGGGCGGCATACCGCACGGACGGAAGTTCCTTTCCGATCGCACTCGCATCGGCCATGGTGAGCGTGGGGGCGGAGCCGAATCCGGAACGAAGCCCCCCCGCCGTGGTGCTTCCCGGGAGAACGAGGAGAAGGTTCGTGCCGATGGAAGAGATCTGGGCGGCGATACGCTCGTTCGCGCCCGCTCCGATCGCCACCATCGCAATCACGGCGGCGACCCCGATGACCATCCCGAGCATGGTGAGGACCGACCGCATCCGGTTCGCACGGAGCGACCGGTACGCGATCATCCAGGCGGAATAGAGATTCATCGGTTTCCGGACGCCCCGTTTCCCCCGCGCCCCCTGCCCTCGCCGGGCCGGTCGTCAACAATCCGTCCGTCCCGGAACCGAACTACCCGCTTGGCGTACCGGGCGATCTCGGGGTCGTGGGTCACGACCACTATCGTGATCCCCTGTTTCTCGTTGAGCTCCACGAATACCCCCATGATTTCCTCGCTCGTTACCGTGTCGAGATTCCCCGTCGGTTCGTCCGCGAGAATCAGGGAAGGGGAGTTCACGACCGCCCGGGCGATCGCCACCCGCTGCTGCTCACCGCCGGACATCTGGGTCGGAAGGTGGCCTTCCCGGTCGAGGATTCCGAGGGTCGCGAGTGCTTCCCGCGCCCTCTCCCGCCGTTTCCCGAAGGAGACGGAGTCGTAGATCATGGGCAGCTCCACGTTCTCCAGGGCCGTCATCCTCGGTAGCAGATTGAACCCCTGGAACACGAAGCCGATCTTCCGGCTCCGGATCGTGGCGAGGGCGTCCCTTTCCCTTGCCTCCACCTCCTGCCCGTCGAGCCGGTACAATCCCGTCGTCGGACGGTCGAGGCACCCCAGGATGTTCATCAGGGTCGATTTTCCGGAACCCGACGGCCCCATCACCGCGAGGAACTCCCCCGGCCGGATCGCGAGGGAGACGTCACGAAGGGCATCAACGCTTACGGTCCCCAGCCGGTACGTCTTCGAGAGGTGCTCGACCTCGATCACGGGGTGCGGCATGCTCATCAGAAGAGCCTCATCCCGGGAGATCCTCCCCCGGCCGCCCCCGTGCTCTTCCGGGTCTCCTCGACCACCAGGGGGTCCCCCTCCTTCAACTCCCCCTGCACGAGCTGGGTGTATATCCCGTCGCTGATCCCTCCCTTGACGGGCACCTCCCTGGTCTTGCCGTCCTTCTCCAGAAGGTACACCCGCTGCCCGCCGACGCCCTTTTTCTCCTCCGGCTTCTTCCCGTCGGAAGGACGGAAACGCAGGGCGGCGTTCGGGATCTTCAGGACATCCGGCAGGTCCCGCACGTGTACCGAAACATTGGCGGTCATCCCGGGTTTGAGGAGGAGTTCCCCGTTGTCTACCTCGACCACGACGTTGTAGGTGACCACGTTCTGCGTCACGATGGGCGAGTTTCGCACCTGCACGATTTTTCCGGTGAACGTCCGTTCGGGGTACGCGTCCACGGTAAACGTCGCCTGCTGCCCTGTCCTCACCTTCCCGATATCCGCCTCGTCGAGGTTCGTGTCGATCTGCATCTTGGTGAGGTCCTGCGCGATGGTGAAGAGCGTGGGGGTCTGAAAACTGGCGGCAACCGTCTGTCCTGCGTCCACGTTCCGGGAGATCACGATCCCGTCAACCGGGGAGTGGATGGTGGCGTACCGCAGATTCGTTTCCGCCGCGGAGAGCGCACCCTGCGCCTGGGTCACCTGCCCCTCCGCACTGCGTTTCTGGGCGAGCGCCGTCTCGTAGGCAGTCTGCGCCGAGTCGACGTCGGCCTGGGCTACGAACCCGTCCTTGACCAGCTCCCGGTTGCGCCGGTACGTCCGCTCCGTGTCGATGATGAGGACGTTGGCCCGCTCGAGCGCTGCGCGGGCGTTCTCGAGGTTCCCTTTCGCCTGGAGAACGGACGCCTCGAACAGGCGAGTGTCGATCTGTGCGATGACCTGCCCTTTCTTCACCGGGGAATTGTAGTCCACGAAGATCTTCTCCAGCGTCCCGGAGACCTGGCTTCCCACCTGTACCGTCGTGACGGCGTTCACGTTCCCCGTCGCCAGGACCGTTTCGGCGATCGCCCCCCTTTCGACCGGCGCGGTCCGGTACGCAGACTTCTTGGCGTTTCCGTCCGTGCCGAGGAAATAATACGAGACGGCTGCAAGCAGAACGAAGGCCAGGGCGACGATCCCCTTTTTCATCGAATCTCCTTCCATGCAAGATGTTCGATTGCCGGATCCTCGATCCGGATACCCTGCCGTTCCAGAAGCTCCCCCGTGGCCTTCCAGAGAAGGGTCTGCGCCCCCTGGTAGGCCGCACGCGCCGCCGTGAGCGTTTCCCGGGAACTCGTGAGATCCGATTCCGCCTGCAGGATGTCCGTCGTCGTAGCAAGGCCGACCTTTCCCCGCTTGAGAAAGGAGGCCAGCCGCGCTTCGCCGAGGACGACTCCTTTCTGCGCGGCTCCTACCTGGCGCATGCTCGTATCGAGCGCCCGTAGCGCGCTTCGGACGTCGAGACGAATACTTTCCGTAAGGCTTCGAATCCGGGTGTCCGCCTGGCGCTCCTGCAAAAGACCGGCGGCGAGGTCTGCCTTCGCCGCGTCGTTTCCGAGAGGAAAAGACAGGGTCACCCCGATCGACCAGAACGGGGAATTCCCCGACTTCAGTTCGTCGAGGGCGTCCCCGTACCCCGGGGCCAGCCCCCCGAGCCCCGCGCTTCCCGTCAAGGAGACGGCGGGAAGCATCTCGTTGCGGGCGACCTTGGTGCGGAATTCCTCGGTCTCCAAACCGACTTTCGCGTCCCGCAGATCAGGGCGGTTCCGGAGGGCGATTGCCATCTCCTCCCGTTCGGAAACCTCCATCGGTTCGACCGGGATCAAATCCGCCGGAACCAGTTCCGACCCGACCCCGTATTGGATCAGTACCGACAGGCTGTCGGACGCATCCTTGACATTCTTCTCCGCGACGAGAAGGTCCTGCTCCCGTTGGGCAACGCCGAACTCGGAATCGAGCAGCTCCACCGACGCGAGGACTCCCGCCTTCACCCTCGCCTGGTTTCCCGCGTGGATCTCCTTCGCCACGGCGAGCGAACTCCTCCTGGTTGTCAGGTTTTCCCTGGCCTTGACCAGCGCGAAATACGCGTCCCTCGTATCTGCAACCTTGGATATGGCGGCCGATCGCCATTGCAGGAGGGAGGACGCCTTGGCATACCCGGCGATCGTGATGTCCTTTTCCGTGATCTCCTTTCCGAATCCCCGCAGGACCGGCTGGGAGAGGGAAAGGGAAACCTGGGGCTGGGCATACCGGGAGGACGGGGTGCCGAGGTCGTCTTGGCTCCAGAAGTTCGTGAAGGCGGCTGACGCCGTGGCTCCCGAGGAAAGGAGGAAGTCCGTGGAGAGGTTGGCATCGAAGATGCGCCTGTTCGCAAAAAAAGACAGGGTGGGGTCGACGGCGGCGTTCGAGTCGCGATAATCCAGAAGCAGGCTCAGGTTCGGGTCGTAGACCGCCCGGGCGCGGCGGACGTCAGTCTCGGAGAGAGCCGGGTTGAACGTCTGCACGCGAAGGTCGAGGTTTCGTTCAATCGCGGCCCGCACCGCCGTATCCAGGGTGATCGGGAGTTCCTCCGCGAGGGCCGGGCCCGCCGCCGGAAGGAGGACCGCGACGAGGAACCCCGCAAAAAGCGATCGGGGATGCCGCCGGGGAATATTCATCGGAAGGATCCTCGTTTCCTGCCCGCGGGTGGTCTCATCGCCGAGTGGGCGGCCGTGGCGATATGCCGGGCCGTCCGTTCGATCTCCGCGGCGTCAAACCGGACGTCCGGGTAGAGCTTTGCGATGACGGGGCGCGCATGCCGGTAGAAGAGGCATTGCCCGAGGATGGAGAAGACGTGTCGCCGAATATCCGCGTCGCCGGGGCGTTTCCCGACGATTTCGCGCACAAGGGCACCCAGGGATTGATGAAGGGGGAGAATCGCCCTCTCGATCACCCTGTCCAGCGCCCCCGTCGGCTCGACGATCTCCCGCGCCATCAGTTTCCCGAACCACGCCGGTCGTCCGTCGTCGAGAATGCGCATCAGGAGGGTCCGGATGAACCGGGATAGCCGTATCTGAGGAGTCTCCGCCTGGCCGGAGGGGTCGCTCTCGGGGTATTTCTGTCGCGCCTGGCGGTAGGCGAATTCGAGCACGTCGGCGTACAGATCTTCCTTCCCCTTGAAGTAATAATTCACCGATGCGACGTTGACATGGGCCCGGCGGCAGATCTCCCGGACGGTGGAGCGGCGAAACCCCCGCTCGGCGAACACCTCGCCTGCAGCATTCAGCAGCCGCTCGCGGGTCCGTTCGGGAAGCGGTATTTCCCTGGGGATTGCGCCGGCACTTTTGGGTTCCATCGGTTTAAACATATGTTTAAAACAAGTGTATTAACGTTTCGGAAAATGTCAAGGGATACGTGTCCTCCCCCCCCCGCGTTTCTCACAGGGCTTCGTCGCGCGGCGTGGGGGGGGACGGGCGATCGATCCGGGGAGGCCTTCCCGAATTGACAGGAAGGAGGGAAAGGTATATTTTCATCTTTTCCTTCGCCCTTTTCACCAAATCATCCTGCCGGGAGGAATCGACATGGCAGTCAAAGTCGGGATCAACGGGTTCGGGCGGATCGGACGCAATTTCTTCCGCGCGGCGTACCAGGACCCCGCGCTGGAAATCGTGGCCGTCAACGACATCACCGATGCAAAAACGCTTGCCCACCTCCTGAAGTACGACTCCGTCCACGGGCGATTCGAGGGAACGGTCGAGGCCCGGGACGACAGGCTCGTCGTGGCCGGGAAGGAGGTCCGGGTCTTCGCCGCGAAGGACCCTTCCGAGCTTCCGTGGAAGAGCCTCGGGGTGGAGGTGGTCATCGAGTCCACCGGGAAGTTCACGGACCGGGAGGGTGCGGAAAAGCACATCAAGGCGGGAGCGAAGAGGGTGCTCATCTCGGCGCCGGCCAAGAATCCCGACGCCACGTTCGTGATGGGAGTAAACGAGAAGACATTCGACCCCGCGAAGCACAGAATCATCTCCAACGCCTCCTGCACGACCAACTGCCTCGCGCCCGTCGCAAAAGTGCTCCTCGACGCCTTCGGCATCGAGCGGGGCCTCATGACCACGATCCACGCGTACACGAACGACCAGAAGATCCTCGACCTCCCCCACAAGGACCTGCGTCGGGCCCGCGCGGCGGGGTTGTCCATGATCCCGACCACTACCGGCGCCGCCAAGGCGGTGTCACTCGTTATCCCGGAACTGAAAGGAAAACTCGACGGGATGGCGATCCGCGTCCCCACTTCCAACGTTTCCTTGGTGGACCTGACCGTGGAACTGTCGAAAGCGGCGACCGTGGAGGAGATCAACGCGGCGGTCAGGAAGGCTGCCGAGGGGCCCCTGAAGGGGATTCTCCAGTACGTCGACGAACCGTTGGTATCCGTCGACTTCAATCACACCCCCTACTCCTCGGAATTCGACTCCCTTTCCACCAAGGTGATCGAGGGAACTATGGTGAAGGTGCTGGCCTGGTACGACAACGAGTGGGGATACTCCTGCCGGATGGTGGATCTGGCCAAGTACGTCGCAGGGAAAGCGTAGGGGAATGCGAACCCCCGTCATCGCGGGCAACTGGAAGATGTACAAGACCGCGCAAGAAGCTTCCGCCTTCGTCCGGGAGTTTCTTCCTCTGGTGGCGGATGCGGATCGCGTGGAGACCGTGCTTGCCCCCCCCTTCCCCTATCTGGCCACCGTCGCGGCCCTGACGCGCGGCACGAGGGTCGGCGTGGCGTCGCAGAACGTCCACTTCGCCGACGAGGGGGCGTACACGGGGGAGGTCTCCCCCCGGATGGTGCGGGACGCGGGCGCCGCCTACGCCATCATCGGTCATTCGGAGCGGCGGCAATATTTCCTGGAAACCGACGGGTTCGTGAACCGGAAAATCCGGGCCGCCCTCGCAGCGGAGTTGGTCCCGATCCTGTGCCTGGGGGAAACGCTGTCGGAGCACGAGGCGGACAGGACGATAGAGACCGTGGAACGGCAGATTCGAGACGGGCTCCTGGAGGTTCCGGCGTCGGCCGCGGGAAGGATCATCGTGGCGTACGAACCGGTCTGGGCCATCGGGACCGGAAAGACGGCCACGCCTGCGCAGGCCCAGGAGGTCCACGCCTTTCTCCGTGGTAGACTGAAGCAGTTGTGGGGGGACGAAGCCGGGCACTCGGTGCGGATCCTCTACGGGGGTTCCGTCAAGCCGGAGAACATCGCCTCGTTGATGGCCCAGGACGACATCGACGGGGCGCTCGTCGGCGGAGCAAGCCTTTCCGCCGGGTCGTTCGCGAAAATCGTGAAGTACCGATAACGGAGGAACCGTAAAACGCAATGTATACCCTTGTCGTAATTCTGCACATCGTGGTGTCCGTGGCCCTCATCCTCATCATTCTTCTCCAGACGGGGAAAGGGGCCGATATCGGGGCCGTCTTCGGGGGCGGTTCCTCCCAGACCCTGTTCGGTTCGAGCGGCCCCACCAGCTTCCTGAGCAAGATGACCGCCGCTGCCGCGGTCATCTTCATGGTCACGTCCCTCTTTCTGGCATACTTTTCGGGAAACCGGCCCGTTTCGAGCATCATGAAGGGGGCAGTGCCTGCCCAGACAATGCCGGGGCCGGTGGAACCGCCCGCTATCCCTTCGTCTCCGCAGGGGATCCCCGCAGCGCCGGGCGGGACGGTCCCGCAGGGTCCCGCGCCGCAAGGAAATCCCGCCTCCCCGGGGAAATAGTCCGGATATCGCTTGGCACGGCGGCATGCGACAGCACGCCGCCCTATCCTCCTACTCATTCCGGTGCGCTTTCCGGATCTCCTGCGTCAACTGGTGGGCCCGCCTGGCCGGATCGGGAATCCGGTAGCGGGAACAGAGGGCGAGCACGAGGGCGATCGACGACGGGAGGTCCGCCAGGTGCCCGGGCGACACGAAAACGGGTTTGACCCCCGCCCTCGTCCGGACGGCGGCCCCCGCGGTTTCCCCCGAAAGCGTCAACGGGGCCGTGTCCCCCTTCCGCAGACCGGGGGGCTCATGCTCCCCTACGAGCCGTTTCTTGGCGCAACCGACGCTCGGCACGGACAGGAGGACCCCCATGTGGGAAGCAATCCCCATGCGCCGGGGGTGGGCGGCCCCGTGACCGTCGAAAAGCATGACGTCGGGCCTGTGGGAGAGCGTCTCCCAGGCGGCGGCGACCGCCGGCCCCTCGCGAAAGGCGAGGTAGCCGGGAACGTAGGGGAACCGGACGAGACAGACGGCCGTCCGCTCCTCGAGAATTGCCTGCGACACCATGTCGTAAATGACGATGGCTGCCACCACCATCTCCTTGGCGCCGAGGAAGGTCACGTCGGCGGCCCCCACGAGGCGGATGCGGTCCGAACGGAGCGGGACGTGGCGGACCAGGGAACGGAGGCGTTCCTGGACCTGCCGTGCCTGCTGCACCGAGGATACGTGGAGGGGAAGCGGTTTTTTCGGGTCCATAAATTCAAAAACCCCGGCGATTTCTCGCCGGGGCTTTACTTTTCGGGGAGGTTTATTCCCCTCGGGCCGCAAAAGCCCTGTTCTTAGATCACTTTGGTGACGTTTGCCGCCTGCGGTCCCTTGGGGCCATCTGTGATCTCGAATTCGACGCGCTCACCCTCCTTCAACGACTTGAAGCCTTCCGACTTGATGGCGCTGAAGTGGACGAATACATCCGGTCCGCCTTCCTGGGCAATGAAGCCATACCCCTTCGCGTCGTTGAACCACTTCACGGTGCCTTGAGCCAATTGCGTGTACCTCCTTCTTGAAATGCGTGTCAAACCTGAGCAAATTGCCCAAAATTTGAAACAGTGGAAACTGTATCAACCGGCATATCCCCTGTCAAGGAAGAAAAACCCCCGATACTTACCCGCATTTCCTGGGTTCCACCGGACATAGAGGAATCCCGCACCGAAGCGGAAAGGAAATCCCGACGGGCGGGGTGGTACAATACGATCGTGACCCCGCCCGTCATCGTCAGCGCGTCGCGCCGCACCGACCTGCCCGCCTTCCACGCAGAGTGGTTCTCCGCCTGCCTGTCCCAGGGAACCGCCGAATACCGGAACCCGTATTCCGGCAAACCGGCAGCCGTCTCCCTTTCCCGGGACCGCGTGGCGGCATTCGTCTTCTGGACCCGCGACCCCCGTCCGTTCCTCCCCGTCCTTTCGCGCATCGAGAGGGAAGGGTACCGGTCGGTGTTCCATTTCACCGTGACGGGGCTTCCCCGGGAGATCGAGCCCTTCGTCCCTCCCTTCGCGGAGACGGTCACGGCCTTCCGCAGGCTGACGGATTCGCTCGGTCCCCGGCGCGTACTGTGGAGGTTCGACCCGCTCCTTCCCGGGGAGGATGCCGAAAGCATGGTGGCGCGATTCGACAGGGTGTCGGAAGCCCTGGCCGGACTGTCGACCCGGTGCACCGTGAGTATTGCCCACCCCTATCGCAAGAGCCTGCGGGCGACACGCCACCTCCCGGAGATCTGGGAAGCGTCGGCGGAGTTGCGGTCCGCCGCGGAACGGATCGCCGCCCTGGGGCGGGAGCGGGGCTTCGAGATGCTCTCCTGCTGCACGCCCCTTTTCGCCGGGTGGGGCATCCCCCCCGGCGCCTGCGTGGACGGCGGATATCTCCGGGACCTGTTCCCCGGCGCCGACATCCCCCTGTCCCCCTCCCCGGTGCGTCCCGGGTGCTTCTGCAGCTCGTCCCGGGATATCGGCTCGTACCAGACCTGCCGGCACGGATGCCTGTACTGCTATGCCGCGTGAACGGCCCCTTCCGCCGAAGCGGTATTCCCTGCGGGAAATCCCGGCGGAAGGGGGGAAGATCGACTACGAGAGCGTCCTGAACCCGCAGCAGCGGGAGGCGGTCCTCCACGGGGACGGCCCCCTCCTCGTCATCGCGGGAGCCGGGACGGGAAAGACCCGCACGCTCATCTACCGGGTGGCCCGGCTCGTGGAAACCGGCGTTCCGCCCGCCTCCATTCTTCTTCTTACCTTCACGCGGAGGGCGGCGGAGGAGATGCTCCGGCGTGCCTCTCTCTTCCTCGACCGCCGGTGTGAAAAGGTGGCCGGCGGCACGTTTCACGCCTTCGCCAACACCCTTCTGCGCCGCCACGCGGGCGCGATCGGGTTCGGAGGAAACTTCACCATCCTCGACCGTGCCGATTCGGAGGAACTGATCGGATTCTTGCGGCAGGAGATCCACGTCGCCCACAAGACGGTGCGATTCCCGCGGAAGGAGACCCTTGCGGACCTCTACAGCCGGGCGATAAACCGGGGCGAGGACGTCGCCACCGCCGCGGAGCGGGACACTCCCCATTTCCTGTACTGCCTTGACGACATCCTTCGGATCCACCGTCTCTACGAGGCGGCGAAGCGGGAACGGAACCTGATGGACTACGACGACCTGCTCGTGCACACAGCCACGCTCCTCCGGGAGCAAGAAGGAATCCGGCGGGCGGTCTCCGAGGCGCACCGGCACATCCTGGTCGACGAATACCAGGACACCAACAGCATCCAGGCGGAGATCTTAAGGCTCCTTGCGGCCACCCACGACAACGTGATGACGGTGGGGGACGATTCCCAGAGCATCTACTCGTTCCGCGGCGCCAGATTCCGCAACATACTTGATTTTCCTTCGGATTTTCCTGGAGCGAAAGTGGTCTACCTGGAGGAGAACTACCGCAGCGTCCAGCAGATACTGGACGTGACCAACGAGATCATCGCCCGGGCGGCGGAGAAGTTTCCCAAGCGCCTGTTCGCGGCCCGGGGGGGCGGGGAGAAACCGTCGATCCTGTCGGCCCCGAACGAGCGCATCCAGTCCTTCTTCGTCGCGGACCGGATCCTCGAACTGCACGAGAATCACGGAATCCCCCTGCGGGAGATCGCAGTCCTGTTCCGGGCCGCCTACCTGTCATTCGACCTCGAGGTCGAGCTCGCCAAGAGGCACATCCCGTACCGGAAATACGGCGGGTTCAAGTTCCTGGAAACGGCGCACGTCAAGGACGTCATCGCGCATCTCCGGCTGGTAGAGAACCCCCGGGACACCTTGAGTCTCTCCCGGGTGCTGATGCTCATTCCCGGCGTGGGACGAAAGCGCAGCGCCGAGATTTCCCGCCGCGCCTACGAATCGGCATCGCATGCCCCCGTTTTCTCCTCGCTCGCCGCGATGAAGGCGTCGGAAGGCGCCGCCCGGCTGTCCGGGTGCCTGCGGGATCTCACGGAAGGGACATCGTCCCCGCCCGGGGAGGCTCTGGCCCGGGTTCTCGCCCACTACCGCCCCCTCCTGGAGGCGAAGTACGACGACTACCCGCGGCGGCTCAAGGACCTCGAGCATCTCGAGTCCCTTTGCGCGAGACACCGCACGCTTTCCGACTTCCTCGCGGAGATCACGCTCGAGCCGCCGGAGGCCTCCGTGGGGGATATCGTGTCCCCCGAAGGGGACGCCGACACCCTAACGCTGTCGACGATCCATTCGGCCAAAGGGCTGGAGTGGAAAGTCGTCTTCCTTCTCTGGGTGCTGGACGGAAAGCTCCCGCTGGCGCGGGCAGCGGAAGACGAAGACGAGATGGAGGAGGAGCGGCGGCTCCTCTACGTCGCGGCGACGAGGGCGAAGGACACCCTGATTCTTACCTATCCCGTCAATATCTATGAAAGGGCGTCCGGAACGGTGCTGTCCCTGCCGTCCCGGTTCGTGGAGGACATCCCGTCGGAAATACTTCCCCGGTACGCGCTGATCGAATAATCAAGGACTACGTGTCTTTCCGGTCCTCGAACACCTTCCCGCACCAGTCGCAGTGAGGCGATTCGCGCGGAAGCCAATGGCTGCATTGCGGGCACTGTTTCTCCGGAGAGGACTTCTTCTTCTCCCCCTCCTCGTCGACCCACATCTCTTCGTCGTACTTCCAGTCGTCCCGCGGCATGTGTCTCCTCCGGGCGGACCTGGCAACCTCGCGGTGCGGCTACCGCCTCGGGTAGATCATACCATCCAAGTCCTCATACCCGTTCGGAAAAAGAAACGGGGCGAACCCAAGAAGGGATCGCCCCGTTCCGTAACGCCGGTTTCCGGTCTGCCGGCCCTGCCGGCATCCCGCTCAGAAGCCGCCCTTCTCCTTCGTGTAGGCCAGGCGGCCCCCGGCCAGGAGGATCTCGATCTGGCGCCCGGTCAAGCTGTGCTTCGCCTCGAACTCGAACCCCTTCGTCGCGTTCCGGACCTTTACCGTCGATCCCTTCGTGATCGCTTCCCGAATTCCCGGGATCTCGATCCGGTCCCCCTGGTCGATCCGGTCGTAGTCCTCCTCGCTCGCGAACAGAAGGGGGACGATCCCGAAGTTGATCAGGTTTGCCGAGTGGATCCGCTCGAACGACCTCGTGATGACCGCGCGGACGCCCAGGTGGCTCGGGCAGATCGCGGCATGCTCCCGGGAGGAACCCTGGCCGTAGGACAGCCCGCCCACGACGATATTATGGATCCCCTTGCCCTTGTTCTCGAGCGCCCGCCTGCTGAATCCGGGGTCGACCCCTTCGAAGACGAATTCGGCGTACTTGCCGATGTTGGAGCGGTATTTCAGCCGGGCCCCCGCGGGCATGATGTGGTCGGTGGTGATCTTGTCCCCCACTTTCAGGGCGACCTCCCCCTGGAGGGAGTCGGGAAGGGGGACGTTCTCCGGGGGATTCCCGATGTTCGGTCCCCGGCGCACGGTCACCGCGGCAGGGTCCTCCGCGGGCGGCAGCACCATCGAGTCGTCCACCAGGAACTTCCTGGGCACCTTCACGTCCGGGTATTCTATCCCCAGCTCCGCGGCGACGTCCCGGGGATCGGCCATCTCCCCCTTGAGCGCACAGGCCGCGGCCGTTTCGGCGGAGACGAGGAAGATCCCGGCATCCTTCGTCCCGGAACGTCCCTCGAAGTTCCGGTTGTTGGTCCGCACCGAGACTCCTCCCGAAGGGGGCGCCTGGCCCGCACCGATGCAGAAGCCGCAGGCCGTCTCGAGGATCCTCGCCCCGGAGCTTGCCAGGGTCGCGATGCTGCTCTCCCTGGCCGCCATCTGGAGGACCTGGCGCGACCCGGGGGCGACGCCGAAGGAGACGTTTTCCGGGATCACCTTGCCGTTCATGATTTTTGCGAGCGTCGTGATGTCCTTGTAGGAGGCGTTCGTGCACGACCCCACGAGGACCTGGTCGACCTTTTTGCCCACGATGTCCTTCACGCGAACGACGTTGTCGGGGCTGTGCGGCTGGGCGACCATCGGCTCGAGAGCGGAGAGGTCGATGTCGATCACCCGGTCGTACTTCGCCGTGGGGTCGGCCTTGAGGCTTACCCACCGGTCCGCCCTTCCCTGAGCCTTGAGGAATGCCCTGGTCACCCCGTCGGACGGAAAGATCGAGGTGGTGACGCCCAGCTCCGCCCCCATGTTGGTGATGGTGGCGCGCTCGGGTACGGACAGGGTGGCCACCCCTTCCCCGCCGTACTCGATGATGCAGCCCACGTTCCCCTTGGTGGTTAGAATCTCGAGCAGCTTCAGGATCACGTCCTTGGCCGCCACCCAGGGGGTAAGACTCCCCGTGAGGTTCACCCGTATCACCCGGGGATACGTCAGGAAGAAGGGTCCGCCCGCCATGGCCACGGCGACGTCCAGGCCCCCTGCGCCGATCGCCATCATCCCGATCCCCCCGCCGGTCGGCGTGTGGGAGTCGGATCCGAGCAGCGTCTTTCCGGGCGCGCCGAACCGCTCCAGGTGGACCTGGTGGCAGATGCCGTTGCCGGCCCGGGAGTAGTGGATCCCGTGCTTCGCCGCGACGGTCTGGAGATAGAGGTGATCGTCGGCGTTCTCGAACCCCTCCTGCAGCGTGTTGTGGTCGACGTAGGAGACCGACAGCTCAGTCCTCACCCGGGGAACTCCCATCGACTCGAACTGCAGGTACGCCATCGTCCCGGTGGCGTCCTGCGTGAGCGTCTGGTCGATCCGGATCCCGACCTCCTTCCCGGGCTTTTTCTCCCCGGACACATAGTGACTCTTTATGATCTTCTCGACGATGTTCCTTCCCACGGGATCCCTCCTTTTAAGGTCTTTACGGTCGGCAGGTTGGGCAAAAAACGCGTCGCAACGTCGACGGGAGCGTGCTCTTGAAACCGGCCTATCATACGCAAAGGCGAGGGCGAAATCAATCACCGGCCGGCATCCCCGAACGTATCGATCCGGTTTCGACTATAAAGTCGGCAAATGCTGTGGATTTCCCCCACCCGGACCGAAAATCCGTATTGACACGGCATAACGTATGCTGTATACATTATGGAACATTCAGAATCGTTCTCATGACCGGGGAAGCCCTATAGTATCTCGCTTAAAATTAAGATATCTTGCACGCGATTGAAGTGGCATCCGGCAGGAACAACGTAAGGTAACTTCGCAAATCAAAATATGTTTCTTAGGGAAAGGGGGTGAACAGGGAAGGGGGGAATGAGAAACACCAAGTTTCATTACCGTTGAGGGGATGAAAGAGGGGGATGGAAACGACAAGATTTCCGAGGAGAAAGCCAACCTCAAACCGTGAATCATCCTTAAAGGAGGGAATGGTGAGAAAATCATTTCTAATGCTTGGAATGCTTACCCTGATCCTGCCTCTCATGTTCCTGGGATGCGGGAACGACGGGTCCCAGGGCCCACAGGGACCCCCGGGACCTCCGGGCTCTGGTGGCATATCGGCTCAAGCTGTTGAGTCCTGTTCGATTTGTCATAACGGAATTGTCAGGAGAAATGGCTCAGACCATCAAGCGGCCTACGATGATTTGTATCAGGACAACGTCGTTCGGGTCACAGGGATAA
>Ga0210121_1000252_pt1 | contig 16146 bp, 14 predicted proteins | sample Joice_ThreeSqB_D_FD_184873 | JGI IMG/M metagenome (GOLD analysis project Ga0210121, IMG submission 184873) | Wetland microbial communities from San Francisco Bay, California, USA, that impact long-term carbon sequestration - Joice_ThreeSqB_D1... | ecosystem: Environmental > Aquatic > Marine >... | reverse complement strand
TTGGCGGAGGGGGTGGGATTCGAACCCACGTGGCGGCTCGCACCGCCAAGTCGATTTCGAGTCGACCCCGTTACGGCCACTTCGGTACCCCTCCGCGCGTAAGAGAAGTATTATAGGGTGTCGGGGGAGGCTCCATCAACGAAAAACCCGGAAACCCCGGGAACTTCCCCGGCAGGAAAAGCGCTCGCCCCGGAGGAAGCCCTTGCACGACGGCTGGCGTATCGCCGCACTGGTTCTTTCCACGGCCGGGTACATCTTCGCCTTCATTCTCATCCCCCGGATCATCTTCGAGAGGCGCCAGCCCGCAGCGACGGTCGCCTGGGTGCTCTCCATCGCCCTTCTGCCCGTTGTCGGAGTTCCCTTGTATTACCTCGTGGGAGGACGTCGGATCCGGCGCCATATCCGCGCGAAGATCGGGGCGGTAGGATCGGTGGGAAGCTCCGTGGAGAAGCGGGTCAAGCCGAAGGACCTTTCCTCCCCCGTTGCAGTGAACTGCAGCAGCGTCCTGGCCGCGGCGGGCGCACCCCCGCCGGTTACCGATAACCGGGTGAACATCATCAACCGGGGGGACGAGGCATACCGGGCAATCCTCGGACTGATCGAAGAGGCGCGGGACCACATCCACGCCCAGTTCTTCATCCTCGACGTCGACCCCGTCGGCAAGCGTTTCATCCATGCCCTCGCCGCACGGGCCAAGACGGGCATCCGGGTGCGCCTCCTGCTGGACGCAGTCGGTTCGTGGCGTGCGCTCCGTCGTCTCGTCCGGCCGCTTAAGCGGGCGGGCGGGGAAGTGGCGGAGTTCCTCCCCGCGCTCCCTCTCCACCGCAAGTGGTCAGCCCACCTGCGCAACCACCGGAAACTTCTCATCACCGACGGGATGACCGCTTTCTGCGGGGGGATGAATATCGGGAAGAAGTACATGGGGCCGAAGTGGACAAAGCAGCAGTGGCGGGATACCGGCGCGGTGATTTACGGCCCGGCGGTCCGCGATCTCCAAGCAGTCTTCCTCGACGACTGGGCGTTCGCCACGGAGGAGACCGGTCCGGCAGGACACCTGTTCCCGTCCTTCCCCTCCCCGGTCCGCAATTCCCCGCGGACGGGGCCGCTCCAGGTGGTGACCTCCGGCCCGGACCGAACCCTGCGCCCGATCTACCAGGGGGTGTTCACGGCCTTTACCTCGGCCCGGAGGAGGATCTGGATCGCCACGCCGTACTTCGTCCCCGACGACGCCATCGGAACTTCCCTCGAGAATGCCGCGCTCCGGGGGATCGACGTGCGTCTTATCGTCCCGGAGAAATCGGACCTGCGGATGGTGTGGATGGCCGGAAAATCCTATTTTGACGACCTGATGCTGACGGGGGTGAAGATCTACCTGTACCGGCCCACGAACATTCACACCAAGGTGCTGATCATCGACGACGACGTAGGGTTGGTGGGGTCGTCGAACGTGGACATCCGGAGTTTCTTCCTGAATTTCGAGCTCGGCGTGTTTCTCTACGGGGAGAAGGATATCGGGCTGCTCGAGTCTGCCTTCGAAGAGGACCTTTCCCGGTCCCTCCGGCTTGACCCGGCCACGTTCTCGCGCCGCCCGAGATCGGTCCGTTTCCTGGAGGACACCTGCCGGATTTTCTCCCCGTTGCTCTGACGGAGATTCTCTTATTTCTTCCTGCGGGGACGGAAAAACGCGGTGAGAAGGGCCGCGCTCTCTTCCCCGAGGACCCCGGGGATCACCATAGCCCGGTGGTTGAGTCGCTCGTCGGAGGCGATCCGGTAAATGCTGTGGACCGCACCCGCCTTGGGGTCGACCGCCCCGAAGATGATTTCGGATACCCGGGCGGTGACGGCGGCCCCCGCGCACATCACGCAAGGCTCAAGAGTAACCACGAGTCGGCACCCCGTGAGCCGGTAGTTGGAAAGTTTCTTCGCCGCCTTGCGCAGGGCGAGGATTTCGGCGTGCGCGGTGGGGTCGTTCCCCAGGACCGGCCGGTTGTGCGCGCGGGACAAGATCTCCCCGGACGGCCCCACCACGACCGCCCCGACCGGTATCTCTCCCTCCTTCGCCCCCTTCTCCGCCTCGAGGAGCGCGGCCCGCATCCACCGTTCCCGGTCAGTCACGGGGAGAACCGTGAGGACCGCCCATCGGTCCCGGAGAGGGCTCCAAGAAGAGAAACCGGTTTACCGACTTCCGCTCGTCGGGGGTTAGCCGGCGGTAGAACGGCCAGTCCATCAGCCGTTCATCCCGTTGGGAGGCGGGAAGGTTCCGCATTTCGGCCAGGTTCCGCCGCATCGCCTGGCGCCGTTCGGGAGGAAGCTGCCGCCAGCGCCGGAATAACTTCTCGATCGCCCGCTTCTCCTCTTGCCCCGCGTTCCGGTAGATCTCGCGACGCTGCATCAGGAAACGCCGTTGCTCCTCCGGAAGCCTGCTCCACCTCTGCCTGCGTTCGAGAATTTGCTTCCTGCGCTCGGGGGGAAGTGTTTTCCACCGGAGGTACCGTTCCCGCAATCTCTCCCGTTCCTCCGGAGTCATGGAACGCCATCGGTCAAGCTTCTCCGGCGTCACATCGCCCGCCTGCGCCATCCGCGCTCCCTTCTTCCGCCCGGAATCTCCATCGCTTTCTCCGGATGCGATCCCCTCCCGGGATAGACCGGCGGTCCGTACGGAGAGAATCCCCTTCCCGCGGTACGCCGCCGGGAAATCGCCGCCTTCCGCCGCTGCCTGTCGCGAGGATATGGGCGTCAGGACCAGACAGGCACCCAATGCTCCCGCCAGGAACCACCGTGTCCGGAAACGTGCCGACATCAGTCTACCCTCGCTGCTGCGAGGATGGGATAAAAATCTCCATCTCCTCGAATTCCGGCTCGTTGAACAGGTAGGGGTCCTCCAGGATATCCAGGTTGGCCACGATCTCCCGGTCCTCCGGGGATAGCTGCTCCCCCGTACCCGAGACCTGGGGCGGTCGCAATGCCGTGGGGGAGAGGTCGCGGACCGGCTCCCGGGAAGAGAGAAGAAAGAGCGCAAGCGCCACCGCGGCCGCCAAGGGAACGGCCGCCCACCGAACCGAATAGACGAATAGGCTGCGACGCTTCGGTAAAAGGTCCTCCTTTTCCAGCCGGGCGAACAGCTTCTCCCGGAAATCGGGAGGGACCGTCCCTTCCGTCCTGGCCACGGCTACTCCCAGGGCCCGCATTCGCTTCTCGGCCGCCCGGCACCCCGCGCACTCCCCGAGATGCTCCTCGACCCGCCGGGCCTCCTCCGGCAGGGCCTCCCCGTCGACGTACGCGCTGATGATTTCCCTGATCTCCCTGCATTCCATCTCAGGTCACCCCGTCCTCCCGGTTAAACCCGTCACCACGGGAATGGTTTCATTTCAGAAGCGCGGAGAGCTCCGCCAGGAGCATCTCCCGCGCCCGGAAAATCCTGCTTTTCACAGCCTGTACCGTAACCCCAAGAACGGTAGCCACTTCTTCGTAAGACAAGCCCTCTCCCCTGTTGAGGACAAAGGCTGTCCGGTTACTCTCCGGAATCTTCCCGAGCGCCTCGATGAACTTTTCCTGGAGTTGCGCCCCCCAGGCGATCCGTTCAGGTCCCCAATCCCCGGGGCCCGGGAGCAGGATGCCGTTCGTCCCTTCCCGTCCTTCCCCCGTGCCGTCGATCGGCACTTTATCCCCCAACTCTTTTTCGTCGCGCAGGTAATTGAGCGTCGTGCGCCGTGCGATGGTGTATAGCCAGGTAGTGAATCTCGCCGTCGGCTGATAGGTGGCGGCCGCCCGGGCGACGCGGAGGAATACCTCCTGTGCCGCCTCCTCCGCCCGTGCCTGGTCCCCGGTCATCCGGTAACAGAAGTGGATCACCCTCCGGTGGTGCCGGGCGAACAGCTCCTCGAAGGCATCCCGGCTTCCCTTGCGGTAGAACTCCATCAGTTCGGCGTCGGTCCTCATCCCGTCCCCGATTCTCCTGCCCCATCGAACGCCGGAACGCTCTCCTCCACCCGGCCGACCCGCCCGGCGACCCCGTCTCCGTCGGGGGATCTTCTCAGAACGGCCAGAACCGGGCCTCCTCCCAGTACATCTCCCGGAACTGCTCGTACTGCCGCGTGAGAATCTTCAGGTGATCCCGCTCCCACGCGATCAGGTCGTCCACGACTTTCACCGCGGCCGCGTCCCCCGTAACCTTCCTCCGGAGGGCGGTGAACTGCTCTATGGCCCGTTTCTCAAGCGTCATCCCGATCGAGAGCGCGGCAGCCTCCCCCTCCGCTTTCTTCCCGCGGGCCAGGAAGTCGGGAGAAAACAGGGGGCTCTCAAATTTCCGGATCGCCCTCTTCTCCGCCGCTTTCCGCACGAGCCGGGGGGCTTTCCCCTCCGCCATCCTGGCGATCTGCTCGAGGATGGCTTCATGGTGGCGCTCCTCCTCCACCATCAGGAAGGTGAACATCTGGCGGACACCGTCGAGGCGGGCGTTCGCAGCTGCCATCCGGTAGAACTCGCGTCCCTCCACCTCGTTCAGCAGAACCTTCTTCCATGCTTCCGCGATTGCGCCGGTCAAGGGCTTGCCCGGTCCCTTTTTCATTTTTGGACTCACCTCCTCATGCTCATGCTATATGATGTCTCCATTATGCAGGAACTCATCCGCGACTTGCTCGCCAAGATCGGAGAGGACCCCGACCGCGAGGGGCTCGCGAAGACTCCCGAGCGATTCGACAAGGCGCTCCGCTTCCTCACATCCGGATATCGCCAGGATCCGCGGGAAGTCCTCCAGCGCGCCATCTTCCACGAATCCTACGATGAGATGGTGATCGTCAAGGACCTCGACGTCTTCTCCCTCTGCGAGCACCATATCCTTCCCTTCTTCGGGAAGTGCCACGTGGCGTACATCCCGAAGAAGAACATCGTCGGACTGTCGAAGATCGCCCGGGTGGTCGAGCTCTACTCGCACCGACTGCAGGTGCAGGAGCGATTGACGCAGGAAATCGCCACGGCCATCATGGACACGCTGCAGCCGCACGGGGTAGCGGTCGTCCTCGAGGCATTCCACCTCTGCATGATGATGCGGGGGATCGAAAAGCAGAACTCCAAGGCGGTCACCTCCGCCATGCTCGGCGTCTTCCGGACGCGGCAGTCCACCCGGATGGAGTTCATGGAGCTCATCAAGCCCAGCCTGAACATCCTGCGGTAACGCGACCCCCTCGTTTCATACCCCTCGTTGCGGGCGTCCCCGAAATAAGCTCCGCCGCCGGTGCCACCACCCGGAGACCCTGGCTCGCGGGGGGATTCCACTCCGCTACGCTTGCGACCTTGCGCCCGCTCGCTGCCGGTTCCGCTCGCCGGATTGGACCCCGCCCGGCGGGGATATGCCTCTCTCGCTCCACAGGCCGCTTCGTGGAACCCCCCGCATCGCCTTGGGTCCCTGGTCGCCGGAACCCTCGCAACGGGCCTCCCAATGGGCGGAGCAGGCCGAAGGAGGAGGGCGCAGTGAGGTAAAGCGCAGGCGTGCGGGTCCATCGCACGGCGAGCCACGAACGGAGCCCCCTCCGAGGACGCGAAGCCGATACGGGACGCGCCATGGGCGGAGCTTGCCGGCTATGCCGTAAGGGTGCGGATGCAATAAAAAACGCCCCCGGGATATCTCCCGGGGGCGTCTCGTGCAGCCGATGGCAAACCGGACTTTCCACGAGGTGCGGTCAAACCGCGGGAAGTGCTATCCGGCCGCCTCCTTCATGATCTCCGCAATCGCGGTCTCCACCTCTCGTGCGACTCCCGAAAGAGACGGCTCGTTGAACATTTGCAGCAGCATCGTCGGCTTGAGCGTTTCGAGCACGACGTCGTCGCCGTCCGAATAGATGGAGACCCGGCAGGGAAGCGCCGTGGAGATCCTGATGTCGGTGTCGAGCACCTTCTTGGCGATGCCCGGGTTGCATATTTCGTAGATGTAGAGCCTGCGGTCAAAGACGAGACCCTTTCCCTCAAGCGTCGCCGTGACATTGTGGATCGCCTGGACGCCGAATTTCCTGCCGGCCGAGGCATCCTCGAACTTCTGCCTCACCTCGCCGATCGACCTCGTGCTTCGTAGCGTGATGAACATCGTTGAAATCTCCTCTTCGAGCGCCCCCCCGGGGCGCTGCGCGTTAGCAGGAACCTCAGCCGCCGCCGCGCGCGAACAGAACGAGAAACACGACCACGACCGCGACCAGAATCACCGTTCCCCATTCACCCGCCATCGTGGCATCCTCCTCTTCGGGATCGATTCCGTCCCCCGGCCTTGCCCGGCGACCGCCGGACCGTATTCGTTACGTTCAACTAAACGGCGAACGGGACGAGCCGCCTCCGCAGGAAGACCCGCCGAAGGAGGAGCCGGAACCGGTCCCCCGGGCCCGGAACAGGGAGATGCCCACCCGTTTGGACCTTCCGCCGCAGCCGGGGCATGCCTCATCCGCGTTGTCCGATAGACGCTTGTACGCCTCGAAGACCTTCTGGCAAGACTCGCACCGGTACTCGTAAAGCGGCATCGGCAAAACCCTCCTTTACCTTTCCGGAACGCCGAACTTCTTCAGGATATTCTCCATCAGGCACCAATTCGTGAGCCCGGACTGGAACAGGTTGAGCCCGACGAAGGCGGTAAAGAGAAACCAGTATCTGCTGACGTACAGTCCGAGCAGAAGGCTCGTCAGCACGAATGTTCCCGCGATCACCCGGATCCATCGTTCCACGTTCATCGTTTCTTTCCTCCTCTTGCCGCGTGGTTTTCCCCAAGGGTATCTGGACGGTTTCTATTGGGGAAACCCGCCTTCCCAATGAAATTTGCATAAAGGGTGCCATCCCTACCACAATAGAGCCGATAGGAAATTTCCCTTGATAAATCTAGGGGATTCCAAGCCCGGACAACGGTTACACGCGTCGCTCATGCTTCCTGGCTGGGCCTGTTGCACCATTTTTTGCAACATTATGTTTTAGTTGTTGCGTTTCCGGTCAATTCCCAGCCGTTTCATCTTCCGCCAAAGGGTCGACCGGTCGATTCCGAGAGCGGCGGCTGCATCCCTCCGGCTCCAACGGTGGGCTTCCAGCGTCCGGAGGATCCACTCCCTTTCCCCCCGCTTCTCCCCGGGCAGATCGCTCCCCGTCACAGGGCCGGGTCCGGCGGGACTGTCCCCGGGGGGAGGGGCGGCAGAATCGGTCTTGCGCGGGCGGCAATGCTCCCGCACCTCCTCGGAGAGGTCCCCCGCGGAGAGGACCGCCCCGCGCGCGCATACCGCGCCCCGTTCGAGAATGTTCTCGAGCTCGCGGACGTTGCCCGGCCACGGGTAGTCGATCAGGCACCGCATCGCCTCCGGGGAAACCGCCCGTACCCGGTCGAACCCCCGTCTCCTGAGACGCCTGAGGACGTGATTCACGAGCAGGGGGATGTCTTCCCTCCTCTCGCAAAGGGGGGGGACGACGATGGGGATGACGTGGAGCCGGTAGAAGAGGTCCTCGCGGAACTGCCCCGCCTTCATTGCGGCCTTCAGATCCCGGTTGGTCGCGGCAATCACCCGGGCGTCGACGGTCTGGGTCCGGCTGCTTCCCACCCGCTCGAACTCGCGGTCCTGGATCATGCGGAGAAGCTTCACCTGCAGGGCAAGGGAGATGTCCCCGACCTCGTCCAGAAAGATCGTCCCCCCCTCGGCGGCCTCGAACCTGCCCACCTTGTCGGCAATCGCTCCGGTAAACGCTCCCTTCACGTGCCCGAAAAGCTCGGACTCCAAAAGCGTCTCCGACAGCGCCGCGCAGATGACCTTGACGAAAGGCCTGTCTCTCCTCGGCGAGAGGTCGTGGATGGCTCTTGCGAAGAGTCCTTTTCCCGTGCCGCTCTCCCCCATGATGAGGACGGTGGAGTCGGTGTCCTTGATGGTATCGATCAGCTCGAAGATCTGCCGGATCCGGGGGGTCTTCCCGACGATGTCGCCGAAGGGAAATTTCGCTTTCCTTTCCTCGGCAATCCGCTCGATCTCCAGAAAACTCCGGAAGGAAAGGACGAAACCGATCCGTTCCCCGGGGGGATCTTCCAGAAAGGCCCAGCTTGCGCTGATCGGGATGATCCTCCCGTCCGCGCGCACCAATGTGCCCTCCACGTCGGTGCGGGGGGTTCCCCCTTCGGTCAGATCCCCCATCGGACAGTCGTGCTGCGCCGGTCCGAAGCTGGCCTTGAGAATCTCGCGGCAGTCCTTCCCCGTCGCCTTGGAGGCGGGGATTCCCACCAGTTGCTCGGCGGCGCGATTGAACGAGGAGATGCGGTGGTCCCGTTCCACCGTGATCACCGCTTCCCAGACACTGTTCAGGATGGCGGCGAGTTTCCGTTCGCCGGTCAGAGGACCGGAGAAATCGTTCTCTTGCAACACATCGTCGCGGATCATGACCTAAAGTATATCAGATACGATGACCGTTCCCGGATCAGTTCCCCGGCGGTTCCCCGCTGGTGAATCCTTGCGAAACGGGTCCTTCCACCACCCGTTCGAGGGCGGCCAGGGACAGATTCAGGTTATAGAACGCATTGTTGTATTCGTCACGTGCGCGGGAGAGCAGAAACCGGGCATCGAGCAGGTCGGTGGTGGTCGCCACCCGTTCGCGAAACTGGTTCTCCGTGATGCGGAAATTCTCTTCGGCCTGTTCGATCCCCGCCCGGGCGAGATCGATCCTGCCCGCGGAGACTCTGTACTCTTCGACGGCCGCCTTTAACTGAAAGAAAAGATCCTCCTTCGTGTCCCGGATCCTCTCCTTGATCGCACGGATCTCGGATTCCTCTGCGAGGATGTCGTTTTTCGTCCGCCACCCCTCGAAAAGGTTCCACTTCGCCTCCACCATCCCTCTCGTGTCGGAATCCTCGAGCGGATCCGGGAGCCCCTCGAACGCCGCCCCCTCCCCGAACTGGCTGTGCGACAGCGAAAGGCCGACCGAGGGGTAATACCTCCCCGCAATGGAGTCCCGGGCGTATTCCCGGGCGGCAAACCGGGCCTTCAGGAACTTGAGCTCGCTCCTGTTCGCAAGCATCGTGCGGGAAAGCGCTTCCTCGTCGAGATCCATCGGTTTCCCAAAAACGATGTCCTCGATCACCGTATCCTCACCGACCGGTGACCCGATGGCCCTGTCGAGCGCATCCCGGGCGATCCGTACGTTGGTTTCCGCCTGGAGAAGTTCCTGGCGGTTGGAGGCAAGCGCAACCTCGACCAGGAGAAACTGGTTCTTCGCCGTGAGGCCCGCGCGCCAGAATTTCTCCGCGTCGCGGCTCTGCCGCTCAAGAAGTTTGACGGCCTCACGGGCCACATCGAGAGCCTTTCTGGTCCGCAGGACCCTGATGTAGGCTCTCTTGACGCCCAGGACCACGTCGGCCTCCGTCGATTTCTGCTCGTACCGGGAGGCATCCAATGTCGATCGGGAGGATTTGAGCGTGTTGAGATCCGAGAAACCGCGGAAGAGGTTGTAGGTAATCTCCGCAGTAAACACGGAGTATTCCTTCGTCGGGAAGAGATAGGTGGTTTCCGCATTGTTGTAGTTGTACGTCGCATCGAGCTCCGGCCAGAAGGGCGCCTTCCTCGAATCCACGCGCGATCTCTGGGCCTCGGTGCGGTACCGAAAATCCTGGACGCGGGGATTGTTGGCAAGGGCCATGTCGACCGCCTCCTCCATCGTGAAGGCACGCCCCGGCAGGGGAAACAGAAGCAACGCGAGAATCACGACGGCAAGCCTTTTCATGCACCCTCCTTCCGTTCCACGGGTTCCCCGCCGTTCCCGGGACCCCGGAGACCGCCCTTCTCCATCCGAACGAAGAACAGGAGGAGGGCGGGGATGACAAACAGGGTGAATACGGTGGATAGGGCAAGCCCGCCCAGCACGACGCTTCCCAGGCCGCAGTACAGCTCGGATCCCGGCCCCGGAAACACTACAAGAGGGAGCATCCCGCAGATGCTCGTGATCGCCGTCATGTAGATCGGCCGGATCCTCGTACGCGCGGACTGAAGGACCGCATCCCGGTATTCCATCCCCTCGTACCGGATGTAGTTCAGGGTCTGGTGCACGATCAGGATGGCGTTGTTTACCACCACGCCGATGAGAATGACGAACCCGAGCATGGTCAGGATGTCCAGCGGCTGGGGCCGGATGAACAGGTTCACCAGGGAGAGTCCGATGAATCCCCCTGCGGCGGCGAGCGGAACGGTGAACAGGATGATAAAGGGATAGAGGAAATTCTCGAAAAGCGCGGACATGAGAAGATAGGTGATCGCCAGGGCGAGAAGAAAGTCCCACTGCAGGGTCCTCCTCGCCACCGTGAGCTTGTCGGCCGCCCCGCTGAGGCGCTGGGAGGTCCCGGCGAGCATCCCCGCCTGCTTCAGGGGGCCGACCACCTTGTCCCGGATTGTGTCCATGGCGCTCTCCAGCGCCATGTCTTCGGGAGGAGTGACTTCCAGGGTAACCGTCCGTTTCCGCTCCAGGTGGCGGATCTCGGTGATCCCCGCAGTGCGCTCGATACCCGCCAGGGAGGAGATCGGGACGACCTTCCCGACGGGGGTCGCAACAAGGGAGCCGTAGAGTTTTTCGGGCGTGTCGACGTCCTTCTCGGACGACAGGACGACGAGATCGATCGCCTTCTCCCCGACCGGCCGGAAATCCCCCACCTTCCGCCCGTCGAGCAGGACGTCCGTGGCGATCCCGAAATCGGTCTCCGTCATCCCCGCCGCGCGGAGCCGGTCGCGGTCGGGGTAGAGCCGGACCTCCGGGTAGGAGATGTCGAGGGAGGGGACGGGACGTATCTGGGCGCCGGGGATCTCCTTCCGGATCGACCCGAAGAGGATGCCGCCCGCCTGGACAACCTGCCCAAGCTGGTATCCACTGATGTCCAAGTCGATCGTTCTGGCCCGCCCGAGGCGGGTCTGGAAGATTCCCGCCTGGATGCTCACCCCGAACATCCCCGGGATCCCGCCCATGATCCTGGTGAACAGGGGGAGAAGTTCGCGCGCCCGCTGCTCTTCGGTGCTGATCGCACCGAAGATATTTATGAAATCAGATCCCACGTAGAACAGGTTCCTTATCCCCGGAATCCCGTCCTTCCCCTTGCCCATGTACGGGTCCGCTTCGGTGAAGATGTACTCCCCGATTTCCTTCCTCTCACCGTAGGAGAGACCAGGCGGAGGAACGAGGATGTTGATCACGAGATTGCGGTTCCCCTGGGGGAGGTATTCCATCTTGGGAAACAGCAGCCATGCGGTCCCGATCGAAAAACCCGTAAGCGCCAGAACCGTGACGAGGCGGGTCGCGGCGTTCTTCGTCACGAGGTTCAGGATCGCCATCAGAGCGTCGACCATGCGGTTTCCCACCCGGACCATGTTCTCCTGCAGGTTGCGTGTCCCGGGTGCCTTGAATTTCAGGCGCCGGTAGAGCTGGTTCGACATCATCGGGATGGCGAAGACGGAGACGAACAGGCTCAAGCTGATCGCCATCGTCACCGCGATGGCGATGTCGCGGAAGAGCTGCCCCACCTCCTCCTCAACGAAGATGACCGGCAGGAAGACCGCGACCGTCGTGGCCGCGGACGCCAGGATGGCTCCCCAGACCTCCCGGGCGCCGTCGTACGAAGCCTCGAACGCGTCCTTCCCCATCTTCCGGTGCCGGTCGATGTTCTCCAGGACCACGATGGCGCTGTCCAGGAGCATCCCCACCGAGAAGGAGATCCCCGCAAGGCTCACGACGTTCAGGTTCCTTCCGAAGATCCAAAGGAAGATGAAGGTGCCGATGACGCTGACCGGTATCGCCGTGGCGACGATCACCGTGGAGGAGACGCTGCGCAGGAAGACCAGAAGCACGAGGATCGCCAGAGTGCCGCCTACCGCGATGTTCTGCTTGACGAGGTTGATCGCTCCGCGGATGTAGGGCCGCTGGTCGTACGCCCAGTCGAGGTGGATCTTCTGCGCCGCAAGGGTCGTGGCGTTGAGTTCCTTGTACGCCGCCTCTACCCGGTCGGTCAGCTCCAGGATGTTCGACCCGGGCTCCGGCTTCACGCCGACGGCGATCCCGGGCTCGCTGTTGTGGATCATCGCCACGGTCCGCTTCGCGTACCCGATCCGGACGGCCGCTACGTCCGACAGCAGGATGCGCCGCTGGCCAGTGGACCGCAGGACCACATCTTCCACCTGCTCGGGGACGACGAATTCCGCAATGGACCGGATCCGGTAGTCCTTCCGACCCACGCTGACGCTCCCCGCGGAAACGTTCACGTTCGCCGTCTGCAGCGCGCGGATCACGTCGGAAAGGGTCAGACCGTAGGCGGCGAGTTTATCCGAAGAGACGACGACGTGCAGCTCCTTCTCCGTCCCGCCGCGCACGAAGAGATCGGCGACGCCGGGAATCCGTTCCAGATACTGGCGTACCTCCTCCTCGAAGAAAGTCCCGTAGGTTTCGACGGGGTAGGGATTCCCCTCGTTCGCCTTGAGGATCATCCAGATGACGGGGGAGGTGGCGGCCCCCGTGGCACTGATCACGGGCTTATCGACGTTCTGGGGATAGGAGGGAACCTCGTTGATCTTGTTCGACACGCGAAGCAGGGCCTCGTCGACGTCGGTCCCCGTGCGGAAGCGGAGGGTGATCGTCCCCTGGCCGTTCGCCGAGGAGCTCTCCATATCCACGAGCCCGGGGATGCCTTTCAGCGTCTCTTCCTGCTCGTCGACGATCTCCCGTTCCACTTCGTTCGGCGCCGCTCCCGTCCAGGTGGTGGTCACGGTGATTTCCGGCTCCTCCACCGACGGGGTGAGCTGGTACGGGAGGCGGGCGAGCCCGATCAGCCCGAACAGGACCACCAGGATGATTCCCACGGTGACGGTGACGGGCTTCGATATGGCGAATTTCACCGGGTCCATGGACAATCCCCCGGGATTTCGGATATCGCGAATCGGGTCATCTATTCTCCCCGGCCGACGGGGCGTCTCCCCTCTCCCCGTCCTTTCTGACCGACACCGGCTGGCCGTCCCGAATCCTTTCGTTCCCCTTGATGAGCACCTCCATTCCCGTCTCGATTCCGTCTGCCTGAATCGCGATCTCCTTCCCCACGTACCGGATCACCGTAACCGGCACCGTCTTCGCCTTCCCCTCGATGACGGTGTACACCACGGTCTGCCCCATCGCGGTGACGAGAGCATCACGGGGGACGAGCAAGGCCTTCTCCTTCCTTCCGGAAGGGATATCCACTCTTGCCTCCATCCCTTCGATCAGGGAATACCGGTTCCTCACCTCGATCTTCACCGGGAAGGTCCGAGTGGCGATATCCCCCCTGGGCACGATCGCCGTAATCTTTCCCTGAATCTCCTTTCCCGCCACTCTGATCAGGGCGCTCCCCCCCTTGCTGACGAAAGGCACCACATCACCGGGGACCTCGACGATCACCTCCATGATGTCGTCCCGGGCCAGGGTCGCCACCGCGGCACCCGGGGAGAGCCATTCCCCCCGCTCGACATGCTTTTTGAGAACAACACCGTCAAAGGGCGCGCGGACCGTCTTTTTCGCCATTTCGATTTCCAGGCGCTCCACGTCCGCCTTGAGGGATTCCCCTTTCTTCTCAAGGGATTTCACACGGAACCGGTTCTCGTCGTACACCTGCTCCGCGATCGAATCCTCCCGGTAGAGCTTCTCGATCCGCTTGAGGTCCAGGTTCGCCTTTTCCAGCTCCGCCAGCGTCTGGCCATAGAGCGCCCGGGTGGACACGAGAGTCTTCTCGAGAAGATCCGCGTCGAGACGAACCATAACGTCCCCCTTCCGGACCCTTTGCGCCTCGTCGAAGGCCACCTTCACCGCACTGCCGCTTACCTCGGAGGAAACCTCGGAGACCTCCGGATAGTAGACGGTCCCGATGAACTCCTTCCGGGGGACGATCATCGCCTCGCGGACCGCGGAGGCCGTCACCAGGACCGGTGGAGGTCCTCCCTTTCCCTGGTCCTGCGCGTTCGCCGGGGCGGTAGCGGCAAGAAGCAGGGCCAGGACCCATGCGGCCGTCGCGCTATTCACAGGTTTTTCCATTCCTCTCCTCCGGGGCATACGGTTCGAAGCGGGACCGGGAATTCTCGGGGACACGGAGGGTTCCGCGTACTTCGGCAGTCCCGACAGTTTCCATGAGATTCCGGATCACGTCTGCGAGGATTCGCGGATTTGGACCTTGCCCGTTTCGTTCGTTTTCTGTTTTCATCATATTTAGACACAAAATCCCGGATTTCGAAACAGGGGCGGCCGTGAAAGTACGAATCGCTCTCATTGCTCTCCTTGCGGCCTGGCTGCCGATCGCAACCCTCGGGAACGTGCGGGCGGAGGGAAAGACGATCACATTCGCCGTCGGTGGGGCCTCGGCCGAATTCGATTTCTGGGAGCGTCTCGTGCGTGATTTTACGGCCGAGACGGGGATCGGCGTCGAACTCCTGCGCCAGCCCACCGATACGGGACTGCGCCGGCAGGGTCTGGTCGTCGCGCTCAAATCCCGAAAGAGCGACCCCGACGTTTTCCTCATGGACGTGGCATGGCTCGCACAGTTCGCCGCCTCCCGGTGGCTCGCTCCTCTCGATCCGCACTTTGCGGCGGGCGGGTGCGGGGACCGGAAGGCCTTCTTCCCCCGGATCATGGAACTTGCCGACACCTACGAGGGGAACCTTGTCGCACTGCCCGTGTATGTCGACGGAGGGGTTCTCTACTACCGGAGCGACCTGCTGAAGAAATACGGCATCGGCCCACCGCGCACACTGGAGGAACTGCTTCGGTACGCGAAGAAGGTGCAGCAGGGGGAACGACGGAAGAACCCCGGGTTTTTCGCATTCGTCTGGCAGGGGGCCCAGTACGAGGGACTTGTCTGCGACTTCCTCGAGTTCGCCGGAAAGGACGGAGGCTTCACGGTGAGGGAAGGATCCGTGTCCGTCGACACGCCGGCAAACCGGAAGGCACTCCGGTTCATGCGCGATCTCATTCACCGGTACGGGGTATCGCCGCCCAACACCTATACCGGGATGAAGGAGGAGGAGGTGCGGCTCTTCTTCCAGAGCGGGAACGCCCTGTTCGAACGGAACTGGCCGTACGCGTGGCCGCTTCACGAGGCGCAGGGGTCCCCGGTCAGGGGCGTCACTGCCATCGCGGCCCTCCCCTCCTTCGCCCCGGGAAGCGGCGTATCCACCCTCGGGGGCTGGCACGCGGGGATCTCCCGGTATAGCGACGCGAAGCCCGAGAGCGTCCGCTTCCTTTGCTTCCTCGGTTCGTACGCGGTGCAGAAGCGTCTGGCGGTAGGTCTTGGCTGGAGCCCCGGACGAATGGACGTCTACGACGATCCCGAAGTTCTCGCCCGACTCCCCCATTTCCGCAAGCTCAGGCCGGTCTTCGTGACCGCGCGCCCGCGCCCGATCCTGCCATACTACACGCAGCTTTCCGAGATCCTCCAGAAGCACCTGAACGCCGCTCTTTCGGGAAATGTCCCGCCCGGGAAGGCGCTGTCCGCCGCCCAGAAGGAGATGCAGGCGGTCGTCACCCGGTACCAGGGGAAATAACCGCGATGGGGAATCGTCCGGAGGAACCGAGGGCACGGCAGCCTGCCATCCCGGGCGACCACACCCCGGGAGAACTCGCGCGCGGATACGCATTCCTTGCTCCGCTCTCGGCCTTCGTAGCGGTCTTTGTGATCGTACCGGTAATCGGGACGTTCGCGGACAGTCTGATGCGGGACGTCACCTTCCTTCCAAGACGGTTCCTCGGACTGGAAAATTACCGGGCGCTGCTGTCGGACCCGGGATTCTGGCAGGCTATGCGCTTCACCTGCCTCTTCACGCTGGTTTCCGTTCCCCTGGAACTGTTTCTGGGCCTTGCCTTCGCGCTCCTGCTCACACGCCCGTCCCCCGCGCGAGGGCTGCTCCGGGCATGCGTGCTGGTCCCGTGGGCGCTCCCCGCAGCGGTGTCCGGAAGGGTATTTCAGCTGGTCTACAACTACCACTACGGGCTGGCGAACTATCTGGCGGGGCTTTTCGGGCTCTCCGACCACCCGGTGAACTGGCTCGGAACGCCGATTGGGGCATTCGCGTCCCTGGTCACGGCGGATGCCTGGAAAACCACGCCGTTCGTGGCGATCATCCTCCTCGCCGGGCTCTCGGGGATCCCGGAGGACCTGTA
>Ga0210121_1000247_pt1 | contig 16218 bp, 14 predicted proteins | sample Joice_ThreeSqB_D_FD_184873 | JGI IMG/M metagenome (GOLD analysis project Ga0210121, IMG submission 184873) | Wetland microbial communities from San Francisco Bay, California, USA, that impact long-term carbon sequestration - Joice_ThreeSqB_D1... | ecosystem: Environmental > Aquatic > Marine >... | reverse complement strand
GAACACGGCTTCGCCCGCAGCTACGCCTTCGGCGCCAAAGCGGGTCCCAGAGAATCGGGTTCCATCTGCGAGTACGAGGTGTGCGACTTCGGTCATGTTCAAAGCTCGTGCACGACTTTGCCCGCAACGATCGTCATGACGGGTCTGCCAGTCAGCTCACGATCGAGCATCGGCGTGTTGTGCGATTTGGAGCGTAGCGCTTCTTTGTCGAGAATCCATCGAGTTTCCGGATCGAGGAGCGTGATGTCGGCCGCACGTCCCTCTCGAAGCGAACCTCCTTCGAAATCGGGTATCAAGCGCGCGGGTGCGGTCGACAGCACCTCCACGAAGCGGAGGGGCTTGAGCACGCCGTCGCGGACCAGTTGGAACATCGAGCCAATCGCGGACTCGAGCCCGTTGATGCCGACCGAAGCGGCCTCGAACTCGCAGTCCTTCTCGAGATCCGTGTGAGGGGCATGGTCGGTGGCGATGCAATCGATCGTGCCGTCGGCAAGCGCTTCCCGAAGCGATTCGCGATCCTCGATTTCGCGGAGGGGAGGGTTGACCTTGCAATAGGTGTCGTAGCCGAGGAGGGCTTCGTCCGTGAACAGCAGATGGTGGGGCGTGACCTCGGCGGAGACACGCAGGCCTCGCGACTTGGCCTCCCGGATGAGGCGAACCGCTCCAAAGCTCGACATGTGGGCCACGTGGTATCGCGCACCCGTGGTCTCGGCGAGAATCAGATCCCTCGCGACGATGATGTCTTCGGCCTCGCGCGGCCAGCCTGTCAGCCCGAGCTGCGTGGCGATCTCGCCCTCGTGCATCTGGGCGTCCTTGGTCATGTGGTGATCCTCGCAGTGCTGCGAGAAGAGCAGGTCGAACGTGCGCGCGTATTCCAACGCGCGACGCATCACCGCGGCGTTCATCACGCAACGCCCGTCATCGCTGATCCCGATCGCGCCCGCCTCGCGCAGTTCCGCCATCTCCGTGAGCTGTTCACCCTTGGAGCCACGCGTGGCCGCGGCGATGGGGTGCAGACGTGGGCCACCCGCCTCACGCGCTCGCGCGAGCATCATCTCGGTGATTGCACGGGTGTCGTTGACGGGCGTGGTGTTGGGCATCGCGCACACGGCGGTGAACCCGCCCGCCGCCGCGGCCGCCGCGCCGGTCGCGATCGTCTCCTTGTGCTCGCCGCCCGGTTCCCGCAGGTGCACGTGCAGGTCGATCAAACCGGGCGACAGGACCAGGCCCGAGACATCTACGATCTCCGCTCCGTCGGGCCCCTGGAGGGCCGGGCCGACGGCGGCGATCACCTCTTCCTCGATCAGGACGTCGGCCGGCCCGTCCAGGCCCTGTGACGGGTCCACCACTCTGCCGCCCCGGAGCAGCATCGGCCTGCTCATGCGCTCTCCTGCTTCGCGGCTTCGGCCCCGCCGAACACCCCGCCCGCGAGCAGATAGAGGACGGCCATGCGGACGGCGACCCCGTTGGTGACCTGCGGCAGAATCACGGACTGTGGTCCGTCCGCCACCGCGGAGTCGATCTCCACTCCCCGGTTCATCGGTCCGGGATGGAGGATCACGGTGTCGCGGGGCGCCTTCTCGAGGCGCGCGCGCGTGACGCCGAACACCCGGTTGTACTCTCGCAGCGAGGGAATGAACCCGGTCTGCATGCGCTCGAGCTGCAGGCGCAGGATGTTCAGCGCGTCCGCCCACTCGATCGCGTCTTCGATATGATAGAAGGTCTCGACCCCCAGCTCCTCGATGCCGTACGGGATCAGGCTCCGGGGCCCGCACACCGCGACCTCCGCCCCGAGGGCGCGCAGGCCGAAGATGTTCGAGCGGGCCACCCGGGAGTGCACGATGTCCCCCACGATGCAGACCTTCAGCCCTTCGATCCGGCCCAGTCGATCGCGCAGGGTCAGCATGTCCAGCAGCGCCTGGGTCGGGTGCTCGTGCTGCCCGTCGCCGCCGTTGATCACGTTGGAAGGAATCCGATCGGCCAGGAACCGCGCGGCACCCGAGGAGGCGTGGCGGATGACCACCATGTCGATCCGCATCGCCTCGAGGTTGCGGGCCGTGTCGACCAGCGTCTCTCCCTTCATGACCGAGGAGCCGCTGGAGCTGATGTTCACCGTGTCCGCCCCGAGCCTCTTCTCAGCGAACTCGAACGAGATTCGCGTCCGCGTGGAGGGCTCGAAGAACAGGTTGACGATCGTCTTGCCACGGAGAACGGGCACCTTCTTGATCGCCCGCTCGCTGATTTCCTTGAACGGCTCGGCTGTGTCCAGGATCCCGGTGATCGTCTCTCTCGAGAGCCCCTCGAGGCCCACGAGGTCCTTGCCGAGCGCGACCTCGGGTCGCGGCTGGTTCACTCGTTCTCCGCGGACGTGACGAGCATCACGGAGAGCTCCCCGTCCAGCTCGGGCACTCGAACCTCCACCCTCTCGCCGTCCGCCACCTCGACCGCGACGCCCACGTGATCCGCCTGGATCGGCAGCTCACGTCCTCCTCGATCGACGAGGACGCAGAGCTCTATCCGGCGAGGCCGGCCGAAGTCGGCGAGCTCGTTGAGGGCCGCCCGCACCGTGCGGCCGGTGTACAGGACGTCGTCCACGACCACCACTCGAAGTCCCGTGATGTTGCCCGGAATCTCCGTCTGGCCGATCACCGGTCGCGGGCCGATCTGGTCGAAGTCGTCTCGATACAGGGTGATGTCGAGACTCCCGGTGGGGATCTCCGACCCTGCGCCCTCGGAGATCAGGTCGGCCAGCCGGGTCGCCAGCTCCGCTCCCCGTCGGTGAATGCCGACCAGCATCAGGTCCGAGCTCACCCCGCCATTCAGAATCTCCCCGGCGAGGCGAACGAGAGTCCGCTCCACGCCGGGCTCGTCCAGCAGCAGAGTCGTCGTGCCTGGGATCGACATTCGGAGACGCCTTTCTGTCGCGGCCGGGTCAAGGCGGTCCACGGGGGGCCGCGCTCGCCGCAGTATACGGGCCGCTTGCCGGTGGATCAACGGCCGGAAAAGGCGTTTCCGGCGCCCTGCTGGAGACGCCTCCCGCTTTACAACGCGGAGGGACTTCGCCTAGCTTGGCGCCCGCCGCGGGAGCGCCTTCAGGACATCCCGAACCGCCACCACCGAGGAGCTCGCATGCCGCGAACCTGGACAGCCCTGCTCGTCCTCCTGACGGTTCTGACCGTCCGGCCCGCACTCGGACAGGCAACCGGTTCCGCCGGGACCGTGGCGGACTCGCCGTCGAGCGCCATGGCCCCGTCGGCAAACGCGGAGGACCCGGCGGTGGGCCGCGCACCGGGTGAGGGGGAGACGGGGGCGTCGGTCGACCTTCTAGAGCCCGGGTCAGCCCAGGAGACCCCGGTGGTTCCGGGCAGCGGACACCTGCCGGGATGGACCAGCCTCCTGCCTCCCCTGCTGGCGATCGTCCTGGCCCTGGTGTTCCGGGAGGTCGTGACGGCGCTCTTCTTCGGCGTTTGGCTGGGCGCTCTGTTCTTCGCCGACCTGAATCCGATCGCGGCCACGATGCGCACGATCGATACGTTCGTCGCGCCGGCCCTGGTGAACGCCGACCACGCGGCCATCATCGTGTTCTCGTTCCTGCTCGGCGGCATGGTCGGGGTGATCAGCAGGAGCGGCGGAACGCGGGGGATCGTGGAGGCCGTGCAGCCGATCGCCACGACGCCGCGCCGCGCGCAGCTGGCGGCCTACCTCAGCGGCCTCGCCATCTTCTTCGACGACTACGCCAACACGCTGATCGTCGGCAACACGATGCGCCCGATCACGGACCGCATGAAGGTGTCTCGCGAGAAGCTCGCCTACATCGTGGATTCCACGGCGGCGCCGGTGGCGGCGATCGTGTTCGTGTCGACCTGGGTGGGGTTCGAGATCTCGCTCATTGGCGATGGTCTGGCCGCGGCCGCGGCAGCTTCCGGGGGAGTGATCGAGGTGGCCTCGCTGGCCGATGCGAATCCGTTCACCGTGTTCCTGCACTCCATTCCGTACCTGTTCTATCCTATCCTAGCGCTTCTGATGGTGGGGCTGATCGTGGTCCTCCAGCGCGACTTCGGCCCCATGCTGCGTGCCGAGCAGAGGGCCTCGCGAGGTGAGGGGCTGTACCGCGAGGGAGCCATGCTGCTGTCGGAAGCCGGGTCCGAGAGCATGGAGCCGGAGCCCGGAACCCCGTTGCGCTGGTACAACGCCGTGCTGCCCGTTCTGTCGGTGGTCGCCGTCGTGCTGTTCGGTCTCTATTTCGAGGGGCGCACGAACCTCGGCCATGCCGGGACTCTGTGGGAAGTGTTCGGAGAGGCGAACGCGTTCAACGCCCTGCTGTGGGGATCGCTCACCGGTTGCCTGGTGGCGATCGGGCTCGCGGTGATGCAGCGGATCCTCACCGTGCACGAGGCCGTGAACGGCCTGGTGGGAGGGATGCGCGCCATGCTGCTGGCGGGCATCATTCTCATCCTGGCGTGGTCCCTGAGCAGCGTGACCGAAGTGCTGGGAACGGCGCAGTACCTGAGCGGCCTGCTGGAGGGCAACCTGCGACCGGAATTCCTGCCGGTGCTCGTGTTCCTCACCGCGGCCTCGATCTCGTTCGCCACCGGCACCTCGTGGGGCACGATGGCGATTCTCGTCCCGATCGTCGTTCCGCTGTCAGTCGGCATGGGGGGAGCGGCGGGATTCGATGCCGGCACCCACTATTCCCTCCTCCTCGGGTCGATCAGCTCCGTGCTCGCGGGGGCGATCTTCGGCGACCACTGCTCGCCGATCTCGGACACCACCGTGATGAGCTCGATGGCCTCGGCCTGCGACCACGTGGACCACGTGCGCACGCAGCTCCCGTATGCGCTGACCGTGGCGCTGGTGGGCATGCTGGTCGGAGACATCCCCACCGCCTTCGGGATGTCCCCGGCGTTCTCGTACCTCCTGGGCGGGGCGATCCTGTTCTCTCTGCTCAGGTTCTACGGGAAGAAGGACTTCGACTCGCCTCAATGGGCGGAGACGGGGGAGGCGGGCTCCCCGTGACCGGGGTGCGTCCCTTCGATCCCGAGGAGGCCGGCGCCGAGGCCTGGCCACTGCTTCGGCAGGCCGTCGGTTCGATTCTGAAGGGCAGCGAGGAGGCGCGGGCCGCCCGCCATGCGATGCTCGCGCGCGGACTGTCCGAAGAAGAGGCGCGGGAGGAGATCGCCCGGGTCCTTCTCGCTACCATGTTCCACGTGGGCGCCCGGTCCGAGATGCTGGAAGAGAGCGGCGGTGGCCCCGGACTCCGCAAGCAGGCGTTCGCCCGGCTGGTCGCCGGCGAGACGGCGCGGGAGATCTTCGAGGGCGGCCCCGAAGGAGACTGAGGCGGGGGTTCAGCCGGCCGGCAGCTCCACGCGACTGATCGGCTGCTTCCCTGCCAGGACCGCTCGCACGTTCGCCGCCGCCAGGTCCCACATGGCCTGCCTCGCCTCCCGCGTGGCGCTGCCGAGGTGCGGGAGGACGAGACAGTTGGGAAGCTCGCGCAGGCCGGCCGGAATATCGGGCTCGTTCTCGAACACGTCGAGGCCCGCCGCCGCGAGGTGACCGGTCCGCAGCGCTTCCTCGAGCGCCCCTTGGTCGACGATCGCACCCCGGGCCGTGTTCACGAGGATCGCGCCGGTCTTCATGGCCTCGAGATGGCCGCGATCCAGGAGCCCGCGAGTCTCTCGCGTCAGGGGCAGGTGCACGCTGACCGCGTCCGCCTCGGCGAGCAGCGCTTCGAGATCCACGATCCGGCGGGCGTCGATCTTCGCCTCCAGCTCCGGCGCCGCGGTTCGATTCCAGTAGGCGATCTCCATCCCGAATGCCACCGCGCGCCGGGCCGTCGCCGCACCGATCCGGCCCGCCCCGAGAAGCCCCAGCACTCTGCCCTGAAGTCCCATCCCGAGAAGCTGGGTAGGGTGCCAGCCCTTCCAGCCGCCGCTCCGGGCCAGGTCCAGTCCCTCCCTGAGCCGGCGCGCCGCCGCGAGGAGCAGGGCCATCGCCAGGTCGGCCGTGGCGTCCGTCAGCACGTCGGGCGTGTTGGTGACTATGACTCCGCGCCGCGCGGCCGCGCCCAGTTCGATGTTGTCGTAGCCGACGCCGTAGTTGGAGATCACGCGGAGCGACGGCAGCCCGGCCAGCTCGTTCTCCCCCACGCGCTGTGAGACGAGCGGGATGATCGCGTCCACGTCGTCCCGCGCGGGAAGGTCGGTCCCCGGCTGGAGAAACAGAGTTTCCCGGCCGCCGGGCCATTCCGGGTGCCGGCCCGACAGCTCGTGCAGCTCGCCCGCCACGAGAACGATTCGATCACGGGATCCGGTCATCTGTCGCGCATGAGTCTAACGCCGCTCTGCGAAGAAGCTCCTGAGAAGCGCGGAAGCCTCCTCCGCGCGAACGCCGGCGACCAGCTGTACGGAGTGGTTCAGTCGCCCGTCCTGGACCAGGTTGCCGAGGCTCCCGCACATTCCCGCCTTGGGGTCGTGGGCGGCGAACACGACTCGATCGACCCGCGAGAGGACGATCGCCCCCGCGCACATCGCACACGGCTCGAGCGTCACGAAGAGAGTATGTGCCTCCAGGCGCCAGTCACCCTGGTGGGCAGCCGCGCGGCGAATCGCCAGCATCTCGGCATGCGCCGTGGGGTCGGCCAGCTCGCGTGTGCGGTTGCGCTCCTCGAACGCCGTCCCGTCCGGAGCCACGACCACGGCGCCCACCGGGACCTCCTCGTGCGCCGCCGCTTCCCTGGCCAGCTCGACGGCCCGTTCCATCCAGTGCAGGTCGGACTCGATCACGAAGCCCCGATCCGCTCGATCTCGGAGAGCGCTCGATCGATGCGCTCGATGCACCGGTCACGGCCGAGGAGCGTCATCACGTCGAAGATCCCCGGGCTGTCCTGCACGCCGAGAAGGGCCACGCGGAGCGGGCCGATGACCTTTCCGAACCCGAGCCCGCGGTCGTCAGCGATCGCCCGCAGCGGCCCTTCCAGGGCTTCCGCATCGAAGGGCTCGGCCGCCGCGAGGGCATCACGCTCGGCCGACAGGATCTCACGGGCCGCCTGCGGCTCCTTGAGCCAGTGCTTTTCGACCGACGCTTCGTCGTAGGAGAGAGGATCCACGAGATACCGGAGGCTCGCCCGGCCTACCTCCGGCACGGTTCGGGCCCGCGTCTTCTGCAGGTTGACGACTGCGGCGAAACGATCGGGATCCGCGGCCGCGATGGATCGGCCCTCGCCGTCCAGCGAGTCGAGCACCAGGGGAACGAGCCGCTCCGTCGCCGCCGCGTCCAGGTACTTGCCGTTCAGCCACTCGAGCTTCTTCGAGTCGAATACGCCGGCCTTCTTCAGGATGCGGTCCAGGGTGAACGCCTCGATGAGCTCGGGCAGCCGCATCAGCTCCCGATCGTGGCCCGGCGACCAGCCCAGCAGGGCCAGGAAGTTCACCATCGCTTCCGGAAGGATGCCCTCGTCCCGGTACGCCTCGACCGAAGCCGCGCCGTGCCGTTTCGAGAGGCGCTTGCCGTCCGGTCCGAGGATCATCGGCACGTGCGCGAAGACCGGCAGGTCGGCGGCCAGCGCCTCGTAGATCAGGATCTGCTTCGGGGTGTTCGATAGATGGTCGTCGCCTCGGATCACGTGCGTGATGGCCATGTGCACGTCGTCGGAGACCACGGCCATGTTGTATACCGGGGTGCGATCCGAGCGGAGGATCACGAAGTCGTCCAGACTGTCGCCGGGAACGGTGGTCGGCCCGTGGACGGCGTCATCGAACGTGATGTCACCCGCGGGGACCTCGAAGAACACGGCATGCGGCTCGCCGGCCGCGGCGCGGCGCTCCGCCTCGGCCTCGTCGTACGCATCAGAGCTCCGATACCGGAAGGGCGTCACGTCCCGGCGCGACTTCGCCCGCAGCACTTCCAGCTCCTCCTGGGCGGCGAAACAGCGGTAGGCCCGTCCTGCCCGGAGCAGTGACGCGACATCGGCCTGGTGCCTCTCCAGTCCGTCGGCCTGGTGCACCGGCGGCTCGTCCACCTCCAGCCCGAGCCACGCGATCGCATCGAGAATCTGGCCCGTCATCTCGGAGCTCGACCTCTCCCGGTCCGTGTCTTCGATCCGGAGCAGGAAGGCGCCGCCGGAGTGGCGGGCGAACAGGTAGTTGAACAGGGCCGTGCGTGCCCCGCCGACGTGCAGGTAGCCGGTGGGGCTCGGCGCAAAGCGAACTCGTGGTATCGTCATTCTAGACAATCATTTCACTGGCGCTACATACAGTAATTTATCGGGATCGCGCCTGACCTCGTCGTCCCGCTTCCCCGGGGCGGGACGGGGTTGCCTGTCCGCCGCCGTGGCGCCCGTCCCGTCGGCGACTCATCTTGCAGATCACAGGTCCCCGGCGCCACCCACGACGGGCGCCGCGCGACGCCCTTGCGACCTTGAAGGAAAGGACGCGTCGGATGCCAACGTCGTCCGAGGTCTTCGTCCTCCCGGCCCTGCGCAGCCCCTTCACGAAGATGGACCGCGAGCTGGGCGAACTGGACGCCCTGCAGCTTTCCGTGCCCACGCTCCAGCAATCTGTAGTCGGCCGGCACGGTCCGGGACCGGGATGCGACGCCGCCGTGGACCTGGTGGTGTGGGGCGCCGTGATCCCTTCCCTGGCGGTGAGCAACTGGGCGCGGGAGGTGTGGCTGGATTCCGGACTGGACCCGCACGTGTCCGCGGTCACGCTGATCCAGCAATGCGGGACCAGCCTCGCCGGAGCCACCTACGCTGCTGGACAGATCCTGGCGGGCCGCGCGCACCTGGCCCTGTGCGGCGGGGTCGACTCGATGTCGAGCGCTCCGGTCGGCCTCGGCCGCGAGCTCGGTCGCGCTCTACGCCGGACAGGCGCCGCGAGGGGAATCGGCGGGATGGTGGCCGAGCTGCGCAGGCTCCGGCTGAAGGACGTCCGTCTCGCGATCCCTGCGGTCGCGGAACGCACGACCGGACTGTCCATGGGCCAGCACGCGGAGGCCACGGCCCGCCTGTGGGGCGTGTCGCGAGCGGACCAGGACGCGCTGGCCGCGGCAAGCCACGCGAACGCGATCAGGGCGCGGGAGGAAGGCTTCTACCGGCAGCTCCTCGTCTCGCCCGGCACCTTCCCCGTCGATGCCGACACACTGCCGCGCCCGGACTCGACGCTCGAGAACCTGGGCCGGCTGAAGCCCGCGTTCGATCGTGAGGCCGGCACGATCACGGCCGGCAGCTCCTCGCCACTGACGGACGGCGCCGCCTGCGCCTGGTTAGCCGACGCGGAGGGGATCGGCCGTCTTCCGGACGGCCTGCCGGCGGTGCGCCTGCTCGACTGGGAGCAGGCGGGCGTCGACATCGAGGCCGAGGGACTCCTGATGGCGCCTGCGCTGGCGGTCCCACGACTCCTGGCGCGGCACGGCCTCGGATACGATGACGTGGCCCTCTGGGAAGTCCACGAGGCGTTCGCGGCCCAGGTCCTGTGTACCCTGGCCGCACTCGAGGATGACGACTGGCTTCGCGACCGGGCCGGGATCCTGGAGCACCCGGGTCGGTTTCCCCGCGGCCGCATGAACCCCAATGGCGGGAGCATCGCGCTGGGTCACCCGTTCGGGGCCACCGGCGCCCGCATCCTCTCACAGGCCGCGCTCGAGCTGGCGGCCCTCTCGGCCGGCAGCAAGGGCGTGGTGAGCATCTGCGCTGCCGGAGGCCTCGGACACGTCGCCCTGCTCGAGTCGGTCTGAAGGCAGTCCGATGGGCCGTGCCCCGGCCGAAAGGACTCAGGGACCCCCGATGGCGCCCCGAACCGGTCTCGCTACGGTCCAGGCGAGCCACACGAGGGCTCCGAAGATCGCCGCACCGAGTGCCACGTGCGTGGCACGCATCCAACCGGGCATCGACATCGAGACCATGCCGGCGGCGATCAGCACCTGAAGGACCACGAGGGTCACCACCGCGATCGCCGCGAGCCGGGCGCCCCGGTCATTCTCACGGCGTTTCTTCACGAACCGCGGCAGGATCAGGACCCACGGAAGGAATGCGTAAGCGAGCAGCCGGTGACCCCAGTGAACCTGCATCAGCGGATTCCCGGACGGCATCCAGCTGCCGTTGCAGGCGGGAAATCCCTGGCAGGCGAATCCGGCGTCCAGATTGGCCACGAGTCCACCGGCCAGGATGAGAACGAACCCGTACACCGCGGTCCACAGCGTGGCTCCGGCGGCCGCATCCGACACCCTCATGGTTCTCCCGGACACGTCCGCGCCCGCCTCGAGAGCGGCGGCGATCAGGATTCCCATCAGCAGCATCGCGGTGCCGAGGTGGAGAATGACCGTGGCGGGGGGCAGCTCCAACCACACCGTCACCGCGCCGAGCAGGATCTGCACTACGAGGAGCACGACCGCGAGGTACGCGGACCTTCTGAGGCGAGACCAGCGCGGACCGCCGTCGGCGCTCCACTTGCGAGCCGTCACGGCCACGGTAACGACCAGCAGCGCAAGGACAGCGGCGATGATCCGGTGCCCGTACTCGACGAAGGTCGCGAAGGTCATGTCGGGAACCAGCTGGCCGTTGCACAGCGGCCAGTGATCTCCGCATCCCATCCCGCTCTCGCTGATCCGGACGAATCCGCCGAACGCGATCAGAAAGAGGGTGTCGGCCGCCGCCAGCCAGGTCAGCCGGCTCCACGTACGCAAACGGCTCGAATCAGACACGATACGCCTCTCTCGGGCAGGTATGTTGGTCGGAAACTGACCGTGGGCCGGAATCTCCCCGGGGGGCCGCTGGCCCGTATGGTGCCCACGGCGGACGGGCGGTAGGTTCCGCTCGTCGACGGACGGGAAGATAGGCGCCGCGGTCCCACGACGAAACCGGGAATCCAGTCATTCGATGATCACCACCCGAGAGGGCAAGTCCAACTTCTCGCTGTTCGCCATCCAGCAGCTGCTGCCTCGCCTGAGGCCGCACCGGGCGGCACTGTCCGCCGCCGCCGTCGCCCTCGTGATCAGCGCCGCGATCGGTCTCGCGTTCCCGCTGCTCGTCCGCCACCTGATGGACGCGGCGTTCGAGAATCGTGACGCTTCGGCGCTGAACTCGATCGCCGGACTACTGTTCATCGTGTTCGCCGCACAGGCGGTGTTCAATTTCGTGCAGGTATTCCTTCTCAGCGCGACGGCGGAGCGCGTGATCGCCGGCCTGCGAACCCAGCTGTTCGCGCACCTGCTCACGCTGTCGCCCGGGTTCTACGCGGAACGGAGCTCGGGCGAGCTGACGAGCCGCCTCGCCTCGGATTGTTCGACGCTCCAGACGGTGCTCAGTCATCAGATCGCCGAGTTCCTGCGTCAGATCCTGTACCTGGTCGGAGCGCTCACCCTGCTCGCCGTCCTCCACACGGACCTGATGGTGACGACGATCACGGTGGCTCCGATCGTCGTGCTCAGCGCCTACGCCTTCGGCAGCGTCCTGCGGGCCAAGAGCACCCGAGTGCAGGACGAATTGGCCGAGTCGAACGCCGTGGCGGAGGAGGCCTTCACACAGATTCCGATCGTCCAGAGCTTCACCCGCGAGGGGTGGGAGGAGAAGCGGTACGCGAGCCGCATCGCGCGCGCACTCAAGACGGCGATCCAGCGCGCTCTCGTCCGGGGGATCTTCTACGGCATGATCACGTTCATCGCCTTCGGCGGGATCGTGGTCGTTCTGTGGAAGGGCGGCCTGCTGGTGCTCGAGGGTCAGATAACGCCCGGCGAGCTCGTGTCCTTCCTTCTGTACGCCGTGTCGGTCGCGGCCGCGATCACGGCGCTGGCCTCGCTGTACAGCAGCTATCAGGAGGCGATGGGCGCGGCGAAGCGTGTCTTCGACCTGCTGCACACGGAGCCGACGATCAAGGAACCGCGGCACTCGGAGGCCCTCCCGCCGGCCAGCGACCCCGGTGGTCTCATCTTCAGCGACGTCTGGTTCCGCTACGGACCGGACGAGCCGTGGGTGCTGAGGAGCCTCGACCTCGAGATCCTGCCGGGGGAGATCGTCGCTCTGGTCGGACCCAGCGGCGCGGGCAAGTCCACGCTCGCCTCGCTCGTGCCGCGCTTCTGGGATGCGACCCAGGGGGTGATCACCCTGCGGGGCGCCGATCTAAGGCGCCTGCCTCTCATCGAGCTCCGGACGGCCGTCGGGATCGTGCCCCAGGAGCCGCTCCTGTTCGCCGACACGATCTACGAGAACATCGCCTACGGGAGACCCGAGGCCTCGTCCGAGGAGGTGATCCAGGCTGCCCGGTTCGCGCACGCCCACGAGTTCATCCAGGGACTCGCGGCCGGGTACGAGACGATGGTCGGGGAACGCGGCATCCGCCTTTCCGGCGGACAGCGCCAGCGCATCGCGATCGCCAGGATCTTCCTGAAGGAGCCCGAGATCCTGATTCTCGACGAGGCTACCAGCAGCCTCGACACGGAGAGCGAAGCTCTGGTCGAACAGGCGCTGGAGACCGTGATGGAAGGTCGGACAACGTTGATCATCGCGCACCGGCTCAAGACCGTGCAGCGGGCCGACAGGGTGATCGTGATCGACGATGGCCGGATACTCGAGCAGGGGACGCACGCCGACCTGGTTGCGGAGGGCGGTATGTACGCGCGCCTGTATCGCGGTCAGCTGCTGGAGCCGGAGGGCGAGCCGCTCGGCTGACGTGGCGGCGTCACTTCAGCGGGCGGAAGGCCCGCGTCATCCAGGGCGCGAACGTCGGCCAGCAGGCCCCGTGACGTCTGCGGCCCCAGGTACACCTTCCGGATGACACCGTCCCGGTCGATCAGGAGCGTGAAGGGGAAGCCGGCAGCTCCGAACCGGCTCACCGCCGTCTCCGAGTCGGACATCCAGATCGGGTAATTGATGCCGTGCTCCGCCGCGAACTTCAGAACGCTCTCGCCGCTGCCCGAATCCACCGCCGGCCCCACGATCGTGCCCCCCAGCCCCGCCAGCGACTTCTGGACTCGGATCAGGTGCGGGATTTCGACGAGACACGGAGGACACCAGGTGCCCCAGAAGTTCAGCAGGACGATCTGCCCGTGGTAGTCGCTCAGGTGGGCCGCGCTTCCCTCGGGCGTGCGGAATTCCACGTCCGGGGCAGGAATCTGGAGCCACGACGGTTCCACTGCAGAATCGGACCACCCCGCCCCATCCTGCCTCTCGTAGCTCCGCACCGTCGAGCCCGCCAGGTAGCCCAGACCCACGGCCGCAACGAGGATCGCGGCACCGACCGGGAGGACGACTCGCCTGCTCACACGGTCTGACGGAAGGGATAGTAGCGGGAGGCGAAGGTACAGCCGGCGAGATGGTGGATGCGCGCGGCCGCCGATGCTTCGTCCCGGTTCGACGGAGGTATGTGGTACTTCAGCCGAGCCTCGCGGATCAGTCCCATGGCCCGACCGAACGCCACCGCGGGTACGTTGGCGACGGCCTGCTCGTCCATCGCCCTCTCCAGGTGGCGCCGGTCCCCCGTCACGAAGGAGAGGAACGCCCCGGGCGTCAAATCCCGGATCGAGGTTGCGGTCAGCGCCGGATTACGGGCCCACAGGTCCGAGATGAACTCCGAGTATCTCCAGAGAACCTCGAGACACACTTCCAGCTCTTCTTCGCTTTGCACGTTGTCCAGGTCCACCTGCTTGCGCAGAGGCTCGCAATCGACGGTGTCCGGCGGGGGGATCCTGTCCTCGAGCGCCTTGAGGAGCCGCTTCATCTCGGCCGAACCGTACGGAAGCTCGACGCGGAGGCCGTCTCGCGCCTGGCCGGAGGAATCCGGGACCCACCGGTGGTGCCAGCGCGTCTCGGCGAGTTCGCCCCGCACCGAGGCGATGCAGCCCAGGAACTCGCCACCGTCAAGGGCGGGGAGTCCCCTGTTTCCGTGTATGCGCACTACCGTCCACTCACCTGGCATGGTTTCTCGGGCCGCAATGCCTGACCTGGTTTGACCGTCCGGGGCGTACGTCTCCCGGCGTTCAGGAAGATCGCGGCCGCTCGCACGGGCGGCAACCGGGGAGCGCTTGTCACCCCGGCTTGGTCGAGCCATACTTCGGCGTGCATGATGTCGGACGGGCGCCACCCGCAATCCCGGCGCGACTCCAAATCGGCTACTCATGAACGAGCCTCGACCTGACGCTGGAACCGACAACACCGTACCGCCGCGCGCCCTCGTCATCAGCCTCGTGGCCCTGGTCGTGGCCGGACTGGCGGCCATCGTATGGCCCAGCTCGCTGGCCGACCTGGCGGGCCTGGTCTGGCTGCTGGCCCTCGTGCCCGCCTTCCTGCTCGCTTACTACCGGGGCTGGGAAGGAGCGACCGCCGGGCTGCTGATCGCCATGATCCTGATGATCGCGATCGAGATCGTCCCGGCGCTCGTCATCGGCGCGGAAGTCGACTGGCGCATCGCCGGCGGCGTCACCGTGGCGTTCATCGCGGCCAGCCTCGGGCTCGGATCGATGGCCGAGCTGCTGCGCCGGCAGAAGAGCTCCGCCATGGATCTGGCTCTCAGCGACACGCTGACGGGGCTCGCGAATCGGCGAATGCTGGACATCTTCCTGGGGCAGCACTTCGCCGCTTCCCAGCGGGGGATGCCCCTCGCGGTCGTGATGTTCGACCTCGACAAGTTCAAGCGCTACAACGATACCTACGGGCACGCGGAGGGCGACGAGGCGCTTCGCGCCTTCGGTGAGATCCTGAAGCGAGAGACCCGCGATTCCGACATCGCGGGCCGATACGGAGGAGAGGAGTTCCTGGCGATCCTGCCCGGCGGCGACGCGCTCGCAGGGAGGCGATACGCGGAGCGCGTCCGCGAGACGCTGGCCGGGCACGAGATGCCTGGCGGAAACCGGATCACGGTCAGCGCGGGCGTGGCCGTGTCCGGACCCACGATGAACAGCGCGGCCGAGCTCGTCAGGGCGGCGGACGCGTCCCTCTACACCGCCAAGGCCGCGGGAGGAAACCGCGTCGAGCCGGCGTCGCTGAGGACCGGGAAGCCCGAAGCCCAGGCGATCGGCGGGCCGCCCGCGGACGCCCGGTAGCGCCACGCCATGACCCCCCTCATCCAGGAGCCGATGGCTGTATTCGGCTACCTGGCGGCGGTGTTCGCGGGGATCTTCTGGATCAGCGAGATGCCGGCGCTCCAGAAGGTGTTCCGCATCACTCCGGCCGTGATCTACTGCTATTTCGTGCCCACCCTTTCCACCACGGTGGGCATCATCCCGATGTCCTCGCCCGTCTACGACTGGATGACGCGTTATCTGCTCCCGGTGGCGCTTCTCCTGCTCATGATCACGGTCGACCTCAAGAGCATCCTCAAGCTCGGCCGCACGGCCCTGATCATGGTGACGGCGGGCTCGATCGGGATCATGCTCGGCGCGCAGATCGCCTACATTGCGTTCGCCCGCTGGCTGCCGCCCGAGGGATGGAAAGGTCTCGCGGCCCTGACGGGAAGCTGGATCGGAGGCACGGCGAACATGGTGGCGATCGCCGAGAGCGTGGGAACCCCCGACGCCATCATGGGACCGATCATCGTGGTGGACACGGTAGTCGGCTACGGCTGGATGGGCGTACTGCTGTTCCTCACCGCATGGCAGGCCGTGTTCGACCGGCGGCTCCGCGCGGACACGTCGGCCCTCGCCGAGACCAACGCACTGCTGGCGGACATGGATACCCACCGTCGCCCCACGGGGCTCCGGGACCTCGCGATCATCGTGGGTCTCGGGTTCGCGGGAGCGATCGTGGCCGTGCGTCTCGGCGAGGTCCTTCCCGTCCTCGGTGACCCGACCATCATCAGCCACACGACCTGGGCGGTGCTGATCGTCGTGACGGGAGGACTGTTGCTGAGCTTCACTCCCGTCCGGAACATGGAGGAAGCCGGCGCGTCCAGGGTGGGCTACGCGGCCCTGTACCTCCTCCTCACGGCGATCGGAGCGCAGGGCAATCTGCTCGAGGTGCTCTCGGCCCCCGCCTTCTTCTTCGCCGGAATGCTGGTCATCGCCGTGCACGTGGGCGTCATGCTGGCCGTGGCACGGCTCATCCGGGCGCCGTTCTTCTTCGTCGCCACCGGCAGCGTCGCCAACATCGGCGGAGCGGGGACCGCGCCGATCGTCGCCAGCGTCTATCACCCCGCCATGGCCCCCGTGGGCCTGCTGATGGCTGTGGCGGGATACATCCTCGGCATCTACGGGGCTCTGGGCGGCGCCTGGATGCTGGGCTTCCTGGCT
>Ga0210121_1000246_pt1 | contig 16234 bp, 10 predicted proteins | sample Joice_ThreeSqB_D_FD_184873 | JGI IMG/M metagenome (GOLD analysis project Ga0210121, IMG submission 184873) | Wetland microbial communities from San Francisco Bay, California, USA, that impact long-term carbon sequestration - Joice_ThreeSqB_D1... | ecosystem: Environmental > Aquatic > Marine >... | reverse complement strand
CCCCGCCGGTCTCCGCTGTAGTACGTGGCGATGAGCGTCGACGAGTCGTCCGGAGCCACCGGAAGGTCGTACGAGAACCAGGTCCCGCCACGGCGACCCGACCGTCCCAGGATGCTCTGGACGTAGATCCGCTTTCCGGAGCGGTAGTCGAACTCCCGTTCGAGGCCCGGGTCTCCTGGCCGCACGAAGGCGATCGTGGCGGCTTCCAGCCGCTGCCGTCGCTGCGCATCGCGGACGTATCCGGCTCGGCGCGCTTCCCATTCGGCTGGAGTGAGCAGGTCCCAGTAGATGGAGTAGGTCCGCCGGTGCAGGCGGTAGAACGGGACGAGGTCCACGTCCCGGGCGCCGCCTTCCGCGGACGCTTCCCGACCCACATCGGTGGTGCGGAAGCGGATCGGTGCCGTACCCGTCCGCTCGACCCACGAAGCCACGGGCCGGTCGGCCGCCACGATCACGGGCACCGGCGGCGGCTCCCCGAGGGCCTCGCCTTCCACCTCCGCCCGCGGCCCCTCGGGCCCGAGGTCGCCCGCGAGAACCAGCGGACCCCAGAGGACGGCAGCCCGGTGCGGGTCGTCCGCCAGCGGTTCGAGACGGAGGGTCTTCGGCAGGGCGACCTCCACCACATCGCCGCTGCGCCACACGCGGGTCAGACGGACGAAGGCGCTGGCCGTGTCGGCATAGTCGTACGGCCGGCGGCCGGCGCGATCCGCCTCCGTCCGAAGCAGGGCTTCCGCAGCCGGCTCGCCGTTCACCGTCACGAAGAACCCGTCCCAGGCCCAGTAAGGCCGCCGCAGCGCCAGGGTGAACCTTCGCGGCTCATCGAGCGACAGGCGCAGGGTGGCCGTTTCGCCCTCGGGGAAGGCCGTGTCCATGGTCAGGCGAAGGCCGGCCTCGGACCATTCCGCGACCGAGGGAGCGTAGAGAGCCACCCACAGCACGTCGTCCGACGCGTAGTAGAGGCCGTCTCCGTGCAACGCGTGGCTCTCCATTCCGGTGCCGACGCAGCACGTGAAGCTCCGCTGCATGTCCTGGTACTCGTGCTGCACGCCCGGCCCCACGGGCACCATGTAGCACGTGCGCCCGTCTTCCGGATCGATCGAGCCGAGAATGTGATTGAACAGCGCGCGTTCCTGGAAGTCCGCGAGATCGGGGTCGGGACTGATCGAGAACAGGCGCCGCGTCAGCTTGAGCATGTTGTAGACGTTGCACGTCTCGGCGGTCCGACCGTAGATGCGCCCGCTCAGCCTGTCCGGTGGCCCGAAGTACTCCTCGGTTCCGTGCCCCCCCGTGACGAAACTGTGGTGGTGCGCCACCCGCTCCCAGAAGCAGGCGGCGGCGAGCAGGTCGGCAGGTGTGCAGGCGTACACGTACCGGTCGGCCGATCCGATCAGCTTCGGCACCTGCGTGTTGCCGTGCGTGCCCGCGAGGTCGTCCTGCTGGCGCCGCAGCGGACGGATGAACGCCTCGTGCTCGAACCGCAGGGAGAGCTCCAGCCATCGCTCGTCGCCCGTGTCCGCGTACAGGTCCACGAGGACCTCGTTCATCCCGCCGAACTCCGTGTCCAGCATGAGCTGGATCTGCGCGTCGTCCAGCGGGGCGAGAACGCGCTCGGCCCATTCGGCGAAGGCGACCTCGACGTCCAGCGCGTCGACGTTGCCGGTATACCGGTAGGCGTCCCTGAGTCCGGCGTACATCTTGTGCAACGTGTACCAGGGCGACCATTCGCCGTTCAGGTCGAACGAGGACGCCCGGATCTCGCCCCGCGACAGCTCCCCGAAGGCCCGGCGTCCCCCCTCGAGCGCGCAGAGGTAACCGTCTCCGTGAGCGTCCTGCACCGCCTTCAGCTGGTCCACCAGGTAGTCCGCTCGCTGCTTGAAGCGCTCGTCACCCGTCGCCGCCCACATCAAACTCACGGCGGACAGGTAGTGGCCCGCGATGTGTCCCGTGAGGTTCCGGCCGCCTCCGTCCCACCCGCCGTAAGGCTCCGCCTTGGGGGCCATGCCGGCACGCTCGCGATAGTAGGCCACCATGCGGTCCGGCTCGAGAGACAGCAGGTAGGCCGCGTCCAGCCGCTGGGCATGCAGGAGGGGTCCGCCGGTCAGGCGGACGCTCGACAGCGGCAGAGGCCGGGCCGTGAGGCACTCGTGAGGCGGTGCGGGAGCATCGGCCTCCGACGCCACGGCCGGCACCCGCCCCAGAAGCGGAACGGCCCCTGCGCCCAGGCCCATCTTGAGCACGTCGCGGCGGGACAGGACCATGATCGACCTCGAGAAGGGGACGTGGTCCGGTCAAGCTAATCGGCGGCGCGGAGAGGCGGCAACCGAGTCCCCGCGCCAGTGCGACCGACGGACCGGCCGACAACTCGAATACGGCGACGGAACGACCATGCTCCCTCGACGGCTTCGCCGTTTCCTTCCATCGGCCCGTCGAAAAGTCTATTTTGTTGTGTTGGAGGGCAGCGCCGTGAGGTAGGAATCGCACGTGACAGCGGATCTTCCCCGCCCTGATCTTCAGTCGGCCAACCGAGTCGCCAGCGGCCCCACGACTCGATCACGTGGGGTGACAATCCTTGCGCAAGCTCAGAATCGGTATTCTCGATCTCGTGGCCCGTGGACCCACGCGTGCCGCGTACGCGAGGGTCATGCACGCCAACCTCGCCAGCATCATGCCCCAGGTACTCGCGGTGTGGTGTGAGGAAGAGGGCCACGACGTGCGCCTGGTGTGCTACACCGGGTTCGAAAATCTCCTCGAAGAACTGCCCGAGGACATCGACCTTCTGTTCGTCGGCACGTTCTCGCAGACAGCCCAGCTGGCTTATGCCATCAGCGCCATGTTCCGCGACCGGGGAGTCGTCACCTGCATCGGCGGGCCGCACGCTCGGTGCTACCCACGGGATTCCGCGAAGTACTTCGACTACGTGCTCGGTTTCACCGACAAGTCGATTCTCCAGGAAGTTCTCGGCGAGTGCTTGCACCAGGGCCCGGTGGGCCGCCGGCTTTCCGCTGAGCGGCAGCCGCTGGCGCTGCCCGGTGTCCGGCAGCGATGGAAATACATCGAGGCGACCCTCGCCAAGAGTCCCGCGCTGAAGATCGTTCCCATGCTCGGCAGTCTCGGGTGTCCGTACACTTGTTCCTTCTGCATCGATTCTGAGGTGCCGTTTCAGCCGCTCGACTACGAGCAGATGCGAGACGACCTCCGCTTTCTTCGTGGCAAGTTCAGGCGACCGCGGGTCGCCTGGCACGACCCGAATTTCGGGGTTCGTTTCGACGATTCGCTCGGAGCCATAGAGGAGGCCGTTCCACCTGGGAGCATCGATTTCATCGCCGAGAGCAGTCTCTCGCTGTTGTCGGAGCCGCGACTGCAGCGGATGCGCAAGAACGGATTCAAAGCGCTCCTTCCGGGCGTCGAGTCGTGGTACGACCTGGGCAACAAGGCGAGGACAGGCAGAAGCCAGGGTCTCGAGAAAGTCGCGAAGGTGTCGGAACACACGAACACCATTCTCCGCTACATGCCGTACCTGCAGGTCAACATGGTGCTCGGACTCGACGGGGACGAAGGCGCGGAGCCTTTCGAATTGACGAAGCGGTTCGTGGACCTGTGCCCGGGCGCGTTCCCGGGATACTCGCTGTTGACGGCATTCGGCAGGGCAGCGCCGTTGAACCTCGACTATCAGAGGAGCGGCAGGGTCCTTCCCTTCCCGTTCCACTTCCTCAACAACCACCACGCGATGAACGTCCGGCCGCTGAACTACGAGTGGCCCGAATTCTACGATCGGCTGATCGACCTCACGAAGCACACGTTCTCGAAGCGGGCCATCGCGCGCAGGCTGAGGGCGAACCGCGAGATGATTCCGCGCGTGATGAACGTGGTGCGAGCCCTGTCCTCGGAAGGGAACGGGCGCATCAGGTACTTCAGCAAGGTCCGGGAGTTGCTGAGATCAGACGTTGCCTTCCGAGCCTACTTCGAAGGTGAGACGACCCGGTTGCCGGAGTTCTTCCACAACCGGATCAGGAAAGACCTGGGTCCGCTGTGGGAATACCTCCCCGGAGGTGCGCTGGAACACGACCATTACGCTTACCTCAGATCACAGCCGAGGGTCGAGGAGCCGCTTCTTCAGTTGAGGATCGCGGAGGGCTGAGGGACGGTCTTCTGGCCGAGCTCGTTCTCGTCGGGAGTTTCACGCGAACCCGCATAATGGACCATGCCCATGCTATCGAGATACATCTGCACGGTGGTTGCCGGACTCCTTTTCACCGTGCCCGCGTCCGGCCTCGCTCAGGTGCGGGATGAGCTCGACGCTTACTGGACCGAGCTCGCGCGTACGGTCGAGGAGGGAGACTTCGACGGCTACGCGGCGCTGTATCACCCCGACGCCGTGCTCGTGCTGGACGGGTCCGGCAGCCAGCCCATCGCGGGAGCGCTCGCGGGCTGGCAGCGGTTGTTCGTCGACACCGCGGAAGGAAGGGCGGATGCGAGTGTCGCCTTCCGATTCACCCGGCTCCTGAACGACGCGACGACCGCGCACGAGACGGGGATCTTCCGGTATCGCTTCGCGCCGAAAGACGGAGAGGAGCAGGTGGCCACCGTCCACTTCACGGCGCTGCTCGTCAAGAGGGACGGCGCCTGGCGCATGCTCATGGAGCACCAGAAGGCACCCGCCACGGAAGAGGAGTGGGAGGCCGCTGCAAGCAGAGACTAGGCTCGCAGCGGCCTGCCGATTGGAAGCTACTTGACCTCGAACTCCACCTTCATCCCGTGGACGGTGTGTGGCTTTCCATCGCCCGCGTCCGGTACGAAGCAGGTCGCCGCGTAGAGGCCGGGCGTGAGGTCGAGGTCGACCAGGTTCACGACGCCGGGCGCCATGCCGGCGACGCCGCCGACCACCTCGCCCGGGGGAGGTCCGTCCATGTTCTCGACCCACGCGATCGCGTCATCCACGTGCGCCCCGTCGTGAAGGCGCCACAGGACGACCTCGTGCGTTTGTCCGGACGTGTTCGTGAACCGCACACGCTGCCGGCCCGCGTGCAGAGGCTTCTCGATGACGAACGCGTAATCGACCAGGGTGATCGTCAGGTCGGCCGCCGGCATCGCCGCCGACGGGGCGGAGGATTCTTCGACCGTGAACTCCTTCGCCATGCCCTTGGCCAGGTGTGAGACGCCGTCGGGACTCGGAACGTGGCAGATGAACGCGTAGCGCCCCGGTTTCATCTCGATCGTGGCATCGCTGACGGCGCCCGACTCCATCATCACCTGGGGACCGCCCATGTCCACGGCCCAGGAAGGAGGCCCCCCACCCTGATGCAGCGCTTCCAGGTAGTCCGAGAGGCCGTGGCCGCCGTCGAATCGGACGATCCATGCGTGATGGGGCTCGGGACCCTCGTTCGTGAGCTGGAAGGTGACGGCGCCTGCCGGAATTCGGTCCGGCGCCTCGAACTCGAAGTCACGCGCCACGACGTGAACGATCGGAGGCTTCAGATTTCCAGCCGTCGTGAGAGACGGCGACGGTCCGGCGGGAGACGCCAGACCCGCGAGTACTGCGACCAGTGCCAGCATGACCCTGCTCCGCTTACGTGTCGGAACCCGGCCCGATCACCGTGACCGGGCGGGCATGAGCCTCTTCGTCCACAGAAATAACAAACGGGAGAGGAAAGGGAAGGTCGCGGGCCCACGATGCACCCGCGCCCGGCCATCGAGGCCGAGCGCGGTGTCGTGCAGGTTGATAATTCAGCTGTCGTTAGACGCCTTCACCCCTATTGAACCGTGATCGTCGCTCCCGCCATCTGCGCCGGATGGACCTGGCAGAAGTACTCCCAGGTTCCGACGACGCCGGGGGCGAATCTGAAGGTCGCCCCGGCCGGCATCAGGCCGCTGTCGAACGCCGCTCCGCCCGCCGGCTCGATGTTGGACGTCGCGGTGTGCTGGACACCGTCCAGATTGATCCACTCGATGGTATCTCCAACAGCGACCGTGGCTGCCGAATTGGTGCTTCCGTCGGGGTAGACGAACGCGATGCCGCTCATCTCGATGACGAGGACACTCGTCCTCGCGCTGAACGTGACCGGGGATCCCGTCAGGCCGGTGGCACTGGCGGTCACCGTGCTCGCTCCGGTCGTCGTGCCGGAAGTGAAGCTCACGGAGGCCTGCCCCGAGCCGTTCGTGGTCGTGGTGGACGCGGAGAGGCTGCCGCCGCCGGAGGCGACCGCCCAGTTCACCGTTACGCCCGCGACTCCATCGCCCTGGTCGTCCGTCACCTTCACGACGAAGGGACTGGCCAGCGGTGCGAGCGTCTTGCCGTGCTGATTGTCACCCGATACGAGGGCGATGGCGTCGGGCTGCGGCGGGGCCGTCCCCGTGGCGCTGAACGTCACCGGAGATCCGCTCAGACCGGAGGCGGACGCCGTCACCGTGTTCGGGCCCGCGGCGGGCCCGAGCGTCAGAGTGACGGAGGCCTGACCCTGGCTGTTCGATTGCGAGGACGCGGCTGACAGTGAGCCCCCTCCCGCCGTGACGCTCCACGAGACGCTGACTCCCGAGACTCCCCCTCCCTGGGCATCCGTCACACGCACGACGAACGGTGCGGAGAGCTGTGAGCCGGCCTGCGCCGTCTGGCCGCCACCCGATGCGGCGGCGATCGTCGTCGCGACCGGCGCGGGGCCCATGCCGTTCCCGTCTCCACCGTCATCCCCGCCACAGCTCCAGGCGAAAAGTGCCGGTATCGCGAAGCTCAGGGCCAGGCCAATGCTGCTCGTGCGTCTCATGGATTCACCTTCCATCAGGGGTCTGTGGTGCGGGGGTATCCCGTCCTTCGACAACCGTCACTCGGGCCTGCATGAACGGGTGCGGGGTGCAGTGATAGAGGAACTCCCCGCTGGTGCTGAACGTGTGCTCGAATACGTCACCGGGACCGATCAGCGGCGAGGTCCAGGCGCCGTCGTCCGCGGTGACCGTGTGGGCCACCGGGTCACGGTTGATCCATCGCACGGTGGTCCCGAGCGGAACGCGCAGCTCCGTGCGCTCGTACCGGAGACCCGAGATCCGGAGCTCCGTGACCCGCCGCTCGGTTGCTGCCGCGGGCGGGGCGAGGAGCGGTGTCTGCGGCGGCGGCACGGCTCCGGTCGTCGACGATCCCTCGTCGGGATCGAAGATGTCGCCCCAGCGGGCGAAGCCGCTGAACGGAATGGTGAACTCGAAGCCCCAGTAGACGACGCCCGGCACGCCGGTCGAGGTACCCTGGAGCGTCCCACTGGAGACGTTCGTCGCGAGGAGGGAGAAGGTGTGCGGAGTGTACGGGATGCCGACCTGCAACCCGGCGCTCCACGCCAGGTCCCCGCTCGGGCCCGCGACCCGGCCGGCGACGTCGCCGGCCAGAGCCAGGTAGCGCGTGATGCTCACGACCGCGCCGCCCGCGAGCGCCAGGGCGGCCTCCCCGTCATCCGCCGCGTTCTCGAACGCCTGCGAGAAGCCCCTGACGGCTCCGAGGAGCCCGAGCCGCCCGAATCGGATCTGGCTCGAGAGCTCGACGTCGACGCTCTGCGCGGCGCCGTTCCACGCGCCCGTCAGGGCGAGGGAGGGAGCCGCGCCCCCGGTGGAGCGGACTGCACCCCACGTCGCGTACGGCTGCCACTCGTTCGGGCCGCCGGCCAGCGCGGAGTTGCTGCTGTAGCGAAAACCGATGTTGACGTCCTCGAGGAGCCCGTAGGCGAGGAGGAAGGTGGGGTAATTGACGATCTTCGCACCGTCGAAGATGTCGGTCACGTCGACGTCTCCACCCACGACCTGGAAGCGATGGGAGATCTCGAAGAAGAGGTTGCGGGGAGAGGTTACCCACGTGCCCGCCATGTTGGGCGAGCGGTCCAGGACGGGCTGTGCGACGGCCGCGGCCGGGACGACGACCGCCGCCGGGATGAATACCGCGAGCAACAGGAGCGCCCGGGCGCCCGCGTGGCACACCGCGTGGTGAGGTGTTGCCGAGGTTCTCGACGCCGTCTCGATTCTCAGATGCAACGGAGTCCTCCCCGTGACTCGCCGACCGCTGAGGAACAGCCGACTGCGAGCTGTCGCCCTCGACCCTTCCAGTATCACGATTTGTCGAGTAGAAAGTCAATGTTGCGACAAATTGTCTGTCACTATGACAATGCAGACACGATTCGTTGCGTGACAGGTTGCGGCGGTCGGTGCGTCAGGGGATCGTCGTGGGTTCGGCGGGACCGGGTTGGTGGTGGGGAGCGGCGTGGAAGACGCGTGAAGCGCAGGCTCGTCTAACCGACGGTATCTCCGTTGGCGCCCAGCGGCAGGGCCGTGCTTTCCTTTCCCGTCTGCAGCACGATGGTCGTGCGCGTCGAGGCGACACCGGGGATCCTCTGGATCGTATGATCGAGGAGGTTGGCAAGTTCGTCCGGATCGCGCACGCGAACCTTGACGAAGAAGCAATCCTCGCCCACCACCCGGTGCACTTCGAGCACTTCCGGGACGGCCTTGAGCTGGGCCGTGATCTTCTCCGAGCGCGCGCCGTCTCCGGTGCGGATCATCACGAAAGCCGCGAGGCCGAATCCCGCCGAGCGGGGATCGACGCGCGCCGCGTAGCCGAGGATGATCCCTCTGTCCTCCAGCTTTCGGACTCGCTGGTGTACCGCCGAGGTGGCAAGACCGATGCGGCGCCCCATCTCAGCATTCGAGATGCGGGCGTTGTCCTGCAGAAGCGCCAGGAGGGCGCGATCGGTGGCGTCGAGGGCCTGATCAATCATGATCTCATGATGACACGGACGGTGGAAGCGGGCAACTCACACGTCCGCTCGTTCAGATGTAATCCAAACACGGGTGGGAAAGACGATCACGACGATCCCCGCCTTCCAGCGCTGCAGGCTCGGATGGGTTTGGCGCAGGAGGGCGTATCTTCTGAGGAGGAGACTTTCCAGCGAACCACGTGGCGAGACTTCGCAGAAGAGGGGCGGCCGGAACGCGCACCGTCCCCTCCTGTGAAACGACCTGTCTCGACCTTAGCTGCGGGCCGGGATCTTGTGGAAGGTCGAGTTCTGAGGATCCTTCGCTCAGCGGAACCGCGACCGAGGAGGAGATCGCCTTTCTGAGGAAGCTCTCTTTCAAGAACAGGCGGCCCACTCCGCTCTACTATTATCGGGAGTTACAGAACCTCAGAGATCCTCTCCATTCGACCAACTGCACTTGTAGGGGCCGGGGTTTCATTCTCGTCCTCGACTGCGCATCGCCCTCATCTGCGCGAAAGCCCGCCATTTGACGGGCTTTCGACGATTCGGGCAGCCGGATTACTCGCTGCTGCCTTTCAGATACATGTCGAACCACCGGAGCTGTTCCCACAGCACGTGCTCGATGCTCTCCCGGGCCCGGTAGCCGTGATCCTCGAATGGCAACAGTACGAGCCGGGCGGTGCCGCCGGAGCCGCGCACGGCCTCGAAGAAGACCTGGGACTGTGGCGTGAGCGTGCCCGGGTTCGAGTCAGCCAGGCCGTGGATGATGAGGACCGGCTCGTCGACCTGGTCGGCGAAGAAGGTCGGCGAGACCTGGATGTAGACATCCCTCGCCTCGAACAGGGAGCGACGCTCGGACTGGAAGCCGAAGGGCTGAACGGTCTTGTTGTACGAGCCGCTCCGCGCGATGCCGGCCCGGAACAGGTCGGTGTGCGCAAGGAGGTTGGCCACCATGAGCCCGCCGTGGCTGTGGCCGATGACGCCGATGCGGTCCGGATCGGCCACTCCCAGCTCTACGGCTTTCGCGACCGCGGCCTCCGCGTCGGCCACGAGCTGAGGCACGAACGTGTCGTAGGCGGTCTCGGGATCGCCGAGCATCGGCATGGCGGTCTGGTCGAGCACCGCGTAGCCGCGAAGCAGGAAGAACAGGTGCGATGGCCCGTAGATCCGCATGAAACGCTGGGTCGAGCCCCGTACCTGGCCGGCGGTGGCCATGCCCGAGTACTCGAGCGGATAGGCGTAGAGCACCGTGGGCAGCGGCGTGCCCTCTTCGTAGCCTGGTGGCAGGAGCAGCTGGAAGCTGAGGGGCAGCCCATCGTCCCGCTCGTAGCTCACGAGACGCTTGTCGATCTGGCGGAGCCAGGGCGTGGGGTCTTCGAAGCGCGTGATCGGCTCGCGAGTCAGGGCCCGGGTGGCTTCTCCCTCGGGTGCTTCGACCGTCCCGCCCACCGTGGCCAGGTAGTAGTTGGGCACGTCGGTGGCCGACTCGGAGCTCAGCACGAAGCGGTCATCCTCGCCCGCGAACGCCACGAAGTACTCGTATCGGTCGGGAGCGGAACGGAACAGGCGCTCCGTGTCGCCCGTGCCCATGGGGCGCAGATCGAGGAAGGGCCGGTCCCCCTCGTCCGTCGCCCCGCTTCCGCGGAAGTAGACCGCGTCTCCCTGCTGCCGCATCACCCGATGGCCGCTCGGCAGCTGTCGGTACACGGGAAAGCCGGGATCGTCGTAACGATCGTCTTCATCGAGATCGAACCACAGGCGCGAAGTGCCCTCGTCCACGTCGAGGAGCCAGACGTAGCGCCAGCGGCGTATGCGCTCGCGCTGCTGGAGCATCAGGGTGCCGCCCTCGCCCCATGCGCTCCCTTGGAAACGGTATTCGGCCTTGAAGACCTCGGCCGGCTCCGCCGTGAAGGGCGCGTCCAGGCGCATGAGCCGGTCGCGGTGCGGCACCTCGGCCACCGGATCCCCGCCGTCGAGCGCCTCCACCCAGAACAGCGAGTGGGGGGCGGTGGGGCGCCACTCGACCGAGCGGGGGCCTGTCGGGACCCCGTGGGTCGGCACCGCGTCGGCCAGGGGCAGCGACGCCACGCTCGCCACGAGCTCCCCCCGGCCGTTCCACACCTCGATCTCGTGCGCGAAGCGCCACCAGGCGACCTCGTGCGACCACGGACCGACCAGGCGCTCGATGAGGATGTACTCGCCGTCCGGCGAGAACTCGGCCGTCGTGTAAGGAGCCGGCTCGCCGAGGGCCACCACACTGCTCGTGGCCGGGTCGACGATCACGAGCTCGGAGGTCGTGTAGTAGTCGAACAGGGCATCGTCGTGAGCCGTCTCGAGCAGGTTACGCGCTTCGTACGTGGAACGGGCCGAGGCCCCCGCGGCGTCGATGATCTCCGGACCCGCCGGTATCGGCGGGGCCTCCGGGGCCGGGCCGCGCTCCGGGATACGGAGGACCAGCAGGTGCTCCTGGTCAGGCATCCAGCTCACGGGCGTGCCCATCAGCGGGTTGAGCGACAGGCCTTCCACCTTTGTGAGCTCGCCGTCCAGCGAACCGATCCACAGGCTGCGCTGACCCACGCCTCCCACCGTGAGTGCGAAGCGCTGCCCATCCACGGTCCAGGTCACGTCGTGGACTTCCACGTCCGCGGGCACATCGAGTGGTGTGATCGCTCCATCCGTGACCCGGACCAAACGGGGCGAAGTGCCTCCGTGACGACCCTGATAGTCGTTGGTCGCGGGGTTGACCCGCATGCCGGCCAGTTTGTGCATCGGCGCCGCGAGCTCCGCGAGCGTGGGATAGAGCACGGGATCGGCGAGGAGAAGGTACTCGCCGGTGGGCGACGTCCAGGCTTCGGGGAGCTGCGGTGCGTAGAGAACTTCCAGGATGTCCTCGGGCGGAGACATCCACCCGGTTGACTCTTGCGCGGCAGACTCCTGGGCCGTTGCGCCCGGAGCTGCCGCGAAGGCCGTGACAGTCAATCCGAGCAGACTGGCCAGAATCAGGATCGCTCGCTTCATTCTCGGCCTCCATGCCGAATTCCGGAGGGTCGTGACGGGGGCTCCCGGGACTGTTTCCCTGCTTCTTGAAGCGTAGGGAGCCGCTCGGGAGCGCAGGCTTGGCAAGTTACCCGCGGACGCGCAGGCGCGCTAACCAGCGCTGGTTCGGGCGGCCGAGGAGCCGTTAGGTCGGCCGAGGGGTCAGGTCTCTCTCCCCCAATTGCCAGCCCGAAGCGAAGCGGCTGGAGCCATGATCTGGTTACCTGACGCGGACCGTCCGCTTCATTGCAATGTCCGCCGCAGGGAAGCATGTTGTGCGTGTCAATATTGGCCAACCAATGCAGAGATCTCCTATGACACAGTCTGCCGAATTGTGCGTTCGTTGCGGCAAGGAACTTGCCAACCGAACGGACTCGGGAGTGCCCACCTGCGAGAGCTGCGGGAGACTGCTCGAGGCAAGCGCTCAGGCCAAGAGTGAGAACGTACGGAACTGTCCACTTCACTCGGTTGGGATGACCAAGGAGATCGTCCTCAACATCGTCGTCGATCGCTGCCCATCCTGTAACGGCATTTGGCTGGATGGTGGCGAGCTCGACCTGTTGAAGACGGCGATCAAGGCCGGAATGCCGGACGACTTCGCCCGAGCGATGCTCCTGCCCTGGTAGCCGTTGAGGCCCCACGACCGCCAGTGAAGCAGCCCGGGGCTCTCCTTCGTTCCCTCACGGAGGACCCCATGGCCACCATGGGACCTGCGCCCAGCAGGCCCTGACGCGCGCCCCGCACCGGGCATTTGCAAGGAGGATCAAGACATGTTCGCGCCCCTGTTTACCCCTCTCCTCATTCCATTGCTCGTGGCCATCTTCCTCGCGACCAACATGGGTGCGAGCGGCACTTCACCGGCATTTGCGCCGGCGTACGGCGCGGATCTGGTGCGACGCGAGGTGATCCCCGGACTGTTCGGACTGTTCGTCTTCCTGGGGGCCATCGTGGCGGGGCGCAAGGTGGCGCTCACCGTCGGGCGCGACATCCTGCCACCTGAAAGCCTGGGACTGTCCATCACGACCGTCGTGCTGCTCGCGATCGGCCTGTCGCTGCTCCTCGCGAATGTCCTCAGGGTACCGCAGTCCACCAGCCAGTCAACGATCTTCGCGCTCGTCGGATGCGGCGCCTATCTGGGAATCGTGGAAACTCACCGGTTGCTCATCGAGATCATACCGACTTGGTTCATCACGCCGATCGCGGCCTTCCTGGTCACGCTGGCGGTTGGCAAGACCACGTTCGAACCAATGAAGCGGCGCGGTTGGATCGGGCCGACAGAAGCGGGAAGGATACGCTGGCTGCGCATGCCCGTGCTGGGAGCCTGCTGTTACGTGGCTTTCGCGATCGGATCCAACAACGTGGCCAACGCCTCGGGCCCCATCGCATCCATGGTGTTCAACGAGCTCGGCCTTGAGACCACCGGAGCGCGGACCACGCTGGTGCTGCTGCTAGCGATGTTCGTCGTGGCTCCGTTCTTCGGAATCGGGAGCTCGCTGATGGGAAGACGCGTGGCCTACACGACCGGCAAGGAGATCGTGGAGTTTGGGCCACGGGGTGCGACGCTGGTGGCCTTCGTCACGGCGACCCTCCTGCTCCTCGTATCCATCACGAGAGGAATACCGACGTCGTTAGTCCAGATGAATACGGCGGCGATCATCGGTCTCGGAGTCACCAAGTACGGAGCACGCGAGGTGCTGCGTCGTACAGCCGTCCTCCGACTTGCCACCGTATGGATAGTGGCGCCGCTCGTGGCCATGGGCTTGGCATTCGGCTTCACGTGGGCGTTAGACGTGAGTGGTCTGCTGGCGTACTGAACGAGTCGAAAGGTGGCGCGGAGGTCCGCCGACGCGAGCAGCCCTGCCCGCGGGAACCCCTACTGCGGCAGCCGCACGTCGAACTGGATCGCGGCCAGCTGCTCCGGCGCCTTGCCAATGCTCTCCACGAAAGGAAGCCAGCGCGGGTCGTCGCGGATGTTGTCGAGCGCTGGATCCGTCGGGATTCCCGTCAAGCCCGGGTCGTTGTACTGCACCGCCCTGTCGAGCCACTCGAAGGCGCGGTCGGCCTCACCCCGGAATGCCGTCACTTCGGCGATGTTGTAGGCCCAACCGGGCGCTTCCCTTTCGACATCGAGAAGCTGCGCCAGTGCCGCATCCGATTCAGCCGGCTGGCCGAGCGCGTAGTGGGCCATCGCCAGACCGACCAGGCGCCACTCCTCGGAGGGCTCCTGCTCGATCGCCCGCAGGGCCTCCTCGGGCTCGCCCTTCATGAGCAGCGCGCTCCCGAGGCCGACAGACGTGAAACCTTGCCCCGGGCTCAGGTTCAGAGCGGTACGGAACGCGGTGATCGCTTCGTCCGGCCGCCCGGCGTTCCAGTATCGGAAGCCCATAGTGGTCAGGGCGCCCGCGTTCACCGGGTCGTGGGCCACGATGTATTCCTGGATCGCAATAGCCTCGTCCATGCGGCCGAGGTACTCGGCCAGGAAGGAGGCCTGTCTCAGCAGATCGAGATTCGTCGGGTCCAGCTCGAGCGCCCGTCCGATGTACCGGGCCGCGGCCGCCAGGTCATTGTCGTAGTCGCTCGCGATCCGGCCGAGGACGGCGTAGGCCGGCGCGTACTCCGGGTCGATCGCCAGCGCCCGGTTCGCGGCCTCGCGGGCCATTCCGTAGCCCTCAGCCAGCGGCCACAATCCCAGGTTGCCCGTCTGAACCGCGTAGTTGTCGGCCAGACCTGCCCACGCCGCGGCGTACTGCGGCTCGATCTCGAGCGCCTGCTCGTACAGCGCGTTGGACCGCTCGTAGCCCTCGGCCGTGACCTGCCTGCCCAGCTGCCGGGCCTGCAGGAACAGGGCATAGGCCTCCGGGTCGGTCACCTCGGCCGTGGGCTCTTCGCCGAGCAGCGTCACCTTCAGCTGCTCCACGACGTCCGCCGCGATCTCGTCCTGGATCTCGAAGATGTTGTCCAGCGATCGGTCCCAGGTGTCCGACCACATGTGGAAACCATCATCGGCCCGGATGAGCTGCGCCGTGATCCGGACCTCGTTGCCCGACTTCCTGACGGAGCCTTCCAGTACGTGAGCGACGTTCAGGCGCGCGGCGATCTCCGGGATCTCGAGGTTCTGGCCCTTGAACGAGAACGACGAGGTGCGTGCCGCTACCTGAAGCTGCGGGATCTTGGCCAGCAGGTTCAACAGCTCCTCGGAGATGCCGTCCGAAAAGTACTCGTTGCTGGCGTCGTCGCTCATGTTCACGAACGGCAGCACCGCGATCGAGGCGTCCGAGACCCCGGCTGCCGTATCCGCGGCCGCATCGGCGGCTGACGCGGGCGCCGACTGTCTGCCCACATACCACGCCCCCGCCAGAAGCGCCGTCATGCCGACGAGAGCCAACACGCCGGCCGGCCAACGCCTGGACGCGGGGGCGGCGATGATCCTCGCCAGCTCGCCAGGGGCGGCTTCGGTCGTGCGGCGAACACCCTCCGGCGTCACCTCCAGCGCCCACGCCAGCACGATCGCCACGGGGAAGCCGAGGATCGCCAGGACCGCGATGCCGGTGACGAAGCTCTCGGGAAGCTGCAGAGCCGGAACGAGGATGTCGGCCACCTGGAGGACGGCGAACGCGACCACGCCATACACCGCCATCACGCGGAAAACGCGCCGGCGCTTCAGTTCCGCGAAGAATCTCTGATAGCCCGGGCTAACAGTCATGTGGACAAAGATTGCGGATGGGAAGGACTGTGGGAAGGGCATTGCGCCGGAGGCTCGGCCTGGCGTCGCCCTGCATCGGCCTGGGATCGGCGGCTGCTCCGACGCTCACGGGGTGCCCGCGGAGCGTGCTGTACGGCGTGGAGCAAACACCGATCCCACGGCGTCCGTCACGCGTTCCCTGATGAGGTAGTAACTCAGGGTCCCGCGCCCTTCAGGTACATGTCGAACCAGCGGAGCTGCTCCCAGAACGCACGAAGGCCCTCCCTCGGGCGAGCTTTCTGCCGTCGAGGCTCCTAGGTTCTGTCGGGCGCTTCGAGCTCCTGCAACCGGTCCTTGACCTTCTGGACCAGTGGCCGCAACTCGGGATCGGGCTCCGAAAACAAGTGCAGGAAACGAGCGTACTGCGCGGAGGCTTCGCCCGTGCGTCCCAGGGCATCGAGCAGCTCCGCGCGGCGCAGTCGGCGGAGGGGTGCAGTGGCAAAGCCGAACTGGTAGTCCCCAGGCAGTCCGGCGTACCACCGCAGGGCGTCTTCTTTTCGCCCCAGGTCTGCCAGCGCCGCGGCGCGCAGGAGCACGTACAGATCGCCCGGACTCCAGATCTCCCAGGCCTCCGCGCTGTCCAACCTTCGAAGGGCTTCGGACGGGATGTCGGCCTCGAGCGCGGCCGCGGCCTCGAGCACGGCTGCGAACCGCACGTCGGCCGGGTACTCGCTTTCGAGAGTTTCCACCCTATTCAGCCTCTCGGCGAACGCGAAGGTATCGCCGAGGCGCA
>Ga0210121_1000242_pt1 | contig 16329 bp, 13 predicted proteins | sample Joice_ThreeSqB_D_FD_184873 | JGI IMG/M metagenome (GOLD analysis project Ga0210121, IMG submission 184873) | Wetland microbial communities from San Francisco Bay, California, USA, that impact long-term carbon sequestration - Joice_ThreeSqB_D1... | ecosystem: Environmental > Aquatic > Marine >... | reverse complement strand
ATGTTCGGGTCGCTCGGGGCCGCCGCGACATCGGCGACCCTACCACTCATCCCCGCCGGTCCGATGGACCGCGCCTGAATGCCGGCAAGCAGGGAGGCATCGACCTGCGCCAGGGCTGGTGTCGCCAGGAACAGGGTCGTCAGGACAAGGGACGTCGCTGTCGCAGGGATCGAACGAAGCCGGCTGCGGGTGGTGCGGGTGGCGCAGCGCATTTCCTCACCTTGGATTTGATCGGGAAGGAGGACAGCGAAACCCCCGGGGCCGCCGCCATGTCCGTCCGAAGATACGCTGCCCTCCGGGCCCCGTGCCACTGGATTACGCCGCGCCTTCCTCCAGCAGAGATTCGATCTCGTCCATGATGTGCCCCATCCTTCGCATCAGGGCCCGGTACGGCTCCGGCCCGGCAAGGTCCACGCCCGCCTCGACGAGCAGATCGTACGGGTAGCCGGCTCCACCCGCTCTCAGGAGGTCGAGATAGGCTGCGGCGGCTCCCGGGCGACCGTCGAGGATCTGCTCAGCGAGAAATGAAGAGGCGGCTACCGCAGTGGCGTACTGATAGACGTAGAAGTTGTAGTAGAAATGAGGGATGTAGGCCCACTCCACCTCGAACACGTCGTCGATGTGCACGACCCCTTCCTCGTGACCGTGATATCGCCTGAGCAGGTTCCCATACAGCTTGCCGAACTCGTCTGCTGTCAGTGCCGATCCGGCTTCCACCTTCTCGTGAATCGAGAGCTCGAACTCGGCGAACATCGACTGGCGGAAGAACGTGCCGCGAAGCTGCTCGAGGGCGTGGCCGAGATAGAACAGACGGCCGGCGGCGTCAGCCGCTTCATCGAGCATCCGGTGCAGCAGAAGCGCCTCGTTGAGCGTGGAGGCGACTTCCGCGACGAAAATGGAATAGTCGGCGTTGACGAAGTGCTGCGTCTCGTTGGTCAGGTACGAGTGGAGGGCGTGCCCCCATTCGTGGGCCAGCGTGGACACGGATTCGTAGTCGTCGTTGTAGTTCATCAGTACGTAAGGGTGGACGTCGTACACGTGACCGTTCATGTACGCCCCCGATTTCTTGCCCTGCCGGGGGTAGACGTCCATCCAGCGGGAATCGAACCCTCTCTCGATCGGTCGTCGCGCTTCATCACCGAGGGGAGCCAGGGAATCCAGCACGAGCTGCTTCCCTCTCTCGATCGGATACGAATCGTCCCCTCGGACCAGGGGCGGATAGATGTCCCAATAGCGCATCTGGTCCAGGCCCATCATGCGGGCGCGCAGGCCGAAGTACCTGTGGAGCACGTGCAGGTGCTCGTTTGCCTGCTCGATGAGGGTCCGGTATACGGACGGGGGAATACGATCCGCGTCGAGCGAGGCGTCGAGCGAACTGTCGTACTTCCGGACTCTCGCGTAGAACACATCGCGCTTCACCTGAGCATAGAGCAGTGTGCCGAGGGTCCGGCGGAACTGCTGCCACACGGAGAAGAACTCACGGAACACCAGCTCGCGGTCGTCCCGGTCCGCAGTGCTCCGATACCGGGAGTATCCGGCCTGGTTCAGCAGGAACTCGGTGCCGGTCGAGAGCGTCACCCTTGGCCATGGGGCGTCGGCATTGGCCAGCATCGCGTAGCCGGTCGAAGGCACCTCGGTGACCAGCCCGGCCGCCGCGATGATCTCCTCTTCCGAGGCGCTTCGGGTGTGTTCCGCGCGCCGGAGAATGTCGTCCAGCTGGTGCGCGTAGCTTCGGAGCTCCGGCTCGGCCTCCAGATACCGATTCACGGTCTCTCGGCCGATGGAGAGGATCTCCGGTTCAATGTAGCTGGCGGCCTCGGACAGCTGGGTGGCGATCAGGCCCACCCGCTGTTCCATTCCCGCGGTCGCACCGACACGAGTGTCCTCGTGGTACTTCATGGAAGCGTAGGACGAGGCACGGTACATAGCCTTGAGCACCGTCACGTGCAGGTCGAGGCAATGGAGCAGCGCCGAGGGTCCGGAGTCGAGCGTGCCGGCGAGATCCCGCAGCGACTCGATGCCGTCCTGGATACCGGTCAGAGCCGCGTCCCAGGCTTCGAGATCCGGGTAGATGTCCTCGAGGTTCCACTCGTGCCGGTCACCCTCGGCTGTCATGCCTCACCTTTCGCTGTGTGCCACCTGGAAGCCGAACTCGTGTTCCGGGAGAAGATACCGCCTGTTGCGGACCGGCGGGCAAGTGCCAGGCCGGGGGGGGGGCCGACGAGCCCGCTGTGCTTCGAGCCGCCCCTGTCGCTTCCAGCGTCGACTTCGCAGCTTGCCGGAAGTCACGCTCGCCGCCCCGTCCATGTGCACAGGGCCCCTTGACCGGAGGTGCGGATGCGAATCACACGTCTCAGCGTCTTTCAAGTGGATCTGCCACTGCGGGAAGGCTCCTACAACTGGTCTGAGGGCAAATCCGTCCAGATCTTCGATTCCACGGTGGTTCGCCTGACGACCGACGAGGGAATCGAGGGGTTCGGAGAGGTCTGTCCCCTCGGCCCCGTGTATCTGCCTTCCTACGCCGCGGGAGTGAGAGTAGGCATCGAGGAGATCGCCCCCGCGCTGCTCGGCCAGGATCCGCGCCGTATCGACGTGGTGAACCGCGCCATGGATGCGGCCCTCAAGGGGCACCCCTACGTGAAGTCGGGGATCGATGTCGCCTGCTGGGACATCCTCGGGAGGACATGCGGCCTCCCGGTCAGCGAGCTTCTCGGAGGCAGGGCAGGTCCGGATTTCGTGCTGTATCGAGCGATCTCGCAGCAGTCCCCGGAAGAGATGGCTTCGAAAGTGTCTCAATACCGCGACGAAGGCTATCGGAGGTTCCAACTGAAGGTCGGAGCGGACGTGCAGACGGACATCGAGCGCATTCGGGCGGTCGCTGCGGAGCTCGAGCCCGGAGACATCCTCGTCGCCGATGCGAACACCGGTTGGCTTCCACACGAGGCGCTCAGGGTAGCCCGCGCGGTGAGGGACATAGAGGTGTACATCGAGCAGCCGTGTCTGTCGTACGAGGAGTGCCTGGGCGTCCGCCGCCTCATCGATCACCCCTTCATCCTGGACGAGTCCGTGGACTCCACGAACACGCTGGTTCGCGCTCACGGCGACCGAGCGGCGGATGTGGTCAATCTCAAGATCAGCAAGCTGGGGGGGTTGACGCGGGCCCGGCAGGCGCGGGACCTGTGTGTCTCGCTCGGGTTCGGCGTCACGATCGAGGACACGTGGGGCGGCGACATCGCGACTGCGGCGATCGCGCATCTCGCACACAGCACGCCGCCGCGTAACTTGTTCACATCCACGGACTTCAACAGCTACGTTACGGTGCGGATAGCGGATGGCGCGCCCGTTCGACTGGACGGGAGGATGGCTGCACCGGAGGCTCCGGGACTCGGAGTGACTCCGCTGATGGAGATGCTGGGCAGTCCCGTGTTCGAGGCGGAGGCCTAGTAAGGGTTGGCCCGGCCGACAGGAGCCGGCTCGCTGAGCAGCCCCTGGCACTCGCGACAGAAGCGGCGGGACTTCAGGTCGACGTCTTCTACGTACGTCGCCGCGTGCATGACGCAAGAGTAGTCCGGGCAGTGCACCAGTCCGAGCGTGTGGCCCACCTCGTGAACGACCTCCTTCACAGTTCGATCGACCAGATTGGGCTCGTCAGCCGGAAGACCATAGAACTCGCGGCGAAGCCGGTAGGTCGACACGAGCGCTGCCACACCCCCGAGCTGCGCCTGTCCGAACACGAACGTGAGAACCGGAATGAATAGGTCCACGTGCGTGATCCCAACGATACGGGTCGCGGGGTCCGGAAGACGGCGCAGGACGCCCGCCAGCATCATCGTCGAGTTGAACTGCCCCCGGTCGGAGGCATAGTAAGCATCGATGTCCAGGTCGAGCTCGATCGGTGTCACTCGCATGGAGAGCGCCGATTCGACCTCGGCTCCCAGCCTCCCCGCCCAGCGGGGGGAATAGCCGTTGACGAACCCGAGGTGGAGCGCCCCCGTCACGGCTCTCGCTCTATTTCGTACCGCCGCAGCTTGTTGTACAGCGTCCCGCGATCGATTCCCAGGACCCGCGCCGTCCGGGTGATGTTCCCGTCCTCTTCACGCAGGACACGCACGATGTGATCGCGCTCGATCGTTTCGAGGCTCTGCTCGGCGGTAGCGGCGTTCCTGCGCTCCACGCCGAGCGGAAGGTCAGTCGGCTCGATGAACTCGCCACGGCCTATCACCATCGCTCGCTCGATCGCGTTCTCCAGCTCCCGCACGTTTCCGGGCCACGGATAGGACAGAATCAGCTCTTCGGCTTCCGCCGACATCTCGCGCACCGGCTTCCCCATCGCTCGCGCGAACTTCTCGATGAAATACCGGGTCAGAGCGGGAATGTCTTCCTTCCTCGAACGCAGCGGCGGAACCTCGATCACGAACACGTTGATCCGGTAATAGAGGTCTTCCCGGAACGTGCCCTCGGCGATCAGCTCTTCCAGGTCCCTGTTGGTGGCGCATACGAGCCGGAAGTCGGATGTGATTTCCTGGTTGCCCCCCAGCCGGTGAAACCGGTGCGTCTCCAGCACACGGAGCAGGTCGATCTGCATCTTCGGGGGAATGTCGCCGATCTCGTCGAGGAACAGCGTCCCGCCGTGGGCGAGCTCGATCTTCCCCTTGCGCCGATACTGCGCGCCGGTGAAGGCCCCCTTCTCGTGCCCGAACAGCTCGCTCTCGAGCAGAGTTTCCGGAATCGAGCCGCAGTTCACCGCGACGATCGGAAAGAAGCGTCTCTCACTCTGCGAGTGGATCGCCCGGGCGATGAGCTCCTTCCCGGTTCCGCTCTCGCCCCGTATCACGACCGAGGCATCGGTTCCTGCGACGGTCTCCACCATCTCCAGGACGTGCCGCATCCGGGGTCCGTCTCCGATGATCGGGGACGGGAGCACCATCTCGGACACCTTCGTCTTGAGGCGGATGTTCTCCTCCTGGAGCTCCTTCTGGCGAAGGGCGTTGCGGATGGTGTTGGAGAGCTCGTCGGGATCCACCGGCTTGGTGACGTAGTCGAAGGCGCCCAGCTTCAGCGCCTCGACCGCCGTTTCCACCGACGCGAAGGCGGTCAGAATGATGATGGCGGCGTTCGGGTCGATTTCCCGCACCCGCTTCTCGAGCGTGATCCCGTCCATTCCCGGCATCTTCAGGTCGACGACGACGATGTCGAACGGACCCGAGTTCATCGACTTCAACGCCTCGTGCCCGTCCTCGGCGGTCTCAACCGTGAATCCATCCGCCAGGAACCAGTCCCGCAGGGAGTTCCGGACGGATGGTTCGTCGTCTACAATCAGGATCCTCTTGCCATCTTTCATGTCCGCCACTCGCTCGTGTCAGTCTTGTATGTGCTCGGAGGGGGAGCGACAGGCTCTCGCGGAAGCTCAATCAGGAAAGTGGCTCCGCGCCCCAATTCCGATTCGACCTGGATCGTGCCGCCGTGGCGGCTCACGATGCCGTACACGACGGCGAGCCCGAGGCCCACGCCGCTCGTCTCCGACTTCGTGCTGAAGAAGGGCTCGAATATTCGATCCCGAATCCCGTCCGGAATGCCGCTCCCCGTGTCCTCCACGGCGATCACGACGCGATCCTCCCGATTCTCGCTCCCCGGGGCCGTGCGCAGAATGATCTCGCCACCTTCGGGCATCGCCTCCACGGCGTTGATCATCAGCGCCAGCAGCGCCTGAACGATCTGATCGCCATCGCAGACCACGAAGTCATCGGCGAGGTCCGGCATCACCGTCAGCTTCACCGAGCCGAGCTTGAGATGATGCGCGGCCAGATTGGCGGCCCGGTCGAGCAGTTTGTGCAGCTGTTCGGGCTTGAATTCGTGCGGTGACTCCCGGGCGTACGTGAGGAGGTCCTTCACGATTCGTCCGCACCTCATGGATTCGGAGCGAATCAACTCGAGTTGTTCCAGTATCCGCTCGCGGCTCTCACCCTCGCGCATGTCCCTTTCCACCTGGCGGGCGATCACCCGCGAGTAGGTGAGAATGCCCGACAGCGGGTTGTTCAGCTCGTGCGCCACGGTAGCCGACATCCGGCCGAGCGACGCGACGCGCTCCACCTGGATCATCTGCCGATTGATCGATTCCAGCTCGGCCGTCTTCTGCTGCACCCTGTCTTCGAGGGTCTGTGACCAGTTACGCAGCTCGCCATCAGCCTTCTTCAGGTTACGCGCCATGGCGTTGAACGACTCCGCCAGCTGGCCGAGTTCGTCGGATCGCTTGAGGTCGATCGACACATCCAGATTGCCGCCCGCCAGAGCCTCGGTCCCACGCTGGAGCTTGCGAGCTGGAATGTGGATGGATTCGTACACGATGAGGGCGATGACGAGGGCTGACACGAAGATGATGACCAGCCCGACGAGACCACTCCGCAAGGCAGCCGCGTCGATCGCTGCGTCAACAGGGGCGAGAGAAAGTTGCACGTCGAGCACGCCGAGCACCTTCTGACTTGGTCGATGGCAGCCGGCGGAGGTACAGCCCGGCTCGTTCAGGATCGGGTTTAGGATCCCGAGGATTCGCTCCTGAGCCACGCGCGTGTATATGCGCGCCTGGTCCCCAACCGGTAGATCGGTCGGAGGATCGTCCACTCCGTGACACACTCGACACGCGTCCGCGTCCCGCGGGACCGCGGTGCCTATCTCATCCACCCGACTGGAGAACCGGATCTCGCCCCTGTCGTTGAAGATTCGAATCGACTCCATCCCCGGCTCCGCGCCCAGCTGGCTCACCGTCCGCTGAATGTCGGCCCGGTTCTTTTCCATCATCTCGACGTTAAGGCTCTTCTTGATGAAGCTGCTGGCCCGAAACGCCTCGGATCGCACCAGCTCCAGTGTCATTGTGTCCCGATAGTGGTTAGAGATGGTCGTGTAGACGACGAACAGGCCGAGGATGGAAAGGAAGAGGATCGCGAAGAGGCGTATGCTGATGGAGGACCTGAGGAGGCCAAGCCAGTTGCGTTTACTCATGAAACGCTTTCCCTTGCAGCAACTTAGGCCGCCAGGCGCTACGGTCGGAGCGCAGGGCTGTGCGCCGGCCGATGGAACGGACGGCTACCGGCACCGTCCGCTTCCTGTTGCACGTTGCGTGCCTCGTGAGCCTCGCCTACGGGGCCTGCGGCGGGGTCGCGATTTCGCGAATGAGATTGCGATAGTCCTCCGTGCCCAGAACCTCTTCGAGCCGCAGCTCGGGCGCTCCTCCGTCGGCCATCACCGTCCCCAGCCCTGCCGGGACCTCGGGGGCCAACACGGCCATCAGGTACCGCCTCACCACTCCTAGACGTTCCGCGTGCCAGGCCAGCGTGTCCTCGTCGGTGAGCAGTGAGTCCACGTCGGCCAGGGGCTCGGACGGCCGGATACGGAACAGCCAGTCGTCCCGCTCCTCCAGTGTCCAGGGTTGGGCCGCCTCGACGTACCGCTCGTTGGTCTCGACCACTTCCCCCGCGATCGGCATGCGCAGCGGGACGGCGATGTGCTCCCGGGCGATCCACCCGCACGGCTGCTTCCGATCGAGTCGGATTCCCGGGCTCGGCAACACGATCCGCTTCACGGGTTGCAGGAATCGGAGCAGCGTTCCGTCGAGCCCCACCGTAACGAGGTCCTCTGCGGTCTGTGTCAGCCAGAAATGCGGCGGGCAGTACGGCCGGTCGAGGTAGAGCCGGCAGCCCGACAGCAGGTGAGAAAGGTGCGCGCCCGCCGCGGCCGCTTCCCACGAATCGGACAGGTAGCTTCCCGCGGAGGAGCCCTCGGTGAGAACGGATCGTCGTTTGCAACTCGAGTGACCCTTGTCACCGCTCAGGGCGTGATGCAGCTCGCAGTGCTCGCAGTCGTAGTCTCGATCGCACAGGCGATAGGACAATACTCCCGAAAGGACCCATACGCAGGGAAGCTGCGGTGTCTTCCCTTTCTTTGCCCCCGCGGTATCCATCGGTCCCTCCGCTGCAGTCCTTGAGGATGCTCGCTGACTATTCCAGGTCGTCACTGTGGAGCAGCTCCTCCGCCAGTTCGTCCCACCGGTCATCGGCGAGTTCCCGGGCGAAACCGCTCACCAGCACACCACCATCGGGCAGAACTGTTCCGAGCTCCCGGGTCCACACGACCTTCAGGTCTTCCGCGACCTGGTCCAGCCAACGCCCGGCGAGCTTCGACGACATCAGGTTACGGCGCACGCGGCCCGGATCCGGCACGCTGACGCGCATGAGCCAGCCTTTTCCATATGGATCTGTCGTAGCGAGATCGGGAGCGCGGGCGATCTCCTCGTTGACGGCCTCCACGACGCCATCGACGGGCGACAGCATTCGGACGGACCGATCGCCGACACGGATCGTCCAGCCGAGTTCCCCCTGCCGGACCTCTTCGCCGACGCGGGGCAACTCGAATCCGGAAGGCGCTCCGATAAGTTGGCCAGCGAAATCGTCGAGCCCGACCCTCACGGTCCTGTCACCTTCCGGCGCCGCCCACGAATGCCCCTGATGGAACAGGTAGCCATCGCGAACCGCGAACCAGCCGGCTCGGACCACATCCCGAACGGCCCTCGCCGCGCTGGTGGCGGGGCCGGCCAGGAACTTCCAGAAGAGGATCAGCAGGAACAGAAAACCTGCGCATATCAGGTACTCGATGCCCTTCGTGGCGAAGAGATCCGAGTGTTCGATGCCTTGCATTGTCTCACCCTCGTCATGCGGCGGAGGCGTGAAGCCGCTCCACATCCGAGTCCTTCACGGAGCGGAGGGGCGCGATATCCAGCACCTGCATCCGGTTCACGATCCAGCGGAACACCCAGAGCTCGGCGGAGATGACCGCCAGCGTGACGACGACCTCCTGCCACGTCGGCACGTATCGGACCGGGGCGTACCACTTGAAGGCGATGATCGAGATGTTGAGCCGATTCAGCACGATTCCGAGCAGCGTCAACAGGGCCGCCGTTCCTATCACCCGGGTGTTCTCCAGTCGGATCCCCGCCAGGAACAGGACAAGCGGCAGGAGCACAAACCCCACATTTTCGACCAGGTACCAGGAACCCCAGCCGGTCAACATGAAGGCCCACCGCTGACCGTGCACGAAGACGATCACCTGCAGGAATACGTAGACGAGCAGGGTTCCGGCGCAGATGCGCGCGAGGCCCAGCACGATCTCGGAGTGACGGCGCTTGAGATCCCGGCCGAGACGGTGGTGGAACACCTTGTGGCTGATCGAGCCTTCGAAGATCACCATCGACAGGCCTGCGAACACGCTCGAGATCAGGAACATGATCGGTATGAACTCAGAGTACCACAGGGGGTGCACCTTGTCTCGCGCCATCAGGAACAGCGCTCCGAGTCCGGACTGGTGGAGGCTGGACAGCGTGATACCGAGGATGACCGCACCGAGCGTCAGGCCGTGCAGTGTCACCCGCAGGCGCTTCCAGCCCGCCCATTCGGCGATGGCCGGAGAGAACTCGATGAACTCCATCAGCGTGTACAACAGGAAGTGCCACGCGACCAGGAACATCACAGAGCTGACACCGAACGAGTTTCCGATGATCGGGTTGACCACGTTCCACGGTCGTCCGAGGTCGAGCAGAAGGGCGCCGGAATAGAAGACGTATGCGAGAAAGCCGTTCAGCACCGTTACCCTGAGGATGGGCCGGTACTTTTCCATTCCCAGAATGTAGACCATGAAGCAGAGGACGTAGGCGCCACCGGCGAAGGCTACGCCGGTGATCACATCGAACGCGATCCAGATCCCCCACGGGAACTCCTGCGACAGATTCGTCACGGCTCCCAGGCCATGGGCGAATCGATCCACCAGCACCACGACGGCGACCAGCATGATCGCCACGGTGATCACGTTGAACGGCGTAAGAATCCGTCCCTTCGGACGCATCTCCCGCCTGAGGAAGGCGCCGAAGTCCAGAAGCGTCTGGAACGAGTTCCTGAGCGCGATTGCGGACTGACTCACCGGTCCACCTCGCTTTCCGGTTCATGTCGCCCCTTCGCTGCCTTGGCGAGGCCGAGCAGGAAGACGGGGAGTGCAATGTCGACCAGCGGCACGGAGTAGAGGAACTCCGTCGTGAGGGCCGGATACGATTCCGTGCTGAGATCGGTCCGAAAGCCGAGCTGCTCGAAAGGCACGGAGGCCAGATACAGCAGACTGGTGCCCCCGGCCTCGTGCTCGCCGTAGATCTGGTGCACGTACTTCTCCGGCGACGCATAAATCCGCTCGCGCCCGAGCTCGAGCATCTCGGAACGAGGTCCGAACACGATTGCCTTCGCCGGGCAGTTCTGCACGCACGCGGGCACCTCACCCTCCTCGAGTCGGCTCCAGCACATCTGGCACTTCATGATGCGAGGGTTCGGGCTGTCGTATTCGAACTTCGGTACGTCGAACGGGCACGAAAGCATGCAGAACCTGCAGCCCATGCACTTGTCCGGGTCCCAGGTTACCGGACCTTCGGCTGTCTTGTGCATGGCCTTGGTCAGACAGGCCGAAGCGCAGGCCGGCTGCAGGCAGTGCATGCACTGGCGCTTGACGTTGACCGGACCGTTCTCGGTCTCGAAACGGTTGACCACGGTCCACTGCGTCTCCGACGTATCGCGCACCACGCCTGGTTCGACGGACTTCGGTGGCTCGGGAAGTCCGTTCGCCTCGGCGCAGGCCCGTTCGCACATCCGGCATCCGAGACACCGGGTCGTGTCGACGAGGATGGCGGGGGTATCGACCGCGCCTCCATCTACGACCCCGCGCTTCGGGGCTGCGCCCTGAGCCAGGTTCCGGCCCACCAGGGTCGAGCCCGCGGCCAGGGCCAGAGTCTTTACGGCAGACCTTCTACGCATCTCGGCCTCCAGAGAGGTCAATGGTCGGGGTTGAATCCGGCGTCCTCCGTCTTCGGTTCACCGGAGGAGTCAGGCGGATAGGAATTCTTCCTCGAATTCAGTCCACCCGGAACGGTCAAGCTGATTCAGCGCGCCCACCGGAAGCTCTCCGCCATCGGCAAGAGCCAATCCGGTCTGCGGGTCGGCGGATCGCGCGAGCAGGTGGTCCCGGATCCGACCGTACTGGGCCCGGCTCCAGTCGACCGCTGCCTTGCCTATCAACCACGTCGGAACCTCCGTCGACAGGTCGTCGGGATGGATCACGCACGTCAGGTCGCTTCGGCTCACCCAGGAGCCGGGCGCCTGAGGCGTTCGATCGGCTGACATTACACTGCCCGCCAGTGGCGAACGGACCGTCAGTCGGTTCGTCCCGCTGCCGATCGTCATGAGGGGATCTCCCTTGCCGACGAGTTCCCCGGGCCGCCGCATTTCAAGCACCGGGTCCGGGCCGACGAGAGAGAGAAGAAGTGGGTGAACTCCCAGTTCGACGTCGCCGCTCTGCTGTACCTGGCCCCACGTAAACGTCGGCTGAAGGAACACCCCGGCCGGCAACCGGCCGACGAGATCTCGCAGCGGCAGCGCGCGGGGAGTCCCGGCGGACTCGGCGACGATGCGCCGCGGCCGCTCGACGAGCAGGTAGTGTCCGGTCAGAGAGGCCACCACGATCACAAAGAAGACGGCACCAAGCATCGATTCCTCCCCGGCTGTTGTGCCCTTCGATCCGGTCTTCGGTCTTCCCGCTTCCCGGGAACCGAGTCCGCGGCCGGGCGTAGCCGTTCGGCCTACACAAAGGCAAGGCCGGTGCCACAGCGACGAGGTTCTCGCGACGGCCTGTAAGCGATGCAAATAATGTCAGTTACGAAGAACGGAACCATAGAGACCCGTGATGAAGCAGAAGTGATGCTGTCGAAAGTTTCGACAGCCGGCCCGCCGCTCCGCGCCCGGGCGGCCCCTATGTAGCGGCAAAGACTTGTGTTAGGAGTGCTGTGTCGAAATTCGACACTCAAACGTTGAATCCTTGAACGGTTTCCGCGCCCCGGGGCGTTCGAAAATGAGCCAGTCCGGGAAGGTTCACAGCGCACGGGCACCGGACGGACGCGGGGCCTTGCTCGCTCAGGCAGTCGCCGTCAGTTTAGGGCCCGTCACGCCGCTCGTTCGTGTGTGCGAACGGGAGGCCGCCGGAGACGGATGGACCCCTTATCTCTCAGGCGAGAACATCCTTGGATGCCGACGAAGGGCTTCGCCCGACCGCCGTACGTCCGTTGATGCAGCGTCCGCTGGTCCGTGCTCTCACTCTGCTGGCGCTGCTGTTCCTGTTCCTGCTCGGAGTCAACGGTCTCGGCGACGCCTTCAAGTCCCTCGGAAGGGGCCTGCTGGACTCGTTCTTCCTGGCGACCGAGAATCCCTTCGTGGGGCTGGCCGTAGGTATCCTCGCCACCACTCTGGTTCAGAGCTCCTCCGTCACCACCTCGCTGATCGTGGGCCTCGTGGCTGCGCCGGAGCACGCTCTGCCGATCGCTAATGCCGTGCCGATGGTCATGGGCGCGAACATCGGGACGACGGTGACGAACACGCTAGTTTCCCTGGCCCACATGGGCCGTAAGGACGAGTTCTACCGGGCGTTCTCCGTGGCCACGTGCCACGACTTCTTCAACTACATGGCCGTCGTGATCCTGCTCCCCCTGGAGATGGCGACCGGGTACCTTCAGAAGACGGCGACCTGGCTGGCCTCGTTCCTCACCGGTCTGGGTGGCGTGCAGTACGACAGTCCCATCAAGGGCGCCTTGAAGGCGGCGCTGAGACCGATCAAGTCGGGCATCGGGGCCGTCGCCGGATCGGAGAAGGCTCAGGCCATTCTGCTGATTCTGCTGTCCGGGCTGTTGATCTACTTCGCCCTGCTCTTCCTCGTGAAGGTGATGCGCGGGGCGATGAGCGCACGTGTCGAGCGCATGGTCTCGCGCGGGCTCTACCGCTCCCCTCTGGTGGCGATCATCCTGGGGATCGTCGTCACCGTGATGGTGCAGTCGAGCTCCATCACCACCTCACTTCTGGTGCCGCTCGCCGGCGCCGGCCTGCTGACGCTCGAGCAGGCGTTTCCGATCACGATCGGCGCCAACATTGGCACCACGGTGACCGCCTTCCTCGCGGCACTCGCCGTCACCGGACCGAATGCCATCGCGGGCGTCACCATCGCCCTCGTCCATCTCCTGTTCAATCTGACGGGCACCTTGATCATCTATCCGTTCAGGCGCGTGCGGGAGATCCCCCTCAAGGCGGCCAGGTGGCTTGCCAGGCTGGCGGTGAAGTCCAAGGTCCTGGCCATTGCATACGTTATCGTTCTTTTCTACGGCCTGCCGGCCCTGTTCGCCTGGATGCACAGGGCCCTGTGAACCGGAGGTAGTGATGCTCAAAGAGCTGCTCAGCATCTTCCGCGCGGGAGAACCGCTGGCCGAGATGGGAGAGAACTTCTCCCGGATGCTTGAACTCACCCACGAGATGACGATCATGGCCGGGGAGATCTACTTCTCCGAGCTTCTCCAGGCGGATGCGCGCACCGCCGTGTACAAGACTGACATCAGGGTGAACAAGCTCGAGCGCAGGATACGCAAGCAGGTCATCGCTCACCTGTCCGTCACCGGCAACCGGGCATCCGTTCCCTACTGTCTGCTGCTGATGAGCCTCGTGAAGGACGTCGAGCGGATCGGCGACTACGCGAAGAATCTCAGCGAGGCCCGGGACTACCACCCGTCCTCCCTGCCGGATGACCAGATCGTGCAGGAAATGAGGGAAATTCGGCGCGAGATCGAGTTTCAGTTCTCGGAGATCGGGGCGGTGTTCGCTTCGTCAGACCACGAACGTGCGGTGGAGTTCATTCGAGAGGGCCGGGACGTCACACGCCGCTGTGACGCAGTCGTGGGCAGGGTCGCGCGCAGCGCCTACGACGCGTCCACTGCCACGTGCGTCGTGATGGGCGCTCGGTTCTACAAGCGGATCGCGGCTCACGTCCTCAACGTGCTGTCCAGCGTTGTGATGCCGCTTCACAAGCTCGACTACTACGACGAGAAGCGGCTGGCGGAGGCGCTTCCGGAGGAGTGAAGGCTGCCTTTCATCGGTAGAGCAGATACCTCCTGCGGATGATCTCGAAGTTGGCGCGGTCTGCGCTCCACGAGCCGGTGATCGAATCCAGGGAGGCTCCGGCCTCGACGGCGCGCCGGAGCCCGGCGGTGCCGGCAAGGCGATCGAACGCGTCTGCCCTCCACTCCCATGCCCCACCTGCCACCTGCCTGATCTCGATCAGCAGGGCCACCGCCGTCCGGGTCGGATCGTAGGCCTGTCTGTCCGTGACGACCAGGCGCACCCCGCGCAGCTCCTGACCTCCGTACTTGCCGTCGTCCGGTCGGTGCGGAATGAATCTCACTGCCTCGAATCGTATGCCGGGGAGATCCCGGCCGGACAGGCGGGAGACGACTTCCTCGCTGTCGAGCCATGGGGCCCCAACCTGCTGAAACGGCCCATCCGTCCCGCGGCCGACGGAGAGGTTGGTGCCCTCGAACAGGCACGTCCCGGGATAGTGGATCGCGCTCTCCAGATTGGGCATGTTCGGTGAAGGGGGGACCCATGGAAGCCCGGTCTCGCTGGCCCAGGTGGAACGTCGCCACCCCTTCGCCGGAATGACGTGCAGGTCTGCCCCGATCCCGAACTCCCGGTTGAACAGGAGCGCCAGCTCACCGACCGTCAACCCGTGGCGCATGGGGATAGGATACAGGCCGACGAACGACGAGAAGGCCGGATCGAGCACGTTGCCCTGTACGAGCGTTCCGCCTACCGGGTTGGGCCGGTCGGCCACCACGAACGGCAACCCGGCTCCGGCGGCCGCCATCATCGACTCGGCCATGGTGGAAATGAACGTGTAATACCGCGCTCCGACGTCCTGAATGTCGAACACGAGCGCGTCGAGCTCCCTCAGGATGGCCGGGTCGGGAGACCTCTCTTCTCCGTAGAGCGAGAGCACGGGCAGTCCGCTCTCCGGGTCGAACTCCTCGGGAACGCTCTCTCCACCGGTCAGCTTTCCCTGGAAGCCGTGCTCGGGGGCGAGCAGGACGACGACCCGGATGCCGGCTTCCAGCAGGAGGCGCGCGCCGGCCGTGCCGTTCCGGCTGATCCCGGTCTGGTTCGTGATCAATCCCACCCTGAGGCCCGCCAGAAGGCCGGCCGAGTCCGTGGCCAGCACCTCGATTCCCGGCCGCACGTCCGACGGCTCCGACGGAGTCGGGCCACAGGCGGCAATCAGAATTGCCGCGGCGCCCAGCGGCCCTGCAACGCGTCGCCCGTTCCGACGGACGATCTGTCTGCAATGCAGCCCCGCCGTTAGGTTGCGCATCGTAGACCCCGCAGATCTGCAGGCCGTGTTACGTCCAGCACGAGGCAACCGACATGACGAGATCCCGCCCGGCAAGTCCTCTGCCGCTTCTGTTCCTGATCCCCGGTCTGCTTCCACTCGCCGGTTGCAGCCGGGAGGCCTCGCAGGACTATGCCGATCGAGTGGAAATTCGGCGGACCTCGTTCGGTGTGCCCCACATCCTGGCCGAGGACCTCGGGGCCATGGCGTACGGGCTCGCTTGGGCGCACATGGAAGACTACGGCCGGCTCGTCGTGGAGCGGCTGACGATGGCCCGCGGGGAGCTCGCGCGTCACCAGGGGGAGGAGTCCGTCGAGTCGGACTTCTGGTGGCGGCGGCGCTATGAGCAGGCCGTGCGGGCGTACCCGACGCTGGATGCGGATGCCCGCCGGATCTACGAGGGCTACGCCGCGGCCGTCAACCGGTTCGTGGAGCTCCATCCGGATCGGGTGCAGGCCTGGGCCAGGTCCGATTTCACCGGGGTCGACGTGGCCGCGCACTGGGTGGACGAGACGCTGGACGGCGCGACCCGTCGCTTCACGAGCAGCCAGGCAAGGCGACGGGCCGCGGCCGATTCCGCCGAGGCTTCGGGGGACGGATCCAACGCCTGGGCCCTTGGTCCGTCCCGCACGGCCAGCGGGCATTCGATTCTCGTCCGCAATCCGCACCTCTCATGGGGAGCCGGACGCTACAGCGCGTATTACGAAGCACACATCACCGTGCCCGAGGTGATCGACTTCTACGGAGACTTCCGTGTCGGCTATCCGATGTACTTCAACGGCGGATTCAACCGGAACCTCGGCTGGAGCACGACCAATAACTCGCCGGATGTCGAGGAGTTCTACTCTCTTGCCGTCGACCCGGAAGATCCCGGGGCCTATCTGCTGGACGGGCAGTCGATCGCTCTGCAGCGCACGGAGATCAGGATCGCGGTTGGCGGGGGTCCCGACTCCGCATCGGTGACACGGGAGTTCTTTGACACGGAGATCGGTCCGGTCGTCGACCGAACCGCCGACACGGTGTACGTCGTCCGCTCGGCAGACTGGGGCGAGT
>Ga0210121_1000234_pt1 | contig 16682 bp, 10 predicted proteins | sample Joice_ThreeSqB_D_FD_184873 | JGI IMG/M metagenome (GOLD analysis project Ga0210121, IMG submission 184873) | Wetland microbial communities from San Francisco Bay, California, USA, that impact long-term carbon sequestration - Joice_ThreeSqB_D1... | ecosystem: Environmental > Aquatic > Marine >... | reverse complement strand
GTGACGCTGATAATCGAATAATTTGAACGGCAAATTTAAGCGTCCGCTTTTCAAGTTCTTTCGAAAATTCCTTTATATCCATAAGGTTAATGCTCGAATATCTATCCAAAAATTGGTAATAGTAACACGCAACACAATTTCAATGTTTAAAATAGATAGCATGCCTTAATTTTAGGCAATTTAGTGCATTTTAGTCCGCCTCAGGCGGATTAGGCATTTCTATCATATGGTATTAATTGCATGATCATCCGGGAATATTGAAAAGGTTTGACACCGCCAATCGCCTAACTTTCCTCCATACCCAGTTCGATGAGCCTGTCGAGAAGCCTGGTAAAATTTAATCCGCCAACCTGGGCTGCCTGGGGCAAAAGACTTGTGGCCGTCATTCCGGGAATGGTGTTGGTTTCAAGAACATATATTTCCCGATCCCTGAGAATCATATCGGTTCGGCTGTAACCCCGGCAAAATAAGGCCTGGTGGGATTTTTTGGCATAAGTTTGGGCTTGCAGGGTTAACTCTTCATCGATGCGGGCCGGGCAAATTTCCTGGGAGACACCGGCCGTGTATTTAGCCTCGTAATCAAAAAAATCATGCGCTTTGTCAGGTATAATTTCGATAATCGGAAACGCCTCGAGCTCCCGGTTGCCGATGACACCGCCGGTAAGCTCTATGCCGTCTATGTAGGCTTCGACAATAACCGAGCTGTCAAACTCAAAGGCTTTATCCACGGCGCCCTGCAGATTGGATACCGACCTCACGATGGACATGCCGACGCTTGACCCGCCCACCACCGGCTTGACAACCAGGGGCAGTCCAAGTTGTTTTGCACAGGCGCCTGCATCCAGGATGTCATTTCGATTATAGATAATATAGGGCGGGGTAGGAATACCGGCCTTTTCGAACATCTGCTTGGTGGCAGCCTTGTTCATGGCCAGCGAGCTTCCCAGAACCCCCGAACCCTGATAGGGAATGTGGAGCAGATCGAGCAGGCCTTGCACCGTGCCGTCTTCTCCATAGGGCCCGTGAAGAATGATCAGGGCGATATCGATTTGCGCGGCATCCTTGATCAAGCGGAGCAGATCGGTTTTGGGGTCATAGCGCTGGATATCGTATTTATCTTTATCGAGCGCTTCATAGACTTGCTCTCCACTGTGAAGCGATACTTCACGTTCTGAAGAGATGCCACCGGATAGAAGAGCGACTTTTAATTTTCCCATTAGAATAATTCCCTTATTTTTTCTTTATTCTATTTTCTTTATTGGACTCAAACCGTTCTACCAGTTTGTGCGAATATTGCTGGGGCATTTCCAGCTCAATCGAGGTATCTCTAACTGCGTTTAGCTTCATGATTAGATAGTTTAATTTTTTTAAGGTGCGATGTTTTTGGGCGGTATCTTTCATGCCGCTGAGGAGATCCTCGGTGCACGCAATTTCTTTTTTAAGCTCGATCTCGGGCGGCAGGCAATCTGCGTTCTTCAATATCTTATGTGCCAGTCGCAAGTCTTCGGGGATATGCCGGTCGTCTTCCAGATTAAGGGGTTTGCCCGATCCTTCAAGGTTCTCGAATACCCCCTTTTTCTGGGCCGCGCGAATGCGCTCTTCTATAATGTTGTAGAATCCTGTAAACATAATGTGAGAATGCGGATTTCGGAATGCGGAATTCGGATTTGATAGAAGAAAGAAAGCCGAATCATGACTCCCAAATCCCAAATATAGTGAATATACCATATTTTATGTTCATTTAAAATTGTAAAATTCCGATCCGCCAAGCTGGGCAATTTGTCATTCCGGGCTTGACCCGGAATCCATCGTGATTAAAAACCCTTAGTCGCCTGGATGCCGGATCAAGTCCGGCATGACCCGGGGAATAATAACTTTCTTGCCATTTTGTCACGATCCGTTTCGCTGAAACGACAACAGAAAATTATAACAGCAAAACTCCAAAATCTATAATTGACCCGCACGGCTGCAATTTGGTAAGGAGATGGACCAATATCAATTTTAAAAAGCCGGAATACCTTCAATCTTCAATAGCTATTTGAAAAAGGAACCCCTGTATGAAGAAAATTGCCTTTGCCGGAACCGACGGCAGGACCTTATTAAGTGCTTTGGTGACTGCTACTGCGACCAGTGACAACCATGACGAAGTATTTGGGGGGGTTGTCATCCGGGGAACGCCTTCGATGCCCGAGTTTTGCAGGATCATGGATTGGCCGGTGGAGTTTGTTGCCACCGCCAGCAACTCGATTGAGGATTACGCCCGGGCCATCATTGCCGCTTTAAAGGAAGGGGAAATTGATTATGTATTACCCATGCCCGAATCCCTGCTGTTTGAAGGCCTGGTTGATGCTGTGGCCCAGGCCGGTTTTGGGGATCAAATCCTGGGTTTGAACAAGTCCGGTGCCTTCATTGAAGGCGATAAAATCGAGTGCAAAAAATTTTGCCGTGATGCGGGAATTCCCGTGGCTGCTTCCTGGAACGAAGTGGACGCCAGGGATTATCAGGGCATCCTGTCGACCTGCTTGAACTATATCCATAATTATGGCGGGGCCGTGTTGAAATATCCATACAGTGCCGGAGGAAAAGGCGCTCGCATCATTTTAAATTCCTGGGAAATCAGGGAAGTCTACGATGGCTTAATAAAAGACTACAAAGCCGACTATAAAAAACTGTATGGCAGCAAAGGCACCTGGCCCCTGTTGATTGAATCCCTGATGTCGGGTGTCGAAATAAGCTTTACAATGCTGGTTGATAGAAACGGCAATTTTCAAATTTTGCCTACCGCCATGGACTATCCGGAACGCTTCGAAGGCCCGGCCGGAAAGAAAAATCCAATTACCGGAGGAATGGGAGCGGTTTCGCCCCACCCCTTGGAAACTCCCGAATTGATCGAGATGGCGGGCAGTGTAATTGCCCGGCCTCTGATTCAGTCGATGAAAGAAAAAAATATTCTGCGCCCCTGTGTTTTATATCCGGGCTGTTTTGTTTCACTGGATAGCGAGATGCGGCCGACGACGATCAGGGTGTCGGAAATAAACATACGCCCCGGTGAGCCCGAAGCCCAGCCGGTCATTCGCCGCCTGCGCAACCTGGGCGTCCTGATCCGGGCGACCCTGGAGGGGAATTTGAATGCGGTGGAACCGGAAGTTAGAACGGATCAACTGGCGATGTGCTCGGCCCTGGTGACCGGGCCCGGCGGACCGGATGGTCAAAAAGGATATCCCTGGTCGTGCACCAGGGGTGAACCCGTAGAAATCGATTACAAATATATGAAGCGTAAGGGCATTCAGGTGATCCCCTCGGCCATGATGTGTTCGCCTGATGAAAACGGATTTAAATCCGACGGTACCCGGGTGGCTTTTTTGAATATCAATATGACCGTCAAACCCGATGAAAGTCGCGGACAAGCAGCTGATCGTTCCAGGAATAAGTTGCTGGCTGCCTTTGACAACGGAAAAATCAGGGTGATTCCACGGGAAGACGCCAATGGCAATCGATTGGATCTAAGGCGCGACATCGGGTTCCATTATGTGGAGGCGGAGAGAATATTCCCGACAAGATGATCCATTTTTACTGCGTATAAATCACAACACCCGCCCACGGCATCATAAAAAAGGCGATCAAAATAAAATAGCCCTTCCAGACTTGTTAGCCTCTTGAAGGGCAATTCTGCCGGCGGTACCCGGCAACCAGAAACCGGCGGCCAGCAGCCGGTCGCCAGAGACCGGGGACCAGAAAGTGGTGGCGATGCAGGGAGTTGAACCCCGGACACTACGGATATGAGCCGTATGCTCTAACCAACTGAGCTACATCGCCACAGTTTTCACATGCCGTTGAAGGTTTTGGTAAACCGTTCTATTACCAATTAAGAATTTCTTAGTCAAGCTGAAAATCAGCTTTCTGGATGCCGGATCCGTCATCCCGGACCTGATCCGGGACCGGCATGACGGTGGTGAAGATAAAATAAACCCCGCTGAAACCGAAAAGCGTTTCGCGGGGCATATTAAGTGATATCCTCTATGCTACCGATTCTTGGTCACATTCCTGAGATGGCATCTATATGGAGGAGCTGGTCACTTCCACCGTATATTCGTCAAGATTATCCGGTAATTTATCAAAAACGATCATAAACGGGATCTCGTTTCCAGTTTTTATTTTTAAATTCGATCTCTTATCGCCGAATTTATTTTTCATCCGGTGATTGATGGCGGCGATGTCCATCCCGGTAAGATCTGATTCGGGAATGACATTGCCGATATATACGGTTGATTTTTTGACAAGTTTTTTCCCGCCCTGGTATAATTTTCCGGTTACCGTTATAAAGCTGCGCGGGTGATCGTATTGGTTCTTGATTTTGCCGCTAATGACAAAAAGCCGCCCAGCCTTGTCATTGTTGACAAACTTACCGCTTATGGTCCTTTCCATGGGGATGATTTTAAGGTTTCCGGAAACATCTTGCGCCTCAGGATTCAGCCAATCGCTCAAATAAGGGATTTTAAGGTCCAGATCGCTGAGATAAGGAATCTTGATGTCACTGATATAGGGGATTTTTATTCCCAGCCCCTTGGGGATAATGATAACGCCGACGGCCAGCAGGAGCAGCAGACATGCCACCAGAACCGGCTTTTTCGACCTTGATCTGGTGGGTTGTTTTTTTGCAGCCGAAGTTTCCGTCACCTCTTCACTGTCTACCGGCAGTACATCAGTTGCACCGAAATCGCCCTGGGTACTCGAAAAATCATCGGTTGCAAATTCATCCGTCATGCTTCCGGCAGGTTGGGATTCATCCTCCAATCCGGTGTCACTCAGGAAGTCCACGTCGTCGGAATTCAGCAGGTTCGATTCCAGGGGATCATCGGTTGATCCACGGCTGTCAAATATGTCTTCTTTCGCCTGGAGTTCACTCTCGATATCAAAGTCCAGATCAAGATCGTCCTCAGCACCACTGGCAGCGTCATCAAGCGCGGCCTCCATTGTAAGCGATAAATCATCGTCCATGGTTTCGATATCGGAAGTGATATCGTCGCTCTGTTCGAGCATTGATTCAATATCTAAAAGATCATCATCCGGGGCGCTTTCGCTTGCGTCATCCGCTGCCGCAGCACCGGCGCCTTCGGCCGCAGGCTGCTCGTCAATGTCGAATTGAAGATCCAGCTCATCGTCAGCTCCTGCACCTGCATCGGTTGTTTTTGAGCCCTGGTCAGTGTCCAAATCAAAATCCAGTTCGAGATCCTCTACGGCATCATTGCCGGCAGCCCCGGATGCAGGAGTTTCTTCGGAATCTAATATTTCTTCAAGATCCGATAAATCCAGCTCATCGGCTCCGGCATCCCCACCCTTGGCAATCGCTTCAGCTTCTGAATTAAGATCCAGCTCAAGATTAAGATCGTCTGAAACATCAGCGGCAGTGTCGGCAGATCCGGAGGCATCTTCCATTTCAAGCCCTAAATCCGATAAATCCAACTCATCGGCTTCTTCTACTTTGGCTTTGGCTGGTGTTTCTTCTTCCAGATCCAGGTCGAGGTTAAGATCGTCCGCTGCATCGTCAGATGCGGAGCCATCTTCCATTTCAAGCTCTAAATCCGATAAATCCAACCCATCGGTTTCTTCTATTTCTGCTTGGACTTCGGAAATATCTTCATCCGCCTGGGCGTCGTCATCAAGACTCAGCTCCAGACCGAGATCAAGGTCCTCTGAATCTGTGGCGGCTTCAGCTTCCAATTCGGCCTCATCCTCTTCGTCAAGATCCAGATCGGCTAAATCAAGCTCTTCATCACCATCCGGCTCTAAATCGGTTTCATCAGAGTCTGTCTCGGCTTCCAGATCAAGGTTGAAATCTTCAAGCCCCTCATCCGTATCTTCCAAAGCCAACGAGGCATCATCCAGTCCGGCCAGGTCTTCAAAATCACCCAGATCCGGCAGTTCATCTCCGGCGACCTCATCTTCGGACATATCCAGATCGGAATCATCGTCATTCATATCAACGTCGAGCTCAAGTTCACCGTCAGTATCGTCGGTCAGGCCTGCAACATCCAGCCCGTCCTCTGCACCCAGCGAGTCATCGAAATTGTCCAAATCAAGTTCAAGCTCATCTGACAGTTCACCGGTCAAGCCCTCGAGTTCCAAAGATTCGTCATCCTCTTCTAAATCGTCCATTGAAGAATCAAGATCTTCCAAATTAAAATCGGCGTCTTCGTCTGTTTCAAGCGGTTGCGGGTAGGCCACAAATATACTGTTGCACTTGGAGCACCTGACTTTGGAACCAGTTTCTTTAATCAGATGGTCGTCGACACTGAAACTCGAATCGCATTCATTGCAGGAAATAATCATATGTTACCCCACTTACCTTTTGCCCTCGTTACCGGGATCGTGGTCGGCAAAATACAATACCGGTAACTTGTTCATCATTGAGATAGCTTCAATATTACCGTGAATGAGCTAACTTGTCAATAATTTTGATTCCTTACAGCCCACTGGCCGCCAATTCTTCGATCAGTTTTTTTTGCTCTTTGGAAAGCTTTTTGGGAATTTTGATTTGTATGCGGACATAAAGATCACCCTTTTTATTTCCCTTCATGTCCGGCAGGCCATGGCCGGATAAGCGCATCTTGGTTCCCTGCCTGGTGCCGGGGGGGATTTTCAAGCTGAGTTGCTTGTCATCGATGGTGGGAACAGAGATTGTTACACCCAGGATTGCTTCACTGAGTTTTAACTCCTGATCCAGATAAAGATCATATTGTTGGGCACTGAACTTCGGATCATCGAGCACCTTCGACTTGATGTATAGATCACCGGGAGGACCGCCGTAAGGACTCGGATTGCCTTTGGCGGCCAGGCGCAATTGCTTGCCGGTTATCAGACCCTGGGGGATTTTCACTGTCAGATTTTCACTTCGGCCCTGATGTTGAAACGCCACTGTTTTGGTGGTCCCGGTGGCGACTTCGCGCAATGTCAGAGGCAGTTCGTATACCAGGTCCGATCCCTTTACACGGGCCTGTTGTTGTCCGCCGCCGAAGTTAAAGGGAGATCCCTGGCCGAAATGAGGTCGCGTTCGGCGACCTCCGGCACCTGAAAAATCAGCGCCGCCGAATCCGAATTCCCTGAAGATATCGCCGAAATCAAAACCTCTAAATATATCTTCCTGGGAAAAGCGCTGGCGAAAACCCTCTGAGCCGAATGTATCATACTCTTTGCGTTTATCTTTATCACTCAATACGGCATAGGCTTCACTTATTTTTTTGAATTTTTCTTCCGCGCTCTTATCCCCCTTGGCGTGATCCGGGTGATACTTCATCGCAAGCTTGCGGTAAGCCTTTTTAATCTCCGTATTACTGGCGTCTTTTTTCACACCGAGAATACTGTAATAATCTTCTGCCATACTGGTGAAACCCCTTTATCCTTCTCGATACTGGCTTTTTGCCATCTAAAATAAGGTTTATGGCTTAAGGTGTCAAGATCACTAATTAATATCGAAACTGATGCTTATACGCTCTGCCCCTTTGGTCTGAAAACATGTTTTAAGTCATCGTAGGTTTCAGGTGTCAGGTTTCAGGTGTCAGTGGACATGCGGGAATATCGAAATCGTCCAGGGATCGGATCGCTCAATAGAGACAGCGACACGGCCGATTACTGGCACTAAAGTCAGACTCCAGTTCTGTCGTTCAGCCTGACACCTGAAACCTGACACCTCAAACCATCATATACACCCTTCAATCACGTATCGTCTTTTCGACGGCCTTGAGCGCCACCATCAGCACGGATATTGCCGCCGGTGTGATACCTTCAACGCGTGAAACCTGTCCGAGGGTCGTCGGTCTAATATCCCCCAGTTTTTCTTTTAATTCATTGGATAGTCCGTGAACCGTCGAGAATTCAAAACCCGGCGGTATTTTTACGCTTTCCATATTCTTAAAACGCTCAATTTCCTTGAGTTGTTTTTGAATATACCCTTCGTATTTTATCTCTATCTCCACCTGTTTGGCGACGGGCGGGGAGATGCTGTCCGGGCTTTTAGCCAGGGTATCCACCATCTCGTAGTCCAGCTGGGTTCTTTTCAACAACTGCTCCAGGTGAATGCCGTCACGAATCGGTTTGGTTTCCCGTTGCTGAAGATATTCATTGACGGCTGCCGTCGGTTTGATGACAACCCGTTTGACCCTTTGAATTTCCTTTTCAATTTGTTCTTTGCGCTCCTGCAGTTCTTTCAGGGTATTGTCCGCTATCAAACCCAGCTCATGTCCGATCTGCATCAAACGCAAATCAGCGTTATCTTCCCGCAGCATGAGCCGATATTCCGCCCGACTGGTAAACATCCGGTAGGGTTCAAGGGTACCCCGGGTGACCAGATCGTCAACCAACACCCCCATATAAGCCTGGGAACGATCCAGGATAAATTCCGGTCTTCCCTGGATTTTACAGGAAGCATTGATGCCGGACCAGAGCCCCTGAGCGGCCGCCTCTTCGTATCCTGAGGTTCCGTTGATTTGTCCGGCCAGGAAAAGTCCCGACACCCGTTTGGTTTCCAGAGTGGGTTTAAGCTCGATGGGATTGATGTAGTCGTATTCGATGGCATAGGCAGGCCGCATGATTTCAGCAGATTCCAGACCGTCCACCGACCGGACCAGTTCTACCTGGATTTCCAGCGGGAGACTGTTGCCCAGCCCGCTGGCATAGATTTCTTCGGTATCCACCCCTTCGGGTTCAAGGATAATCTGGTGCCGGTCCCGGTCCGGAAATTTAACAATCTTATCTTCAAACGATGGGCAGTAGCGCGCCGACCTTCCCTTTATGACGCCTCCGTAAAGGGCGGAATGTTTTAAATTTTGGCGTACGATTTCATGGCTTTTCTGCCGGGTGTGACCGATGTAGCTGGGCATTTGGGGCATGGCTATCTTTTCAGTATAAGCAGAAAACGGGATGGGTTCCGGGTCGGTATCCAGTATACTGAATTGGTTGAAATCAATACTTGATTTTTTAAGCCGCGGCGGGGTGCCGGTTTTAAGGCGACCGAGCCTGAAACCCAGTTCCTTGAGGTTGGCGGCCAGGCCATAGGATGCGAATTCACCGGCTCTGCCGGCTTTAATGGAATTAAACCCGATATGAATCAGACCGCTCAAAAAAGTGCCGGTGGCCAAAATGACGATGGGTGCCTGGTAGCCGAAGCCGGTGTTATCTTCGACGCCGGCGGCGCTGTTGTCTTCTACGACCAAGCGCTGCACCTTTGCCTGTTTAAGGTCCAGGTTCGGCTGCGCTTCAATCACCGCCTTCATCGCCATATGGTAGCGGGCTTTGTCGTTTTGCGTCCGGGTTGAATGAACGGCCGGTCCCTTTTTGGTGTTCAGGGTTCGATACTGAATGGCGGTTTTATCGGTGGTTTTGGCCATCTCCCCACCCAGGGCGTCGATTTCCTTTACCAGCTGCCCTTTGGCCATTCCTCCAATTGATGGGCTGCAGGGCATGGTCGCCAGTTTATCGAGATCGATGGCCATTAAAACAACGCGGCATCCCATCCGGGCCGCTGCCAGTGCCGCTTCACACCCGGCATGCCCGGCCCCCACTACAATGATGTCGTATTTTTTTGAGTAAAAGGGCATTAAATCAGTCCGTTGTCCGGTGTTAGTTGTCAGTGGTTGCTTATTTTGTTAATAGTATTTACACCACTAAAAAGCACGAAAGATGCTACTGATTATACTGTCGACTCATACTGCGGTCAAGGTTTGGCTAACACAAATGAAACTTCGCTATAACAACTTAAACACCTATTTGCGATCGCTTTTTGGCTGCCGGGTTCAGAAGATAACGATTGATGCCGGGCTTGCCTGCCCCAACCGGGACGGCCGGGTCTCCACGGGAGGGTGTATCTTCTGCAATGCCCGCGGATCCGGAACCGGCGCCCACACCCGGGGGCTGACCATAACCGATCAGCTTTTGCAGGGCAAGAAATACCTTGCCGGCAGGTACAAGGCAAAAAAGTTTCTGGCCTATTTTCAATCGTTTTCCAATACTTACGCACCCATCGATAGGCTCCAAAAGCTTTATGACGAAGCCCTGGCCGTGGAAGATGTGGTCGGACTTTCCATTGGAACGCGTCCGGATTGTGTCGACCTGCCCGTCCTGGAGCTGTTGCAGGACTATGCCGGGCACCACCTGATCTGGATCGAATACGGGTTGCAGTCTGCCAGTGATAAAACCCTTGAACTAATCAACCGGGGTCACGATGTCCAATGTTTCAAGGATGCCGTCAGAGCCACCATAAACCGGGGCATCAAAATCTGTGCCCACGTGATCCTCGGTCTTCCCGGTGAAACTCGAAGTGACATCTTACATACAGCCAGGACCATCTCAGATTTGGGAATTGACGGCGTGAAGCTGCATTTGCTTTATGTCGTCAAAGGAACACCCCTGGAGGCCCTTTACCGGCAGGGAGACTACAGATGTCTGGAGCAGCAGGCATATATCGATCTGGTCTGTGATTTCCTTGAGCGGATACCACCGGAAATGGTAATTCAGCGCCTGACCGGAGATCCCCACCCGGAAGAGCTCGTGGCACCGCAATGGTCGCGGAATAAAGCCGAAACCCTCCGGAGGATAAACGAAACCCTGGAAAAAAGAGATTCGTGGCAAGGCAAGTTTTTATAAAAAAGGTTTTAGGATTAGGTAGGTTTCAGGTGTCGGGTGTCAGGAACAACGCCTATCGGATAAGATTGACATGGACTTTGTTACAAAACCCAAGCCATGATTCACTGCAAGATCAAAGCGGGTCAAACTATATACCATTGGTATGAAGAGTAAGAAGGGGCACTATTTTCCAATTTTGGGTTTTCAGTCCTGACACCTGAAACCTGACACCTGAAACCTCATTTAAGCCCAACACCTGACTATTGCGAAAGTGGCAGATTTTACCACACCAGGATGATAGATAAACTATTGCTAAACTCGAACTGAGCCCCTATATTTATCCTGCTATGTTTGCCGACACCACGCCCAATTCAGAGGATTTTGACCTTTCCTTCAAGGTTTTCCATGAACTCATGGCAAAAAAGGTCACGGAAATCCTGCTGGTTTCGAGTCCTTACGAAGCCTTTATCATGGAGGAAGAGGGCCGCCTGGCGGCAAGAATCATCCATGAATATCGGGGGCTGAATCTATCGCGCCCCCCCATGCTGACCTGGGTATCCACGGCCGGGGAAGCACTCGATATGCTGTCCAGGAAGAATTTCGATCTGGTCATCACCATGCCCCAGGTCGATGAAATGGATGCCTATATCCTGGGCCGCAAAATTAAAGCCAACCACCCCGATCTTCCGATCTATTTAATGATTCAAAACACCAGCAGGCACCTTCTCGAAAGGCAGTCCGCCGACAGCCGGGCCATTGACCGCCGCTGTGTCTGGTACGGCAATACGGATCTGCTGCTGGCAATGATTAAAAATCTGGAAGATCGCATGAACGTTGCCTATGACACCAAACGGGCCCGGGTCAGGGTTATCATCCTGGTCGAAGATTCGCCTGTTTATTACTCATCCCTGCTGCCGCTGCTCTATAAGGAAATTGTTACCCAGACCCAGGCGGTGATGGAAGAATCCGTCAATGATGAACACCGGATTCTCAGGATGCGAGCCCGGCCCAAAATACTGGTGGCCGAAAATTATGAAGAAGCCCTCGATCTCTACCGGCAATACCGGCCTTATTTGCTCAGTGTATTTTCAGACGTGCGCTTTCCCAAAAATGGACGGATAAATGATCAAGCCGGTGTATCATTGCTGTCCATGATCCGGGAGGAGAATCCCGATTTGCCGCTTCTCAACCTCAGCTCCGAAGAATCCAACCGGCAGCAGGCCGAACAGATTCCCGCGGTTTTTTTAAATAAAAATTCACCCACCCTGCATTCGGAAATACGCAGTTTCTTTATAAACTATCTGGGATTTGGCGATTTTGTCTTTCGCTTCCCGGATGGCCAGGAAATTGCCAGAGCCTCTAATTTGCGCGAAATGGAGAAAATTCTGCCTTCCATCCCGGACGAATCCATGTATTACCACGGCCGTAGCAACCATTTTTCAAGCTGGCTGATGGCCCGCTCCGAGGTGATGTTGGCCTCCAAGCTCAAACCGGTAAAGGTCAGCGATTTTCCAAGCGCCGGTGAGGCCAAAAAATACCTGATCAGCTGTATTTACGAGCGGCGCAAGGGGCGCCAGAAAGGGCTTATCACCGAGCTTGTCACCGGTTCATTTGATCCGGATGCTGATTTTGTAAAAGTCGGCAAAGGATCCCTGGGGGGCAAGGCCCGAGGGTTGGCCTTTATCTCCACCCAGTTCAAAGAAAACCCGGATTGGCAGAAAAAGTTTGAAAATGTGGACATCCAGGTCCCCAAATCTCTGGTCCTGTCCACCGACGGGTTTGATGCCTTTATCAGTGAGAACAACCTCAAAGAGCTCGCAACTGCGGATATCAGCGACGAGGAAATCACCCGGTTGTTTCTGGCGGCCCGTTTTCCCGAATCGCTGGCAGGTGATCTTGAAATGTACCTCCAGTACGCCCGCTATCCCCTGGCTGTTCGTTCTTCCAGCCTCCTTGAAGATGCCCAGTTTCAACCCTTTGCCGGAATCTATAAAACCTACATGCTGCCCAACAATCACCGCGACCGGTCTGTCCGACTGAAGCTCCTGATCACGGCTGTTAAGCTGGTGTATGCTTCCACTTACTTTGAGACACCCAAGGCCTATGCCCGAAGTTCGTTTCACCGCATGGAAGACGAAAAAATGGCGGTTGTTGTTCAGCAGTTAACCGGTTCTGCCTGGGGCGACTATTTTTATCCGGCCATATCCGGCGTCGCCCAATCCTATAATTTCTACCCGATCTCACATTTAAAGCCGGAAGAAGGTATCGCCCACATCGCCCTCGGACTGGGTAAAACAGTCGTGGAGGGGGGGACTTCGTTGCGTTTTTCACCCCGCTATCCCCAATTCCTGCCCCAATTTTCCGCGGTGGATGACATTCTTAAAAACTCACAGCGGCTTTTTTATGCCTTGAAGCTGAAGGATTTCACGGAAGATATCGTCACCAATGAAGATGCTACCCTGATCAGGCTGGATGTCGATGATGTCAGCGATCACCCGTCGGTCAGGCACCTGGCCAGCACCTATTCACCGGATGAGCACAGGATCAGAGACGGCGCCCAGACCGGCGGCTATCTCGTCATGACCTTTGCCAACATATTAAAGTACAACTCTTTGCCCCTGGCGGAAATCCTTGTCGATGTCCTGGAAATCGGCCGCAAGGGGATGGGGTGCCCGGTGGAAATTGAATTTGCCGTGGATCTGCCTCCGGGCGCCGATCAGAGGCCGTCCTTTGATTTACTGCAGGTTCGGCCCATGGGAATCAACCAGGACCAGATGGATGTCGAAATCCATGATGAAGATATAACCGCCGCCGTGTGTTATTCGACCATGGCCCTGGGAAACGGGTGCTCAAAAGAGATTGGCGATGTTGTTTTCGTCAATCCGGAAACCTTCGACCCGGCCCGTACCGTTGATATCGCCACTGAAATCGGACAGATTAACAAACAGCTGGCAAGGCAAAACCGCAAGTATCTGCTGATTGGACCTGGACGCTGGGGATCCGCCGACCGCTGGCTTGGCATTCCGGTTAGCTGGCATGATATTTCCGGGGTAGGGGCCATGGTTGAAACCAGCACTGAAAATTTCAAGGCCGATCCGTCCCAGGGATCTCATTTCTTCCACAACATCACCTCTTTAGGGATCAGTTATTTGACCACTTCAAAGAATGGTGATGATTTTATTGATTGGAAGTGGCTGCAGTCCCTGCCCACCGAGAAAAAAACCGCTTATCTGCACCATGTAACCCTTGAGAGCCCGTTGACCATCAAGATCGACGGCAAAAAATCCACGGCTGTCATTTTGCCTTAAAATTCGCTCTGATTTTTATCACTCGCAAGGTTTTTAGGGCCGCCAATGCTGTTGCAATTCCTTAAACAGATCCTTTGTGTCCTTGCTGCCGACTGTTTGGCTGTCGCCGATCTTCTGTAAAATTGACTGTATGCTGTGTTCCCCAAGGGCACGATAGCTTTCAAATTGGGATTCATCGAACCACTGATCGGCGGTGGACTGATTGGGAAAGGCCTTGTTCCGGGCCGCGTAACTCAGAACATCGGTTGGCTCGTCGCCGGTCAAAGACGACTTGATGTAAAGCAGGATGCCGTCCTGCCGGGGGTCCAGTTTGTCATAGCGAATGGTTCCCACGATGCAGTGTTGACTGCTCCAGATCGAGTCAGGCTTCCTGCGCAAGGGGTCGACCTCGATATCGATATCGATGTCGAAATCCGTGCGACACTTTTCAATGACATTTCCTAGTTCGCCGAATTTCATTTCAATATCCTGTCCGCCGTCGCCGACAATGATAAATCGGCAGCGCCTGCGAACCAGCTCGTAAAGTCCCAGGTTCTCAAAATGACCGCCGTCGGAAAGATTGACAAACCGTCGCTGATCGTTGGTCATGCCGAAAAGCTCATAAAACAGATAGGCCAGGCCGGCGGCCGGTCCGTATTTGGACCAGGATTTCTGGTGGCGGGGATTCCCAAGCCATATGCCCAGCCGAACATTGAAAATGGTCATTAGAAACCCCACCGCCGGTGATGAGAAATACCCCATGTTGGGGTTGACCGCGGCTCCGGATACGGCCATGGCGGTGCCCAGGGAAATTCCGCCTTCGTAGCCGGCAGTCGGGCGAAACCCCTCTTTTTCAAGATTTTTCCGGTCGTGCTTTTTACTTTCCGCCCAAACCTCATACCCCGAATACAGAGGGGAAAAAATAAACGAGGAGGCCTTGCGCTGCTGCCATGCCAGGTTGTCGCCGGCCACCAGGTTCAAGGTCGTGTTAATCAGGTAGTAGGGGCCGACGTAGGGTTCAGGCAAATCGGCTGTTTTAATTCTGGGAGCTTCGATATCGGGCTGGTCTGTGGTCAGGTCGCTGATGCGCACATAATGCTGCCGCATATCAAATCCGGTGAACGGATTAGGTCGCCGGTGGCGGTCGGAAGCGCCGATGTAACAGCGCACCAGGCGGTTGCGGTAATAATTGTGCATCGAAAACTCGTTGATGTTGACCCGCCATGACAGCAGCATGGCAGTGATCACCAGAACGGCAAACAGGCCGCTGAGATAAAGGACCTGACACTGAGGCGATAGAGTTTCAGGCGGTCCAAAATTCGCAACTACAGTTTCGATGCTCCAGGCCAGCAAAAGGGCAAGACCAAAAATGAAGATGTAAGGGGCAATGATCATCAGGATCTTAAGGCCGATTGATGTATCTTTTTTGCCCGTGTCGGCGCTTTTGCCGGCCAGCAAACCGCCAATGGTGGTCAGGATCCAGCCGGAAGCCAGAGCTTTATTGATCCAGGAGGCCACATGACCGTTGATCCAGTTCAAGCATGCGGCACCGTAAATGGAGATGGCAAAAATCACCAGATACCCCAGGCCGTAAATCATAATCCAGGCACCGACCCGGCCCCACCATTCCCGTGTACTGGTTCTGTAATCCTGACCCATCAGCCCGATATACAGGATACCACCCAACGTGGTGGCGCCCAGCAGCAGGGGAACTCCCAGGACCGTCCGGGCATTATCGCTGAGGTTACTGAATTGCTCGGCCAACGCCCAAATCAGGGCGCACCCGACCGCAACGGCGATAAATACAAAAACGAATCGATACACTAGACGATACCAGTAGCGAATCAAAACCGGTTGGCTGATGATGACCACCACCGCCTGCATGACGGCATTGATAGCTGCAATTCCAAGGGCGACAAAAGGTATCCAGCCTCCTTGCTGCCAGTTATTGGCATGTGCATGCAGGGATATGGCGATCAGCCATGCCGCCAGCAGGATTGGCATCACAATTACCCATTGGATTGAGCCTTGTTTGAGATACCACTTGGTGGAATCCGCCGACGGGTCAAGGTTTGTAAGGTTTCTGAAGATGAAATAAAATACCATCAGCGCCAGCAGAGCGAAAGTGACGATCACGGCTTCAAATCTGAAGGATTCAGCAGCGGAGTCGAAAATATTTAAAATTCGGGGCAACAACATTATTGCCCCGAGGGCGGCAACCAGAATGGCAAGATTCAAAATCAAATTGCGGATATAGATGGCGGCCGTGGTCAAAAAATCGGCGTTCAGCAATCCCAACCGGGGCGTGAGATAATTGCTGTACTGTCGCAGGAATTTGATTTCTTCAGGCTCCTGCTCCCGGGTTCGCTTCGTCATCCGGTCCAGGCTTTCGGCGACCGTCTTCAACCCCAGGCGTTTGGTCCATGCTGTCAGCCAGCTGCCGATATACCCGCCTCCTGATACGGTCGAAAGATAATCGATGCGCGGTAGCAAATGGAAATGAGCCAGTCCCTGCAGGATGCCCAGATTAAAGGTGGCGCTGCGGATGCCGCCGCCGGAAAAGGCCAGGCCGAAAAGATCCGATGCAGCTGCTTTCCGGACTGAATCTTCGTTTGCGGGGACAGGCGGCAGATGGAGACCATCAAATAGAGTATTGCGTTTTTGGCGTGAATGGCTGATTTCGTCAAGCTCATCATTGAGTACATCTTTAAACTCTTTGGGTTCCGTAGCCGAGTTCATTATGCCCTCCCTATGATATGGATCGAAATTCCCTTATCA
>Ga0210121_1000232_pt1 | contig 16781 bp, 14 predicted proteins | sample Joice_ThreeSqB_D_FD_184873 | JGI IMG/M metagenome (GOLD analysis project Ga0210121, IMG submission 184873) | Wetland microbial communities from San Francisco Bay, California, USA, that impact long-term carbon sequestration - Joice_ThreeSqB_D1... | ecosystem: Environmental > Aquatic > Marine >... | reverse complement strand
ACCTGGCATCCACCTTGCACCAATAAATCTCATACGTTTTTCGCAGTGCCTTGCGCCCTGCGCCTTACGCCTTGGGCCTACTTTTCAACGATGATCGGTTTCATGCCTTCTTTTTTCAATTTCTGCATCGTGCTGCCGGCATCCGCCTTGCTTTCATATTTTCCGACCCGTACCCGAAACCAGATACCTTTGCCCTGAACTTTGCTGATGGTGTGGTACGCGGCGTAACCTTTTTGCTTAAGTTGCGCCACCAGACGATCGGCGTCTTTGGCAGCTTTTACGGCCGCCACCTGGATGGTGTATACTTTTCCGGATGGTTTGACCTCGCTTTTCGAAGCGACAGGCTGTTTGGGCGTTTCTGGGGCCGCTTCATTTTTGACGGGTTCGGATTTTACAGCGGTCTCCTTTTTCGGCGGGGCCTTTTGGGTTGCCTTTTCTCCGGTTGTTTCCGGGGGTTTTTTATCGGGTAGTGGTTCAACTTTTTTATTGATTACCTGGGTCGACTTTTTTTCATCAATTTTGGTATCTTCACGATCTTCCGGAAGGGCCTCATAAAAATCAAGCTTGGTTTTATCTTTTACAGTATCAGATTCAGCCTGGGATTGTCCCATCTCCCCTTTTTTTTGATCCTGCCCGGGAAACTCCAATTTCGTTTGAAGACCGTCAATATCAAATTTGACCGGAGCGGTGCCTCTGCCCACCAGAACACCGATGACAAACATCCAGGCGCATAATATAAAAATAACCCCCAGCCAGCCGGCAATAGCCCTGCGGCTCAACACAAAAAACGGCTTTTTAGACAAAGACACTTTTTTATTTTTTTTCATTTTAACAAATCCGCAATCCAAAATCGCGTAACCCCAATCCATAAAGGCTTTTGAGTTCCAAGTCAAGGGACTTTCCTCGTGGGTTTTAGTCTGATCGCGCTTTTTAAATGGGTGTGGGAGTGGCTACCAGCCAAGATTATGGGCATCTGCCTGACCGAGTTAATCGCGGCTGCCTCCAGCCCCGCTTCCAGCCTGTAAAGCTTTACGGTCCGGAGAGTAGAGCCTGTGACCCTGAGGGAAAGCCGCTTCCACAATCAAAATTATATAGGTAAGCATCTTCACATTTGTTAGGTTCCGAAGCAATTGATATGGCCCGCAGGACCCTGGCCTATTTGGGATTGACCAGCTTTAAGGATAGAATCACCTTCAAGCTGTCGGGGGGAGAAAAACGGCTGGTATCACTGGTGACGGTATTGGCCGTGGAACCTGAGATTCTGCTGCTCGATGATCCGATCAATGGGCTGGATACCAATGATCAAAAAAAATCACGGATATCCTCTCGAAAAAGGTTGGTATAAGTGGTTGTAGAAAAAAACGTTCGAATAACGGAACGTTTTTTTGACAACCACTATAAAAGGGTAGCTTTTGTTCTATGACAAAGCGCAGTCTGTTTCAAAAGCGGAGTCCGCCTGAGGCTGATGAGCAGTACATTTCGATTCGCTGGATCCGCCTGGGGCGGACCATTGGGCAAAAGATGCCCTTTTAAAACCAATTTTTAGTACATTGCTTCGATAAGGTCCTTAAACGCCTCATTAACAAAATTCCGCTTAACCTTCATCGTGGGTGTCACTTCGCCATCTTCTTCATAAAGCTTTTTGGGCAGGATGGTAAACTTTTTGACCTGCTCAACCCTGGACAGGGTTTCGTTGACGGCCTTCAGTTCTTCATGGATCAGTTTGTTGATTTTCTCATCGGCTGCCAGGTCTTTATAGGTTGAAAACTGGATTTTATGATCCTGGGCGAATTTGACGACATTGTCTTCATCGATCATAATCAGGCAGGTGAGAAATTTGCGCCGGTCCCCAATAACGACGGCATCGTTGATGTAGAGACTGGCTTTGAGTTTGTTCTCGATGTATTGAGGCGTTATGTTCTTACCGCCGGCAGTGACGATGATATCCTTTTTGCGATCGGTGATTTTAAGGTACCCGTCTTCGTCGATTTCGCCCACATCCCCGGAATGCAGCCAGCCATCGACGATCGTCTCGGCTGTGGATTCAGGATTTTTGAAATATCCCTTGAAAACCCCGGGTGATTTGACCAGTATCTCGCCGTCGTCGGCTATTTTTATCTGCACACCTTCCAGCGGTTCCCCAACGGTGCCGAACTTGACCCGGCCAATCCTGGCGGTGGTGGTAACCCCCGTGCCTTCGGTTTGGCCGTATCCTTCTACCAGGTTTACCCCGATAGACTGAAAAAAATAGAGGATATCCGGCGCAATCGGTGCGGCACCGGAATAGGCAATCCGGATACGGTCAAACCCCATTCTTTCCTTAAGCTTGCGAAAGACGACAAAATGAACCACTTTATAAAATAATTCCAGATAGAACGGCACCGGTTTGAAATTCATCGCCATATTGGCCCTCTTTTTTCCGATTTTAAGGGCGATGAAAAAAACCAGCCGTTTCAACCAGGTGGCATCGGCCATGCGAATCATGATGGCAGAAAAATATTTTTCCCAGATTCGCGGAACCGCATGCCCTACCGTGGGGGAAATTTCGATCATGTTGTCGGCGACGGTATCCGGGCTCTCAATGAAATTGACAATATGCCCCACCGTAATATGGGCCAAAACAGTAAAGAGCTGCTCAAAGATATGGCAGAGGGGCAAAAACGACATAATCTCGTCGGTTCCGACCATGGGATTATTCGAGGTGATGGCGTGCCCCATCCACAGGCAGTTACGGTGGGTCAGCATGGCGCCCTTCGGCGGCCCGGTGGTGCCCGAGGTGTAGATTAAAACTGACAGATCCTGGGGTTCGATTTCGGCAATCCGCTGATCGAAGAGCTCCGGATTTTCTTCGAATGCCTTTTGCCCCAGGACCAGCAGCTCATCAAAAGTCATGACCATCGGGTCTTTAAACTGCCGCAAACCTTCGGTATCCCAGACAACGACCTTGACTAAATCGGGGGCATTGTCTCTAAAGTGCAGCCATTTGTCGAGCTGCTCTTCATTTTCAACGAAGAAGACCTTTGATTCCGAATTCTTGACAACATATTCTACCTGGGGCCAGGCATTGGTGGCATAGACGCCGGTGGCCGCCGCTCCGCAGCACTGAATGCCCACATCGGAATACACCCATTCCGGGCAGTTGTCGCCAATGATGGCCGCGCAATCGCCCCGCTCAAGCCCCATGGACATCAGGGCGCAGGCCACATTCCTGACTTTCTCATAATAATCATTCCAGGTAATGTCATGCCAGAGGCCATACTCTTTCTTGCGCATGGCCACCTTATCACCCCACCTGGCCACCGCCTCCTTGAACCGCGCAGGTACTGTCTGATTTATATCGTCTGTCATTAAAATCTATACTCCAATGATTATTGGAAAACCTGCTAAGTAAAAGCTCATAGCCTAGAGCTCATAGCTCATAGTAGAAAGGATTTCAAATCCTTCAGACTATCAGCTATCAGCTATGAGCTATCAGCAAATTTGTACGTGAGCATTTTGAAACGCAGGTGCAACGCGGCCATTGGGCAAAAGATGCCCTTCTGAAACCAATTTTTAGCGCCATGCCTTCTTGCGCTTCCACCTCTGATACCCCTTCACCGACTCCTCCGAGCAGACCCCCATGTAAAACTCTTTGACATCCTTGTCTTCCATCAAGTCGGCAGCTTTGCCTTTCATCACAAAGCGTCCGTTTTCTATTATCAGCCCGACATCGGAAATCGACAGGGCCATGCGGGCATTTTGTTCCACCAGCAGGATGGTAACACCTTCGGAATTAATGGTTTTGATGATTTCAAAAATCTCTTTTACCAGGATGGGAGAGAGCCCCAGGGAGGGTTCATCCAGGAAAAGCATTTTCGGGCGGCTCATCAAGGCGCGTCCGATGGCCAGCATCTGTTGCTCGCCCCCCGAAAGGGTGCCGGCCCACTGGTTGATGCGGTCCTTGAGAATGGGAAAATAGCTGAACACCCGGTCGAAATCATCATCGATACCCTTTTTGTCGTGGCGGGTATAGGCACCCATCTGAAGGTTTTCTTTTATCGTCAGCTCTTCGAAAACTTCCCGCCCTTCGGGGACCAGGGTGATCCCCATGCGCACAATCCTATCGGTGTCCTTACCATCGATGCGTTTTCCCATAAACTCGATGGTACCCTTGTCCGGCTGGTCATCGATGAGACCCATGACGGTTTTCAAAACGGTCGATTTACCGGCCCCGTTGGTTCCCAGTATGGCCGTAATGGTGCCTTCCTCAACCGACAGCGAGGCTCCCCGGATGGCATAGATCAGATCATAATAGGTTTCGATATTTTTTATTTCAAGTAATGCGGCCATGGATTGGCAAATTGTTAAGTCGGTTATGATCGTTTAGAGCGTTGGCTCTTTTTCTTTCAGCTTTGAGTCCTCAGCTTCCCAGCTTTTCTTTCGGCTCCTTTACCTCCAACCTCAAGCGAAGCGCTCCTCTATCCTCCACAGGCCGGAGGCCCACCCTCTTCTCCCAGATAAGCTTTGAGCACTTCCGGATGGACCTGAACCTCCTCGGGGGTCCCCTCGGTGATGGTTTGCCCGAAGTTGATCGCCAGAATCCGGTCGGATATATCCATCACCATTTTCATGTCGTGTTCGATCAGCAAAATGGTGATGCCCAGTTCATCCTGGATATCCTTGACCCAGAAGATCATATCCTGCTTTTCCTCTGAGTTCATCCCGGCACAGGGTTCATCCAGCAGCAGCAATTCCGGCTCGAGAGCCAGAGCCCGGGCGAGCTCAATTTGTTTCTGGGTGCCGTAGGGAAGCCCCCCGACCAGTTTGTTGCGTGCCGCCTGCAAATCCAGGAAATCGATGATTTCTTCCACCTTGCGGCGATGATCAATTTCTTCTTTTCCGGCATAAGAACGCTTGCCCCACATAAATGCACCCCGGAACAGCCCGGTCTTGATAAACAAATGACGGCCGAGCATGATGTTTTCCATGGTGTTCAGGTTGCTGAACAATTCTATATTTTGAAAAGTTCGGGCAATTCCCATTTTGGCAATCCGGTCCGGTTTTTTACCGCGGATAGGGCGGTCTTTAAATATAATTTGCCCGTTGCCCGGCGGATAGATCCCATTTATGCAGTTAAAAAGGGTGGTTTTACCGGCGCCGTTGGGGCCGATAATTGCATAAATCTCACCTTTTTCGACTGCAAAAGAAATATCATCCAGCGCTTTCAAACCGCCAAATGCGATCGACAGATTTTTAACCTCAAATAGTGCCATAAATATTCTTGCTGATTTGTCATATTTTTTTGGAGGCCGGCATGCGACCCGGCATCCCGGCCTCCAAATTTGTCTGCGCCAACCTTCTATTCGTAATTTACATAATCTGTCTTTATCCAGTCAGTTAAGACCTTGTATTTGCCGTCTGCGGTGGCCTGGGAAATAAAAACTTCATTTTGCCCCAGCCGGCATAACGGATCCTTGGGATCAAAAGGCTTATAATTGACCCGGCCCATGATACCCTGAAAATTTCTGATGCCCTCCATCTGTTTTATGAAGCCTTCCCTGGTCAGGTTCCGGCCGGCGCGCCGCAATCCTTCTACCAGGGGCTCAGCATAGGCAATTCCGGCCGCAAAGGTCATTCCCCAGCGTTCGTCCTTGGCCGCATATTTTTTATAGGCATCGTTAAAATACTTTTTCATCAGGGGCAGTGTGGGGTTGTTGACATCTTCCACATTGCCTATTCCGACTGCCGCGGGGTCCAACATCCCGAAGCTGGCCAGGATGGTGCCCGCGTAAAGGCCTTTTGTAATGTACATCATCAGGGGCACATCACCGCAGGTCGTGGTTGTCATCCACTGGGGCTCGAATTTCATGGCCTTGCCGGTTCCAATCAGCCGGGCGACATGCCCCGGGGTTACGAACATAAGGACGGCATCCGCCTCGGCCTTCCTCAGGGCCATGATGTGGGGCTTCATGTCCGTATCGGCCACATTGACGGGAATTTCGGCTACCAGCTTCATGCCTTCCTTGGTCATCTGCTTCTGGGCGCCCACCAGGCCAAGCTTGCCGTAATCATCATTCTGATAGGTAATGGCGATGCGCTTCAACCCCATATCCTGGGCTGCATACCGGACAAGCACCTGGGCATCGCCGGAATAAAGCGGATAAAGGGCGAACAATTGCTTTTTCGGCGGATCGACCCAGTGGGCTGAACCCGTGGAAGGCGATATCCAGGGAATTTTCCTTTCCATGAGGTAATCCTCGACCGCCATGCCGGGGGCCGTGCCGACACCGGAAACCCAGGCAAACATTCCGATTTCCTCCTGCAGCTGTTTGACACCGGCTTTGGTCTTGGCTGGATTGTAGGCATCATCAAAGTAATGGTGAATCAGCTTGCGTCCGTGGATGCCGCCTTCGGCATTGATCATCTTAAAATAGGCATCGGTCCCCCGGGCCACCGCCCCCCAGGGGGCTGCCGGTCCGGTCTGGGGACCCCATTGGCCGATGTGAATTTCGGTATCCGTGACACCCTCTTCCGCCATGGCATTAAACGTCAAGCCGAAAACCATGGCTGTTATTGCCACTAAAATCCATACGCTTTTTTTCTTCATAGCTGTTCTCCTTTTGATTAAGGGTTTATGGTTTCTGATTGGCATAAACAATTTGGTCCCCGATTTAAACACAAAATACCAGACACAAAACACCACTTTTTTATACTTTCTTAACATAGTGCCTGGCAAACAGGCCGCTGGGTCGAATACACAGAACCAGAACGATGACCACAAAGGCAACCACTGATTTAAATTCAATGGATACATAGCCGCCAAATAAATGCTCGACGATGCCGACGATATAGGCGCCAAATACCGCTCCGGGCAACGAGGTCATGCCGCCGACCACAGCCCCGGCGAAGCCTTTGAGCATGGGGTCCCACATCATGTAGGGCTCTACAAGAATCGGCGCAATCAGCAACCCGGCCACACAGCCCACAAAGGATGAAATGCCCCAGGTTACCATTCGAATGCGGTTGGTTTTAATCCCCATCAGACGGGCGGCATTTTCATTTTGCTGGGTGGCCTTCATGGCCACGCCGATCTTTGAATATCGAAAAAAGAGAAAAAGAACCAGCATGATGATCAAGGCCACGACCAGGGTTAACAGATCCAGGGTACTGATAAAAATATCGCCAATCATTATGCTGTCATAAGAAGAGATGGGAAACGGCATCGCCCGCTGGTCGGCGCCGAACTTCCAGGAAACGAGCCCTAGCAGCATCATTTCCATGCCGATGGTAATGATGATCAATCCGAGAACATTCGGCTCTTTGGCCCTTCTGATAATTGCGAACTCCAGAAAGCATCCCAGAAATATCGAAAATACCAGGGTTGCCGGAAAAGCAATATAGGGTGGCAATCCATAGGACTCCAGTAACACGTAAGCAACAAAGACAGGCAGCAGGGCCATTTCGCCCTGGACAAAATTGGGAACCTCGGAGGCCTTGTAAATGAGCACCATGCCAAGGCCCATTAAGGCATATGAGCTTCCCACCGCTATGCCGCTGAGAATGGTTTGCAGAAAATCAATCATAGTTTCATCCCGGGTTCATTGGCCCCGAAAAACCAGGTTCAAATCTCGTCGAGCAACGAGCATCGAAAATCGAGCATCAAGATCAAAACGGCCAGGTCTTCCAGTATTTTTTAGTACGTATCCAGATACCGAAAATCCCGAGGGGTTCAAAGACCATAATCAGGATCAGGATCATCCCGAATACAATCAACTGAATATTCGAAACGCCGGTCAGCGAAAAGAAACTCTGGGACAATGTCTTCAGCCACTCTCCCAGGTAGGGAATCCCGAGAATATTGCGAAGTTCCAGATCGAGCCAGCCGAGAAGACAGGCCCCGGCGATTGATCCCAGAATAGACCCCAACCCCCCGACAACGGCCATGGTCAGAAACATGACCGACATAAACACGCTGAACAGCTCGGGTTCAATAAAGCGCAGGACAAAGGCATAAAGTCCGCCGCCGATGCCGGCATAAAATGCGCTGACCGCAAACGCCAGTGTCTTGTACAAAACGAGATTAACACCGATGGTTTCAGCGGCAATATCCGCATCCCGAATTGAAATAAACGCCCGGCCCACCTTGGTTTTAATCAAATTACGCGCAGCAAGGGTCAGTAAAACCGTCAACGGTATCAAAAGATAATAGAAATCCTGATCGGTATTAAGGTGCCAGGGGCCGATCACCAGGTCCGGGGTGTGCAGTCCCTGTCTTTCACCCAGTACTTCGATTTTACCAATGATCTGGGTAATCGTAACACCAAACCCAAGGGTGGCTATGGCCAGATAGGGTCCTTCCAGGCGCAGAGCCGGCAGGCCCAGCAAAAACCCGAAGGCTGCCGCAATCAGCCCGGCGGCAGGCAGTGCCAGCAGAAAGGGCAAGTGGGCCTTGGTCATTAGAAAAATTGTCCCGTAGGCACCGATGCCAAAAAAACCGGCGTGGCCCAGAGAAATCTGTCCGGTATAGCCCACTAAAAGGTTCAGGCCGATGACCACAATGATGTTGATGGCCACATAGTTGGCGACATACACGTAGTAGTTTTTAACCAGAAAGGGGAAAAGCGCCAGGAGTACCATCAGCGCACAGAACCAGAAAACGATGACCCCGGAAGTGAACAACTGAACATCCTCATAGTAGTCCCGTTTCATGTCCATATAGAGCTCTGATCCTTTCAGGTGCAAGGGGGAAATGGCGTGTTTGAGTGTTCCAAATTATCAGACACCGGTATAATGTCAATAGCAAAAAAACGTTCGGATAGCGGAACGTTTTTTTGACAACCGCTATAAACGGCACGCTGAAAGCGTTCAGGCAAAAAAAGCTTGGGGAAATGAAGAATTGGAGCTGTCTTGACCCAGTCCAATTTCAGTGGCCGGCGGTTCGGGCCGGAGTATCGGGTTGGACGTGACGGCGGTGAATAAAATCTTTAATCACCCGGGCGCATTCAACCGGTTTTCCCATGGGAACAAAATGTCCGGCCCCGGGAATGGTCACCAGTTCAAAATCGGGAATCAAGCGCCCCAGGCGCTTGGCCGCATCCACCGTAAAGGCGCCCGAATGCTCCCCTCGGATGGCCAGCACCGGGCAGGAGATCTTCTGAGCGTAGGACCATACATCGAGGGGCACGGATTCAAAAATCTGGGCTTCATGCTCCGGATCGCATTTAAGAACAGCCGTTTGCGGGTCTTTTTCGAGCAGTCCGCATTCCAGATAAGCCTCCACAAAATCCTTTGACCAGTATTTGAAAATCCCCCGACCGGAAGCAAAGCGTTTCAACGCCTCCTTTTTACCCTGAAACGTCTGTCTTCTGCGGCGCGCGAATTTGGCCAGAGGAATTTTCCCGGCAAAACCGAATATTCTCATGACAGCCATGGCCCAGAGTATCCGCCGGGGTAAAATGGTCGGATCGATCAATATCAGGTATGAGAAAAGCTCCGGATATTGGGCGGCTGCCATATAGGTGGTCACCGCTCCCAGGGAATGCCCCATTCCGATGACCGGCGGCGACATGGCTTTTTCGATGAGGGCTTTCAAATCGTCGGCAAATATATTCCAGTGAAGGATCGGTTTGCTGCTGGGCAGCTCCGAAGCGCCATGACCGCGTATATCGCTGGCCATTACGTGCAGGTCAGCGGTCAGGTGTTTGACAAAAGGGGAATAGGTTCCCGCGCAAAATCCATTGGCGTGCAGCAAATGGGTCTGAAACCCGGTTCCGCCCCAATCCAGGTAATGGATTTTGCCGTCCGGGACATCGATGAAGTTTTCAATCGGGTCGCTGTATTCAGGTGTGTTCATAAGCGGTATAAATGCTATGGTCAAGAGCTGCAGGAAATGAAATCGCTTCAAGGACCGCTAATAAATTCCCGCTAAGCTTTGTACATATAACGTGAACATATTAAACAAATGAACATTTGTCAGTATAAAAACGATCTCTAAATAAAAAAAGGGGAAATGGCACAAACCATAACCCCTTGATTTTACTGGTAGGCACGCGGGGATTTGAACCCCGGACTTCTACCGTGTCAGGGTAGCGCTCTCCCCCTGAGCTACGTGCCTGTATAGAGGTTGTTAAAAAAACGTTCCAATTTTCCCGTTTTTTCTACAACCACTTATACCGCAATTCCTTAATTCGAAATATCGTTATGGAAAGCGGTGCAGAAATTTTATGCTTGAGTAGCACCGGTTGGTTTGCGTGTCAAGGCCTTATCTTGGAATAAGCTCGACTTTCAGGTTCTGCGGCGTAACTTCGAAAATATTAATACCGAATGACTGAAAATTCTGCTGCATCAGGGCTGAAGCCAGATCCTGGGGTTTTCCGATGTATTCAACCAGCAGGGTCGCTTCATTGGGTTTGATCTCTTTGACGCGAATGCCTTCCACGCCGGAGATGGTGTTCAGGGTCTTGCGAAATTTGACATAATGGGCAAGTTGGTTTGTTCCGAGAATGACCACTTCAACCACCGATGGCTTGCCGGCCTGTTTCTGCCAGGCGCTAATCAGTTCCTCGGCAAGTATAGGCCCCGCTATGGCTCCGGCATCCGCCAGTGCTTCTCTGCCGCCGACGGCTTCATCTTCGCCGACGGCTACCGCCGTGCGGGTCAAGTCTAACATCGGTTCAGCGGAATCCGAACGCAATGCCCGCAGCTTAACCGTCCCATTAAACGACCGCATGGCCGAGCCCATGATATTGGTCGACGGACTTGCAAGCGATGTCCCCAGGACGATTACATCAGCCTTAAGGGCAGCACCGAGTTCCGCCGCCTCCAGATCCGATAAATCAGGCTTATTTATATCGTCCCAGTTTACCAGGGGGCGGTTGCGGGCACCCCGGTGGTTGATAATAGTGAAACCGGCTTCCTGCAGGCTCTCAACCATAGCGGCTTCAGAAATGGAGTAAAAATTTGAGCCCAACGGGCTCCACCAAAACATTGGGGATTCCTGCTCCAATTCCTGTTCGGCAATGAGCAATAAAACGCTGGGCAGTGAGGTTGAAGCCCGCAAAATTCCCGCATCGGTCAATTTTTTTGATATTTTTTGGCCGGACACAGTGGCTTGAACAATAACCCGGTAGGATTTGTCCTGGCCGGCTTCGGTCAGCACCTTATACCCCTGGATGAAGGTACTTGTCTGATCAAACAACAGCTCATTTAGCTGCGCAAAATTATCCACCATTGATTCTACCGCCAGCAGTTCTCTGGTCATAAGCGCCACGGCCGTAACCAGACTGTCGGAAATGGCTTTTTCCCGGGCGGCAGAAACATTGCCGCCTTGCATCGCAGCCGTTCCGACGACTACAAACGTTTTCGTTGTAGCAGACTCCTGAGCCTGCGCAGTGTTAGATGTCATCAGCACCATGATCAGGCTGAATAACACAATCATCAGACCGCTAAATTTGACAAACATTGTCCGCATGGTGCTTAACTCCTAAATGAGGTGGTAACTTGGAATCTTCTGCGGTATAAATGAAAAATCATTCAGAATCAAGGGGTAAGAAAAATATATTAGTTGAATAGTTGATTGTGTTGATTGAGTTGATTGGGTTAGAGGCCGGCGCTTCCGCCGGTTGGAGGCATGAGGTTTGAGGTTGGAGGCATAGACATTCTGATTTTCAGCCTCAAACCTCCAACCTCTAACCTTCTATCTTTCAGCTTCCACCCTTGAGCCTTGTGCTTTCAGCTTTGAGCCATAGGCGCTCTGCGCCTATACCCGTCGCGCCAGTGCGTAGTCCGCAATATCAAGCATGGTTGCTTTGGTTGGCGAGGGTTCAAATCCAGCCAAAGCCGCTTTGGCCGTGTTGATAAATGCGGTAGCCGTTTTTTGAGTGTAATCAATACCGCCATATTTACGCAACAAATCCACCAGGATCATAAAATCTTCGGTGGCAAAGCCATCGTCCTGGATAATTTTAATCATCCGGTCCCGGTCGGCGGATCGCGCCTGCTGCAAGGCGTAAATAACCGGCAGTGTCAGCTTTCCTTCTCTAAGATCGGCCCCCACCTCCTTGCCGAAATCAGATGTCTGCAGCGTATAATCAAACAGATCATCGGCCATTTGAAAGGCAATCCCCAGGTTATATCCATATTCTGCCAATGCCTTTTCTTTTTCCTGCGGTGCATCGGCTATAATGGCGCTCACCCGGCATGCGGCTTCGAACAGCACGGCGGTCTTACGGCGGATAACCACCATATATTCATCTTCAGTCAGCTTGATATCACCTTTGCGCATCAGCTGATGAACTTCGCCCTGGGACATATTCTCGGTAAGTTCGGCCAGGACTTGAACGACCCGGAGACTGCCGGTACCGGCCGAAATAGACAGCGCTCTGGCCAGCAGGTAATCGCCTACCAGGACGGTAATTGAACTACCCCAGGTCGCGTGAGCCACGGTTTTGCCCCGGCGCATAGTGGCTTCGTCCACCAGATCATCATGCAGCAGGGTAGCCGTGTGCAGATATTCCAATGCCGTCGAGAACGTCTTCGCATAATCGCCGGTATAACCGCACATCCGGGCTGAAAGAACCATTAATATGGGTCTCAATCGCTTGCCGCCGCTGAACAGAAGGTGACCGGCCACATCGGAGACCAGATCCAGGTAAGGATTTAAATTATCGCAAAGGGCTTTTTCAATATCATCCAGGTCCGATTCAACTGCAGAAAGGATCTTCTGCTTAAGATCAATCATATCGCCTCTCCCATCAGGTCATACTCCATCGTATCCGTCACCCGCATATCAGCAAAACTTCCAATTTTCAATCCAAAAGGCATTTTAGCGGTATTAATGTAGGTTAACCCATCCACTTCCGGCGCCTGAAAGTTTGCACGACCGGCAAAAAGATGGTTGTCCAGGGACTCTTCCACCAGGACTTTAACAGCTTTGCCGATGTATTTGCGATTGTTTTCTGAGGAGATACCTGACTGGGCGGACATGAGGTAATGATAGCGGTCGGTGGCCACAGCCCTGGGGATGTGAGGGGACAATTGGTGGGAGGCCAGATCATCAGAATCTGAATAAATAAATACACCCAAATGATCAAATCGAACATCCTCGACAAATTGCATAAGCGCTTTAAAATCGTTATCCGTTTCTCCCGGAAACCCGACAATGACGGTGGTTCTCAGCACGGCATCCGAAACCCGGTCACGGATACGGTCAAATAGACGGCAAAGATCATCCTTGGTGTACCGGCGGCCCATATGTTTTAGAATCGCGGGGCTGACATGCTGGACGGGAATATCAAAATATGGGCACAGGTGGCTGTGTGCGGCCAGGGTCTCTATAAAAGAGTTTTCGATACTTTCCGGGTGTCCGTACAACACCCTGACCCACGGTTGGGTCGTCCGGATGAGATTATCGACGGGGATATTGGCGAGACTTTCCATAAGCCGACTGAGATTCGTCCGGGTCGGCAAATCATTGCCATAGGCTGTGGTGTCCTGGGCAACCAGCACCAGTTCGTTCACCCCGTTGGCAATCAGCTGAGTGGCTTCAGAAACAATTTCTTCCAGCGGCCGGCTTTTTTGTTTTCCGCGCAGCCTGGGAATGATGCAATAAGTGCATGCTTTGCTGCAGCCTTCGGCAATCTTTAAATAAGCCAGGTGCGGAATGGTTAGATCCCGGGAGGCATCCCGGGGTTGAAATTCCGTGAGGTCCGGATCCGGCAAAATACACATGTTCGAATACTGGGGTTCCCGGACGGCCCTGGCAATCTGATCAAAGGCACCGGTTCCTAAAAGGACATCCACTTCCGGCAATGAGGCTAAAATTTCTTCCCGATAACGTTCGGGAAGACAGCCGGTGACCACCAGACGTTTGCAGTTGCCCCCCTTTTTATATTCTGCCAGTTCCAGAATAACATCGATAGATTCCTGCGCCGCGTCCTCGATGAAGCTGCAGGTGTTTACCACAATGGTCTCGGCTTCTTCGGGATTCTGGGTAATCGTCCAGCCGGCCTTTTTCAGCCTTCCGGTCATAATTTCGCTGTCAACTTGATTCCGGGCACAGCCCAGGCTTTCCAGATATAATTTCATGTCGCTGTATTGATTTATAGATTTGAATTGCTAGGGGAAAAAATAAGGAAGGTGTCAGGCGATGTCAATGTGGCGATCAGGTCGGAATTGCAAAAATAGTGGCATTAGAGTTGCTGGATAGGATTTCACTTTATGAGTCTAATCGGTTTCAGGTGTCGGGTGTCAGGTGTCAGGAACGGCCACGGGGACTAGGGTATATGGGTTATGTAACAAAATCGAAAGTATGAATCGCGGAAGGTGTGAAGCAGTTTAGACAATGAACGATCTGTTCGTAATTTAGCCAAAGGGATATTGTTTCAGCTCTTGTACTATCAGTCCTGAATCCTGACACCTGAAACCTATTTGTGCCTGAAACCTAATATGCACTAATTCCCGGAGATAAATCCCTTGGAAGGATAATCCACCAGACTCCCGCCCGGCCCTTCGACCATAATTAGGCCTTCAACAGACTCCAGGCGGTTAATCAGTTCAAGACCACTTTCGGGTCCCATGACCATAATGGCGGTTGCCAGCCCGTCGGCAAACGTACAGGTGTCGGCCACAATGGATACCCCTGCCACGCCGTTGGAAATCGGATACCCACTGCGGGGATCAATAACATGGGAGTATCGAATCCCATCAACTTCGAAAAAATTGCGATAATCTCCGCTGGTGGCAAAGGCCTGGTTGTGGATTTCGACCACCTTATATACTTCGTCAAAGGCGGCATCTGCCCGGGGTCGGTTGATTCCGATACGCCATCGGGTGTCGTCTTTGCGGTGTCCGGCGGCAAAAATTTCTCCGCCAATTTCAACCAGGTAGTCCTTATATCCCAGGTTGCGAAGCAGGGCGGCCACCTCATCGACACCATATCCTTTGGCTATGGAAGATAGATCAACGGTGACGGCTGCTCGTTTTTTTACCAGAAATCCGGGATTCACAACATCGATGTTTGCAAAGCCGATATCCGGCAAAAGGGCTGCAATCTCACTGTTTGGTGGAACCTTATCCCGGCGGCCGCGGCTCCCGAAGCCCCAGACGTCCACCAGGGGATTTACGGTACCATCCCAGGCCCCACCGGAAAGGCGATAAATCTTTTGGCCGGCCTTCATTACCTGAAAAAAATCATTGGAGATTTTAAATTTCAGCCCGACTTTATTAAAGCGGTTAAACCGGCTGATTTCGCTGTCCTTTTGATAGGTGGACATGCTCCGGTTGATTTCCTCCAGCCGGTTGCCAATCTTTTCCTTTACCCCTGAGATGCTCTGAAAATAACCGGTAACCACCTTGACCGTATAGGTCGTCCCCATCGTGCGCCCCTGGATCACATGCTCCTGCTTGGCCTCGCTAATTGCCGGTGCAAATGATAGAGCAATACCTATAACTAAAACTTTAGCGTACTTGATCATATGAATAATCTCGGCTACGCGGCATGGCGCAGAGCGCATAGGGCATAGGGTTAAGGACGGTGAACGAAGTGCATGTGGCTACTTTATAGATTTTCTAAAATTTGTTATTTGACGGCAAAGTTTGTCGAGGTCGTCTAAATTTTCTTCTAACTCTTTGACATCTATTAATTTACGCCTTTCAAGAATGATCATTATATTTGCATTTTCAAATGTGGACCTCCGCGCAATATTTAGAAAATTCTTAAATTCTTTTTTTGAAACTGAGCCAGACCCTTCAGCAATATTATTAGACATGGACATTCCAGCAGCCCTCAATTGCTCAGCGAATCTAAAAAGTTTCTTTTTATCAAGTTCATCGGCTATATCAAATAGTTTATCAGCAATCTCAATTGCCAATTGCCAGATTTTCAAATCCTGGAATCTGAATTTCACCATCAGCCCCTCCTTATCTATCCCATCAATGAACGTTGACGTAGAAATGTTATGCGCTATGCAGCAATTTTTCTTTTCACCTTTTTCTACGCTATGCGCTATGCCCTCTGCGCTATGCATCATCTAACAAATTCGTGGAAGCTGTTCGCCTGTTAGCATATCCACGATTCTGCTCCCGCCGATGCGGGTTTCCATAATAACCCTGCCGGCGTGATCTGCGACCACCTCTCCTATTACGGTGGCATCATTGCCAAAGGGATTTTGCCTTATGGCCGCCAGCACCGCGTCGGTGTCGGCGGCCGAAACAAAAGCCAGCAATTTCCCCTCATTTGCCAGATAGAGCGGATCAAATCCTAAAAGCTCACAGGTTGCGGCCACTTCCGTTTTCACGGGAATTCGCTCTTCATAAATCCTTATGCCCATTTTTGATTTATCGGCAATTTCATTTAAAGCCGTGCCCACCCCTCCGCGGGTGGGATCCCTCAATACATGAATTTCTTTGCTGACGGCAAACATCTGGTTTACCATGTGATTCAGCGCTGCTGTATCACTGGTGATGCTGGTGTCAAACGAAAGGCCTTCACGCTGGGTTAATATGGTAATGCCGTGGTCGGCAATGGTGCCGCTTAAAATAATCTGATCACCGGGCCGAGCCTTATGGCTGGCAATGTCGACATCCCGGGGTATCAAACCGAGCCCGGAGGTGTTGATAAAAATCTTGTCTACCGCTCCTTTGGGCACCACCTTGGTATCCCCGGTCACCACGGTAACCCCAGCTATTTTAGCGGCCCTGCCCATTTCGCTGACAATCGTTTCAAGATCCTTAATGGGAAAGCCTTCTTCGATAATCAGGCCGACACTCAAGTAAACCGGCTGGCCGCCGCACATCGCTACGTC
>Ga0210121_1000231_pt1 | contig 16797 bp, 17 predicted proteins | sample Joice_ThreeSqB_D_FD_184873 | JGI IMG/M metagenome (GOLD analysis project Ga0210121, IMG submission 184873) | Wetland microbial communities from San Francisco Bay, California, USA, that impact long-term carbon sequestration - Joice_ThreeSqB_D1... | ecosystem: Environmental > Aquatic > Marine >... | reverse complement strand
GGGGCGGCGGGGATCTGTTTCGGCGCGACCACGGCGGGAGGCCGGGTCTTCAACGCCACCTCGGCGAACGGTCTCCTCTTCGCTTTCGAGCAATTGCCGGTCCAGTCGGGCACGCGGTTCCCCATGGTGTTCAACATCGTCACCCGGTCGGTGTCGGGTCCGCTCGACATCCGCGGCGACCACAGCGACATCATGCTGGCGATGAACACCGGCTGGATCGTCCTGATGGCCTCCGACGTGCAGGCGGTCTACGACATGAACATCATGGCGCCCCGGATCGGCGAGGAGATGTCCGTCAGGCTCCCCGTGATGGTGGCCTTCGACGGGTTTTTCACTTCCCACCAGAAGCGGCGCGTCGAAATCTTCTCCGATATGCAGGTTGTGCAGGACTTTCTCGGCCCCTTTGTCCCGACGGTCACGTCCGTCGACCCGAGAAAGCCGGTGACGATCGGTCCGTACATGAACGACCCCGACTTGATCAACAACAAGAAGCAGCAGTCCGATGCGATCATCCGGTCGCATGCGGTCATCCGGAAGGTCTTTGCCGAGTTCGAGGCGCTCTCCGGCAGGCGGTACGACTTCCTCGACCTGTACCGGATGGAGGATGCCGAGGCCGCGCTGTTCATTGTCAACTCCGCGGCGGAGACCGCCAAGGAGGCGGTGGACGCTTTGCGCAAAGAGGGCAGGAAGGTGGGTCTCATCCGGCCGAACGTCATCCGGCCTTTCCCCCTGGAGGAGATCCGCCAGGCCCTGAAGGATGTCATGGGCCTCGTGGTGGCCGACCGGCAGGACAACTACGGCGCCTACGGCGGCGCGATGACCCTCGAGATCAAGGCGGCGATGCAGGGCGTGCAAGGCAACACGACCATGATCGCGAGCCGGATCTACGGCATCGGGGGGAAGGAGGTCTTCGTAGAGGACGCCGAGGCGATGCTGCGCGAGGCGCTCGAGATCGCGGAGACGAAAAAGGTCAAGGTCCCGTACGACTACTTCGGGGCGAACCCCGGGGAGGCCGGGTTTACTCCTCCTGTCGCCTATGCGCCCATCACCGAGGAGGAGTCGTCGGGCTTGACCCGTGTCGAGGTCACCCCGGAGGGGAAAGTGGAAGCGAAAGGGATTAACGTCCGGGCGCTCACGGAACGTCCGAAGCGGCTCTCTCCCGGACACGGCGCCTGCCCCGGGTGCGGCATCTTCGTCAACCTCAACCAGTTCCTCAAAGGTCTCGAGGGGTTCGTGACCGTCCTGTTCCACACCGGCTGCGGGATGGTGGTGACGACGGGATACCCCTTCACGTCGCACAAGGTGACGTACATCCACAATCTTTTCCAGAACGGGGCGGCGACCCTCTCGGGCGTCGTAGAGATGTTCGAGGAACGCAAGAAGCGCGGCGAGATCCCGAAGGAGGAGAAAATCACGTTCCTCATGGTGACGGGCGACGGGGGACACGACATCGGGATGGGGCCCTCCATCGGGGCGGCGATGCGGGGGCACCGGATGATCATCATCGAATACGACAACCAGGGGTACCAGAACACGGGCTCCCAGCTCTCGTTCACGGTCCCGATGGGGCATTCGACCTCGACGTCGAACTACGGGCCGTACCAGCACGGCAAATCCACCCATCACAAGGACACGGCGCAGATCTTTTCCGCGTGCAACATCCCGTACGTCTTCACAGCGGCCGAGAGCAACCACCGCGACATGATCCGGAAAGCGGCCAAGGCGCAGAAATACGCGGAGGAGGGGCTTGTGTTCGGCAAGCTCATCTCCATGTGCCCTCTCGCCTGGCGCACCGAGGAGCGGATCTCGGTCCCCATTATCCAGACCGCGGTGGACTCCTGCTTCTTCCCTCTCTACGAGATCGAGCGGGGGATAACGACGATCAACTACGACCCGGAGGAGAAGGGGAAGAAGATCCCGGTCGTCGATTGGCTGAAGCAGATGGGAAAGACCAAGCACCTGCTCAAGACGGAGTGCAAACCGGAGCTCGAGGCGATTCAGACCGAGGTGGACCGCCGCTGGGCCCGCCTGAAGGAGATGCACAAGAACCCGCTGCTTTAAACCGCGCGAATCGGTTTTTCGTGGAAATGCCCGGGGAATCACCCCCCCGGGCATTTTCTTGTTCTGGGAAAACGTTTTCCCACTTTTGATTCCCCAGGAGTCCGGCAACGGAACCTCCAGGCAGAAAACGTCATCAAAACTGGGAAGTTCTATTTCTTCGTCGGGTGGTACCGATATTGCTTTCTTTCGTAATACGGAAAACACACGGGATATTGTGGAGGATTTGTTCGAAAATGAATTATATGCACAACATATTGATTTCCCGGACGAAACAGAGAGAAAGAAGGTTTCCGGTCTTCTGGCTGCTCTGGGCCTTGCTCCTGGCCGGCCTTTTCTTTACCACGCCTGCCTATCGGGGAGTGTCCGACGACTATCAGAACGATCCGTATATCACCACCTGGCTCACGAAGAGCAAGGCCAGCCAGATCATGCGCTACCACGGAGCGAACGCGATCAAGATCACGGCCGACCATGTGTACATCATGCGCGACGGCCGCTGGATCCTGGTTTACTCGGATCCGTCCTTACTCCCGGAGAAGGACGACCAGCAGGGTGTCGCCGCGACGGTTGCACAGGCAGGGAGAGACAGCTCCTGACCTGATCTTTTCCTTGTTCCTGTTGTATCCGGGAACGCCGCTCCCGGGACGGCGGATCGGCGGCGGGAGAAACGGGAACCGGGCCCGGCCGCCAAGGTCGACAGGCGGTGCTTGATATCTTTTCCTTCCCGGATTGCTGTGGTATCTTTGCGGCTATGACCCCGGGCCATTTCATTCTCCACGAGAAGGAATACAACGAGATCCAGTCGGTCCTGAAGAAACTCTTGGCCGACTCTTACGCGAAGGTGGTATTCCTGGTCGACAAGAACGGCTCACTCATGGCGTCCTCGGGGGAGACGGCGAGCTTCGACACCACCTCGCTTGCCTCGCTGGCCGCCGGGAACATCGCGGCGACGGGAGGGCTTGCCTCGCTGATCGGGGAGAAGGAGTTTTCGATCCTGTTCCACGAGGGGGAACGGGACAACATGCACATATCGGTGGTGGACAACCGTCTCATCCTCGTGGTGATCTTCGACAGGCGCTCATCGGTCGGGCTGGTTCGTCTCCGCGTCCGACGCGCGGACGAAGACCTGGGGAGGATCCTCAAGTCGATCGATGAGGCGGCGCGAAGGGAGGAGGAGGAGGGAGAGGGAGTGATCGAAGAGCTGACCGAAGCCGACATCGAAAGCCTTTTCAAGTAGCTCATGTCCTTCATCAACTACTCGTCCCGGGAGATCAACTGTAAGATCGTCTACTACGGACCCGGCCTCTGCGGAAAGACCACGAACCTCCAGTACATCTTCAAGCGAATGAACCCCGAGTCCCGGGGAAAGATGATTTCCCTGGCCACAGAGACCGACCGTACCCTTTTTTTCGATTTCCTTCCGGTGTCGATGGGGGAGATCCGGGGGTTCAAGACCCGCTTCCATCTTTATACCGTCCCGGGCCAGGTTTTTTACGACGCCAGCCGCAGGCTCATACTGCGAGGGGTGGATGGTGTGGTGTTCTGCGCCGATTCCCAGCTGACGAGGATGGACGCCAACCTGGAATCCCTCGATAACCTGAAGATCAACATGCGGGAGCAGGGGTACGACCCGGACCGGATACCGCTGATCCTGCAGTACAACAAGCGCGACATCAACGGCGTGGCGTCCGTCGCCGAACTCCACGCCTTGCTCAACTACCGGAACGTACCCGAATTCGAGGCCGTCGCCACCACGGGAGTGGGTGTTTTCGAGACTCTCAAGGCGATCATCAAGCTGGTCCTGACCGATCTCAAGAAAGGAGGCAAGTAAGCAAACCGCCGTGCCTGCCAGCGGATCGTCCTCCTCTCTCGAACTTGTTCTGACCTTGCCGTCACCGCGGGAACTCTCGGATACCGATCTTTCCCCCTACGACGCGATATGTCTCGGCAATACCTATTGCCGACGGGTCGAGGGGAACTTTGCCGAAGATCTCGGCCTGCTCCCCGACGCCGTTGCCACCCTTCACGCTGCGGGGAAGAAGGCCTACGTCACCTCCCCCGCCGCACCCCGGGGCCATGACATGGCCCAGGTAATGCGACTCATCGATGCGGCCGCCTCGGCCGGGGCGGACGCGCTCGAGGTCCACAACATGGGGGTGCTTCGGGTCCTGCGCGAGAAGGGGATCCCCCTCCCGGCCCACATGGGGGCTTTTGCAAACGTGTACACCCATCTATCGGCAAAGGTGATGCGTGACTACGGGGCCGTTCGGGTCCGTCCCAACGCGGAGGTGAGCCTCGAGGAAATGGCGGTCATCGCGAGGGACGCCGGGGTCGAGGTGGAGGTCCTGGCCCATGGGAAGATCCCGCTGGGAATCACCGAGAAGTGCTTTCTCCTCGAGGGCCCGGAGGGAGAAGACCCGAAGTGCCCGTCTGCGTGCAGGGAGGAGCATTGGCTTACGGCCGGAAACCCCGGGGAGTCGCGGGCGCGATCCGGCGCGGGCGCGTGGGTGTTGAAGAACGTCGGAAAGGGGGTCCTGAGCGGAAAAGACATGTGCGTCATTGAGCACCTGCCGCGGATCCTTTCCGAGGGATTCCGCATCTTCCGGGTAGAGGGTCTGTACGAATCGGCGGCCTATCGGTCGGAGGTGGGTGCTGTGTACCGGGAAGCGTTCGCCCTTGCGTCGTCGGGGGGGGAATACGCCCTGCGGCCCGAGTGGGGGAGGACCCTTACGAAGCACTCCCGCAACGGATTCTGCAACGGGTATTATTTCGGCGGAAGCGGACAATCTTACGTCGGGACCGTTTTACAGGGCGGCAACTCCCAGGTATAATGAGAATTTCTTCCTGACTGGCATCTTCGAGGAGGGAGACACCGATGGCTGAGCTATTGGCATCCGGAGGCACTGTCGAAATGGCCCGGGTCGTCCTCGACAACGGGGCGGACGCCGTGTACGTCGGCGCCAAGGGGTGGAGCCGCCGCCGTGCGCAATACGAAATGGATGACGAGGAGGTGATCGCCTCCGCCCGGTACGCCCAGTCCCTGGGGAAGATCCTGCGCGTGGCATTCAATACCCTTCCCTCGTCGGGCGAGGTCCCCCTCCTGCTCGCGAAAGCGGAGAGGTTTGTCGGGGAGGGGATCCGCGACTTCATCCTCACGGACGTCGGGGCGATGAGGGCCCTGGCGGAGCGGTTCCCGGGGGTCCAGATTCATGCCAGCATCGGTTGCACCATCGTGAACGCCGAGGACGCCCGGTTCTACAAGGAGGCAGGCGCAACACAGGTTGTGACCGAGTGCCGGATGGACCGGGAGGAGATGAGGAAGATCCGGCAGGAGGTGGGGGTCGGCGTCGAGGTTCTCGTGCACGCCACCACCTGCTACACCTACCTCGGCCGCTGCACGATGAGCAGCTACACCCGCCAGGAGTGGCGGTTCGACGAAGAGGGGAAGAACCACTTTCTCGGCAGCCCCAACCGGGGGGGATTGTGCTATCGGGTCTGCCTGACCGAATGGGACCAGCGGGGGGAGGACGGGTCCGTGGAAGCCGGCCGGGTCGTGCTGCCGAACCTCGCGTACTTCCTGGTCGACGACATCCCCGGACTCATCGACCTGGGGGTCACTACCATCAAGATCCAGGGGCGGGAGTACTCCGTTCCGCTCGTGGGGAATATGGTCCGTTTCTATCGCGACCTCATCGATTCCTACCTGCGCGACCGGTCATCGTTCCGGATGGAGGCGTGGAAGGAGCGAATGGCCGGGATCGTCTCCGCCCGCGATGCCGAGCGGCGCGAGAAGACGGCCTCCCTCATCTCCGAGTCGGGGCTTTCGGCGCAACACTAAGCCGGTCAGTGACTCATGTCGCCCTCGCGGAAGTACTCCGTGAGGGCGCGCTCCACCACCAGATCCCGCGACACCTTTTGTTCCCGGCAGAATTCCGCCAGCGTCTGATGAAGTTCCGCGGGCAGCATGACGGTTACCTCCTTCCGGTCGCGCTCCGGCTTTTTCCCACCTCCCCCTTCGCTCATCGGTCCTCCCCCCTTCCGTATCCCCCGGGCGCCCGCTGGTAAAGGCGGCGGAAGGCCGAACGCAGGCCCTCCTCTGTGTCACTCTCGCTGCGCTTTTCCTCATGGATTCGTTCCCCGTCAAGCAGAACGCAGTACCGGTCCAGGATGCGGAGTGCCGCCCCCGGGTCGTTCTCGGCGAGGAGAATGGTCATCTTCCCGCGCAGCCCCCCGTCGATGACCGAGAGTATCCGTTCCCGGACCGCGAGGGAGAGTCCGAGGAACGGTTCGTCGAGTAGAAGGAGCGAAGGGTTCCCCATCAGTGCGCGTCCGAGGACCAGCATCTGCCGTTCTCCGCCGGAGAGGATCCCCGCAGGGCTTTGCGCCTTCTCCCCGAGCACCGGGAACAGGTCGTACACCCTTTCCCGGGCTTCTCTCGTCTCCGCAGGCTTCCTCAAGTATCCTCCGACGTCCAGGTTCTCCCGGACGTTCATCCGGAGAGCGACGCGGGCACGGTCGAAAACGTAGTGCACCCCCCGGGCCACCCGTTCATGGGCAGAAAGGGAGGTAATATCCTCCCCGTGATAGGTGATCCGCCCGGAGAATATCGGCACCAGTCCCGCAACCGCCTTCAGGAACGTGGTCTTGCCGGACCCGTTTGCCCCGAAGATCGCCACGACTTCTCCTGGCCGGGCCGCAAGGGAAACGCCCTGCAGGGCTCGTACCTGGCCAAACCGTACGGATAGTCCCTTTATTTTCAGGTGCACGGTCGCTTCCGGCCGAAGATTTCCTGCCGCCCGTGAGCGTGGCCGGTGGCCATGGCAAGGAACCCGGGCAGGTCCGCGGACCTGCCCTCCCAGGTGACCCGGCCGTCCTCGACCGCCACGACGCGGTCGCACATCTCCGCAAGAAGGGTCGGATTGTGCGAGATGAGAAGAAACGAGATCCCGTCGTCCTCGCGGAGGGACCGAAGGAGTTCCGTAAGCTCCGCCTCGTCCTTCACGGAGAGCCCGGAGAAGAGTTCGTCGAGCAGGACAAGCTTCGGCCGGCACGAGATCGCGCGGGCGAACTCGAGCCGTCGCAGGCATCCCTGGGACAGCTTGGCGGCCGGCCAGAACCGCTGGGCGAACAGCCCCGTCCGGAGGAGAACCGACTCGACTTCCCCCTCGATGTCCCGGGGCATGCCCCCCTTTCCCCCCCGCTTCGGTTCCCCGCATATCAACGCCAGGCGGACCGACTCCACGACGGTCAACCCGGGGAACGGGCAGGGGATCTGGAAGGTCCTGGCAAGCCCTTCCCGGAACCTCGCGTCCATCGGTTGCCGGGTGATGTCGCTCCCTTCGAAGAGGACCCTCCCCCGATCGGGGGGAACCAGGCCGGAGAGGACGTTGGCCAGCATCGTCTTCCCGGCGCCGTTGGGACCGAACAGCCCGACCGCCTCCGTCTTGCTCACCGAGAGCGTGACCCCCCGGAGGACCGGCGTACGCCCGAACGACTTGTCGATACGCTCCGCGAGCAGCAGTTCGCTCACAGCCCCGCCCCTCCCGATACCATTTTCCGTGCACGGAGCCTCTCCCGCAAGGTTCCGGCCACTCCCGCGGGGAAGAATCGCAGGACGAGGAGAAGGGCCAGGGCGTACAGGATGACTCTCGCGGCCGGAGCGATCCCCGCCCCCAGGAACAGGGCGTGCAGAAACAGCGCCGCGAGCACCGGCCCCACGATGGTCCCTCTCCCCCCGATGGCGGCAAAGGTGGCCGCCTGGAACGAGAGTTCCAGGGAAAAGTCGGACGTGGTCGCGCGTCCCACGTGCGCGGCAAACCCTACGCCGGCCGCCCCCGCGAAGAAGCCCGCCACCAGGAAAGCGCGCCATTTGTGGCGCGCGACGTCCACGCCCGAGGCGCGGGCAGTAAGCTCGCTTCCCGATATTGCCGTCCAGATCAGCCCCTCCTTCGAGCGCGCCAGTGCCGTCATGCCCCAGGTGGACAGAAACAGGAACAGAAGAGCGCCGTAGTACATCGCCCACGGGGATAGGGCCTCCCAGGGAAGAGTCACGGGGACTCCCCCCTCGCCCCCCCAGGAGTACGTGCCACGGGGACTGAAAAAGGTCTGCCCGAGCATGATCTCGTGGGCGATCTCCCCCAGGGCGAGCGTGAGAAGCGCAATGAAAGGTCCCTTGAGACGGGCGGACATCGCTCCGACGACGGCGGCAACTCCCGTGGAGAGAAGAAGGGCTGCGCCCCCGGCTGCGGCGAAGGGCCATCCGGCAAGGCTGGTGAGCAGCGCGCAGGAGTAGGTAGCGGTCCCGAAAAAGAGCGCGTGCCCGAGGGAAATCTGCCCGGCCACTCCTCCGACAATGTCCCAGGAACCGACATAGCAGGCCAGGAAGAAGCCGGAGGTCAGGACGTCGAGGAGGAACGGGTCGAGCCCCGCAAGAGGCAGAAAGAGGAGCAGGCCCGATCCGAGGGCCAGCGCACCGGTCATTTTCCGTTGCAAAGGGGGCACTCCCGCCTCCGGATCAGTAATCTCTCCCGGGAACCGTGCCGGACAGTCCTTCCGGGCGCAGAAGAAGGAGCAGACAGATCACCGTGAGCAGGCTGACGTACGACCACTGGGGCGCGAGGAGGTAGGCGCTTATGTTCGACAGCAGACCGAGGCCTACGGCCACGAGGAAGATGGCCAGGACATTCTCCATCCCTGACGCGATCACCACGATGAGGGAGAGGATGAGAGGGACTCTCCCCATGGTGGGTGTGATCGAGGTTGCGGGGGCCAGCAGGGCACCGGCGGCGGCCGCCGTGGCCGAGGCGAACCCGAAGGTGAGATACCGGATTTTCTCCACATCCATGCCTACCGATCTGGCGATCTCCTCATCCTCGGCGATGAGTTTCAGGGGAAGCCCCCACCGGGAGGAAAGGAGGAGGGCGAGGGCGGCCAGGATCCCGGCGGAAGCCACGACGGAAACTACCCCCCAGCGGCGAACGACAATGCCGGATACGGTCGCCCAGGGAGCACCGGCCCCGATCGAGGCCGGGTGCGGGCCCCAGAGCATCTGCGCGGCCTGTTCGAACAGGATGGCGAACCCCAGAGTCCCGACGGCCACGGAGAAGGGGTGGAACCGGACAGGGTTGATGAAACTCTTCCCGAGGAAGACCCCGAAGGCGAAGGCGATGATGCAGGACAACACGACTGCCGTCGCCGGATGGGACATCCCGTTTGCGGACAGGATGTACGCCACGTAGGCACCTAGGGAAAAGAAGGCCCCGTGGGACAGGTTAACCACTTTCACCACACCCAGGATGAGCGCGAGTCCCGCCGCCATCAGGGCATAGGTCGACCCCGTGAAAATGCCGTCAAGCAGGACTTGCGCGAAGGGGTTCATCGAAACCCTCCTGTGGCGCCCGCGATGGGTGCGGGCCGGCGGACGTTACCTCGCCTGCGAATCGGGGTAGGCGATCCGTGCGCCCCCCGTCTCCCACCGGATCACGACTCCGTGCAGTTCCGGGGTCCCCCAGATCGCCTGGTGGGAAGCGTCGAACCGGTAGATCCCCGCAATCGCAGGGAACGCCCCGTTCTCCAGGGCCGTGACGACGGAGTCCGAATCCGCCCGCCCCGCGGCGCGGATCGCGGAGAACAAAAGCGTCGCGGCGTCGAACGGAAGGGTGTCGCTGTATCCCACCGGGGAATAGCCGTATCGCCGCTCGAACGCCTCGGCGTACCGGGTCGCCGCCGCCGAGGCTCCTTTCCAGGCGGCAGCCTGCACATAGAGCGGACCGGAGAGGGGAAGGGTAGCCGCCACCCGGGCGTCTCCGAGCGCTCCCCCCACGGAGAGAATGGGGAAGGTCGCTCCGCCCTCCCGCACCCGTTTCACGAACTCCGCGGCGTTCCCCCCGGGGTCGCCGAGCACGAGGATCTCCGGGGATCTGGCCATCACGGCCACGGCGACAGGCTCGAACGCCGGGGTTCTCGGGCTGTAGAAGGTTTCGTAGACGGGGACGATTCCCTTGCGGGCGAGGGCCTTCCTCAATTCCTTTCCCAGCTCGCGGTTCCACCGGATTCCCGCTCCGACGAAGGCATAGCGTTCTATCCTGAGCTCCCCGAGAAAATCGGCCATCATCCCCGCCCACTGCGGAATCGAATACCCGACACGGAAGACGTACCGATACCGTTCGTACTTTCGGCGGACGAGGTCGGTGATCTCGGCGGTTGCCGCCACGGGAACGATGAGCACCGACCGGCTCGCCGCGGCCACCTCGATGACGCCGACGGTTTCCTCAGACAGGTAGGCGCCGATGAGGGCGAAGACCTTCTCCCGGGAGGTGAGTCGCAGCGCCTCGGACCGGGCGATGTCCACCCGCCCCTGCGTGTCCGCCACGACGAGATCGACGTGCCGTCCCAGGACTCCGCCAGCGGCATTTGCCTGCTCGGCGGCCAGCGTGACCGCCTGAAGAAACGCCGATCCCCCCGAGGCGAACGGCCCGGAAAGGGGCGCAAGAACACCGATCCGGATCGGTCCGGGGTGTTCGGACCCCGCCCATGACGGCAGGGAGCAGAGCAGGAGGACAAGGATCGCAACGGGAAGGAAGAAAACAAGGCGGCGCATCGGGAACGACCTCCCGGCGAAAGGATACCACAAGGGGGGAGCGAGGAAAATGGAACCGGCCGGAAAAAGGAAAGAAAAAGGCCGCCGGAATTTCTTCCGGCGGCCGATTGGTTGGTTGCCTGTCGACAGACCGTCGCTTAGGTGTGCTCCGGTCTCCTGAGTATAACCACCAGGATGATTCCGAGGACGCACATCCCCGCCAAGGTGAAGTAGACCTGGTTGTATCCCGCGGCGATGTTTCCGGCTTCCTTTGCCGCTCCCACGATCTTGGCGAAATAGCCGGGGACGATGAACCCGCAGATCCCCCACGCGGTGAAGACGATGCCGTAGTTGGCGCCCACGTTCTTCGCGCCATAGAAGTCAGCTGTGAACGACGGCATCATGGCCAGGTATCCGCCGTAGCAGAAGCCCACCACGCACAGGCCGGCCAGCGCCTGGTTGAAGGAGGAGACGTTCCGAAGGAGGAACATGCATGCGACGATGTAGAGGGCGAACATGCAGATCGTCGTGTTTTTCCGCCCGATCTTGTCCGAGGTGGCGCCCCAGGCGAGACGTCCCACCCCGTTGAACGCGCTCATGATGCCGAGCGCCGTCGCTCCCGACATGAATGCCGTGGCCGCGGCCAACTCCTTGACGAGCGGAGCGGCCTGGCCGATGGCGGTGATCCCCACGGAGGTCCCGAGGAAGTAGATGAGCCACAGAGCGAAGAACTGCCACGTCTTGACCATTTCGCCCGGGGCGAATTCTGCTTTGATGGCCGCTCCGGACGCTGTCGTAGCTGCCGCCGGCGGGGTCCATCCTTCCGGCTTCCACCCGGCGGGGGGCACAGCGTAGACCTGCGCCGCGCCGATGACGCATACAAAGAAGATCACGGACAGGATCATGAAGGTCCGCGGAATGGTGGACGCATACATCGCCGGATCGGTTCCCAGCAACTTCTGGATGAGGGGTGCGAAGATGAGCGACCCCGCGCCGAACCCGAGGACCGCGAGGCCCACGATCGTCCCGCGCTTGTCGGGGAACCATTTCACGCAGGTGGCGATGGGGGTAACGTACGCGAACCCGACGCCCAGTCCCCCGAGGATCCCGTAGGTGAATTTCAGCATCCCGGCACTCTGCCAGAAGAATGCGGACAGCAGAACGCCGGTTCCCATCAGCACCCCTCCGACGGACCCGACGAGTCTTGGCCCCTTCTTGTCCTGCCAGAACCCGGCGATGATCATCGAAACCGTGAAGAAGAGTACCGAATACCGATAGGGGGCAATCGAGGTTGCCTTATCCCACCCGTTGGATACTTCCAGCGGTCCGCGGAAAACCGACCACGAATAGAGCACGCCGAGGCACAATTGCATGACCAGGGCGGCATAAACAAACTTCCACCGGTTTACCTTCTCTGCCATATTCCCCTCCTTCTTGGTTTATCCAAATTTCTCGAAAAACCATACCCCCTCTTCTTTGCGGGAATGCCCCTGTACCACCCCCCTTCTCATAAGTGCAATTTCACCCAGTAAAATCGGTTCCCATATTACTACCTCATCCCGGAAAGCAGTGTCAAGAATAATATAAACCTCGTTTTATTGTAATTCCGGGTCGCCCGCTCCGACATGCGCAAAGGCCGCAGGCAAAGGAACAAAGAAAAAAAGATTCGTCATTTCAACGAGTTGGATATATTCCGCGATGAAAGATCGCCCGAGGGAATCCTCCCGCTCCCTCCCGGACATCTAATGAAGGAATACCGGAATTTTATCCTGGAGGGGAGAGCGATGAACCCGTTTCACGAGATCAAGACAGTGCCCGCCATGAAGGTCATAGCCTGGAGGGGGGACGTGTCCGTGTGGGGAATCGACACGGCGTTTTCCCGGTTGTACAACAAGGCCATGGAGAGGAAGCTCCGGTTTCGGCAGCCCGCCATCGGGGTTCGTCATGATGGCGTCCGGGTTCCCGAGCCGTTCCACGCCGACTACGAAATCATGTTTCCCCTGACCGGCGACCCCGGCGGAGAGGTTCCCGGAGCCGATGTGAGGGATCTCCCCGGGCAGGAAGTGGCCTCCTTCGTCCACCGCGGCCCCTATCATTGGATCCCGTGCACTTACGAAAAAGTGCTGGACTGGCTGCGGGAGAACCGGTATGAAATAGCCGGGAAACCCCGTGAGGTCTTTTTTGTCGCCCCTGAACCGCATTCGGGAGGCACCCAGGACGACATGCTCACGGAGATCCAGATCCCGATCCGGCCTGGCGCAGGCGTCGCCGCCCCCGGAACCTCGGTTCGCCTGGGCAACGACGGACCGGTCCCAAAGGCGGCGTAAAGGAGGCGACCCCCCCCTTTTGACCGACCGCGAGAAGATCTTCCTCACCCATCTCTCCTCCTGTGCCGGTTGAGCGTCCAAGCTGGGGCAGGGGGTCCTTGCCCGGATATTGAAAGCCGTTCCACCGCCGGACGATCCGCGTGTACTCGTTGGGACTTCCCACGCGGATGACGCGGGGGTATTCCGCCTCTCTCCCGAGGAAGCGCTGGTTGCCACCGTGGATTTCTTCACTCCGGTGGTCGACGACCCGTACCAGTACGGTGCCATCGCGGCCGCCAATTCCCTGAGCGACGTGTACGCCATGGGGGGGGAGCCGCTCTTCGCCCTGGCCGTCGCCGCGTTCCCGGAGGACGCGAAAGTTCTTCCCCTTCTGGCCGACGTGTTGGCCGGAGCCGCCGACAAGGCGAAGGAGGCGGGCATCTGCATCATCGGGGGGCACACGGTCCGGGACAAGGAGCCCAAGTTCGGACTTTCGGTAACCGGGAGAGTTCATCCCGATAGGATGTGGAACAACCGGGGGGCCAGGCCTGGGGATGTCATCGTGCTGACCAAGCCGATCGGGACGGGCATCGTCACGACGGCGATCAAGTGGGGGATCTCGCCGGCGGAGACCACGAACGCCGCGATCCGGTCGATGACCAGGCTTTCCGCCGGGGCCGCCCGTGCGGGGCGCGAGGTCGGGATCCACACGGCCACCGACGTGACCGGATTCGGTCTTCTCGGGCACCTGATCGAGGTGCTCGAGGGGAGCGGTCTCTGCGCCGAGATCCGGCTCAAGGACATACCGGTATTTCCGGGGGTGCGGGACCTCATGAAACGCCGCACCGTTGGGGCGCTTTCCGCGCGAGGGAACTTCCCGGGCGCCTCCCTCCTTCATTCCTGGTTCGGCCAGCCGCCCATCCCCGGGGGAGCCCGGGAGAACATCTCCTTCCAGATCATCAAGATCCGCATCCCCCCCCTGCTTCCGGAGGAGGAAGTTCTCCTGCTTGCCGATCCCCAGACCTCGGGGGGGCTCCTTCTGTTTGTTCCCGAGGAGCGCGCCGGGGCGCTCCTGCAAGCCCTCGAAAGCGAGGGCGAAGGGGCGTGGGTGATCGGCCGTACCCAGGCGATGCCGGGACCCGGGATGCATCGCGTCACGGTGATCTGATCGGGGTATACTTTTCCCAGCCGCTATGACCCTGTTCCTGCAGGAGGTGCCCTCATGGATCGTCTCTTCTCGGTCGGGATGCTGATTGCACGCATCCTGCTGTCGGGCATTTTCCTTGTTTCGGGCGTGAAGCAGGTTTTCGCATTCTCTGCGACACAAGGCTACATGGCGCAGCACGGGATGAAGATGACGGGCCTGTTCCTGGTCCTGGCCATACTCCTCCAGGTGGGCGGGGGTCTCTCCGTCCTCCTGGGGTACCTGCCGCGCCTGGGCGCCCTCGCCCTTCTACTTTTCCTCGTCCCGACTACCGCCGTTTTCCACCGGGATTTCGCCAACCCCGCACAGGTCATCCAGTTCGCCAAGAACGTGGCGATCATGGGCGGCCTGCTCGCGCTCCTCTCTGCGGGGGGGGGCGGGTTCATTCTTCGGCGAAAGAAGAGGTAGGAGGCGTGGTTCCACCGGGGGCATGATACTCTGGGATACGGCGGTGGGACATGCCGTGCTCCGGTTGGCAAGGAGGTGAAGCGATGGGCAAGATCGACATCGGGCGCGCAAGGTCTCTATCCATCAAGTGCCTGTCGGAGGTTTCCTGGCACGACAACGCCCGGATGCGGCAGGACGTTCGGGAGGCAGGGGGACTCGGGGTCGACCAGTTCGACGTGAAGTGGACGCCGGAGAACGCCGCGGGGGTCTCGTCCCTGATCGAGTCCGTGGACGGAGGCGGGCGCAGCCGGAAGTTCCTGATGGACGTGGGGTGGGACGTCGAGTACATGGACGGGGTGTTTCGCCGCGAGGGGATCGACCGGATGCTTGCCGACGGCGAGATCGACTACCTCTACATCACCCATGAGCACGTCGACCATTTCTGGGGGCTTCCCGCGGCGGTAAAATATCGCCCCGACTTGAAGATCCTCCTTCCCACCGGCTTTTCGGAGAAGAGCAGGGAGATCATCCGGAATTCCGGGCACACGGGAAAGGTGGTGGAGTTCGGCCCGGAACGTCCCCACCTCCTCTTCCCCGGATGCGCCTCGGTCACGTTCGACATCCCGATCTTCCTCAAGACCCGCGGGGAGCAGGTTCTCTACTTCCACGTGGAGGGGCGGGGGATGGTCACCGTCACGGGGTGCTGCCACGAGGGCGTCCTCGGGCTCCTGGAGTACGCCCAGGAGGAATTCGACGGCTTTTCGGAATTCCACGGAGTCTACGGGGGGCTGCATATTTCCCCGTTCGAGGAATGGGGGCCCGCGCAGGAGGAACTCCTGGACAAGCTCCAGACCTTCCGCCTTCAGCGCCTGGCGTGCAACCACTGCACGGGGGTGTTGACCGTAGAGAAGATGCTCGAGCGGGGAATGCCCGTCGTGCGCGGCTCGGGCAAACACGGGAGCAAGAGCGACCTGTACCTGGGCAACGGCGACACGGTGGTGTTCTGAGCGGAATGTACGGATTCTCTCCAGTCCCTCTCTTCCCCGGGGGGAAAGATTGATCCCGTCCCCCGAACTTTCCGTGATCGTTCTGAGCCGGAACCAGAGAGAGGCTGTTCTCCGGTGCGTCCGCTCGGTTCTCGCGGAGATGCCCCCGTCGCCGGGGGGATGGGAATTGCTGGTTGTCGATTCGGCCTCCACGGATGGTACCCGGGAGGTGTTGGCCGGTCTTCCGGTTCGCTGGGTCGCCCTCGAGGAAAGCCCTCTCCTGTGCGCTTCCCTGGGCAGGTGGGCGGGGACCGGGTGCTCTTCGGGAGCCTACATCCTCTTTCTGGACGGGGACATGGAGTTGTCGAAGGGCTTTCTTCCTGCCGCGGTGGATCTCCTGCGCGACCGCCCGGATGTCGCGGGCGTCGTCGGACAGGTGATGGAAAGGGATCCCGGCTCCCCTTCGGGGTGGCGCGACAGGAATCGGATACTCCGGGAAGGGCCGGCGGTGAAATTCGGCGGGGCCCTCGTATTCCGCCGCGGATCCCTCCTTCGCGCCGGAGGGTACGATCCCTATATCTTCAACCGGGAAGAGAACGAGCTGTATTCCAGGATCCGGATGACGGGGGAGACGATCTGGAAGCTCCCGATCCCGATGGCGGTCCATCACGATCCCCCCTCCTCGGCGGCCGAGAAATTCTTCCGGGAGATTCTTCCCGGAAGGCGGCGCCCGCTCGGCAGGGCCCAGGCGTTTCTTCGGTCCTGGGAGAAGGGGAACCTGGTTTCCTACCTGTGGCAAGAGCGGTTGTTTTTCTTCTCGCTTCTCGTAGACACGACGTCCGCCATCACCTTCCTGCTTCTTCCTTCGCCGGCGGCATGGGCTGCCCCAGCCGCGGCTCAACTTGCCTCCCTGGTGGTGCACGCTACTTCCTGGTCGGCGGGGCAGTACGTTCTCAACAAGATCGCGGCGATCCAGTTCCCCCTGGGGCTCTTCCTCGCGCCGGGACTTCTCCGCCTGCCCCTTCCTGCCGCGAGGGAGGCCTCGTGACCTCCGGGCTTCCGAAATTCTCCATCGTCGTCCCCTCGTTCAACCAGGGGAAATACATCGAGGAGACGATCCGGTCGGTCCTCGACCAGGACTACCCGTCGAAGGAGCTCATCGTCATCGACGGAGGATCGACGGACGGCACGCGCGACGTGATCCGCAAGTACGAGGACCGGATTGCCTACTGGGTGAGCGAGAAGGACCGGGGCCAGGCCCACGCGGTCAACAAG
>Ga0210121_1000227_pt1 | contig 17253 bp, 7 predicted proteins | sample Joice_ThreeSqB_D_FD_184873 | JGI IMG/M metagenome (GOLD analysis project Ga0210121, IMG submission 184873) | Wetland microbial communities from San Francisco Bay, California, USA, that impact long-term carbon sequestration - Joice_ThreeSqB_D1... | ecosystem: Environmental > Aquatic > Marine >... | reverse complement strand
CCTCGTAGTAGGCGATGGCGGAATCCGCCATGCCCGCTTCGTCGAAGTACTCCGCCAGCGGCATGTACTTGCACAGCTCGCAGCCCCGGAGCTCTCGCTGGCGCAGGAGGTCGATGGCCGCCTCGTAGTCACCGTCCCGCGCGAGGAGGTTCGCATCCCAGCTCAGATAGTTGTCTTCGAGGTCCTGCCGGTACTCGTCCGGCACTTCCGACTCGAATTCCTCCTTCAGGGACTCGACCTCGGTCCGGCTGCCGACGTTCGAGAGCATTCCGATGGCGCGCAGGTACGGCCGGTCGAGGGGCGTCTCTTCCGTGAACCCGTCTGCTTCCAAGATCTTCTCGAGCCGATCCCTCGCTCGGGCCCGGTCCTCCCGCACACCGAGATCGATCCAGAACAGGCCCTGGGTCATGTCCATCATCGGGTTGGCGCGCCCGGAGGCCTCGTGGTGCCGCGCCGACTCCATCATCAGGCGCTCCGCCTCCGCCAGCTCCCCCTGCGTCGCCGCGATCGACGCCAGCCAGGAGGTCTTGTCCATCATGACGGCCGGATCGGACCCCAGGTCGTCGAAGTGCTCCGCGGCGACCTTCGCCGCTTGGTAGTCCCCCCGGTTCGTCTCCAGGGCCACGGCGAACCCGGCCGCGGTCCGGTCCCCGGGGAAGTGCTCGAGCGTCCAGGCGAGCGTGACCTCCGCCTCGTCCAGCTTTCCCTGGTTGATCTCCGCGGCCGCGGTGTTGCGGAAAGGCAGGGCGCCTCCGGAGTCGGCCGCACTGGCGGCTTCGAAGTAGCGCTCGGCCTGCGCCCATTCACCTAGATCGGCGTACGTCGCACCGAGGTTGTTCAGGGCCCAGTCATCGTTCGGATCGAGCTCGATCAGGCGCTCGTAGGCGGTGATGGCGGCCTGGTAGTCCAGCGTGACCTGCGCGTAGTACGTCGCCTCGGTGAGCAGGCGCTCTCGCTCCGTCAGCCGATCCCTGAGCTCGTAGGCCTTCTCGAAGGCCTCCACCCGTCGGCCCCATCCGCCCGTGCGAGTTAGGCCGAGCTTGCGCCACGCCATCGCGAACCCGGGATCGAGCCGGACCGCCTCCTCGAGGAGAGAATTCCCGACCGCTTCGTCGCCGCCCACTTCGAAGAGCTCGACGCCCTGTGAGTATTTCTTGAGCGCCTCGAGCGAGCCTGTCGTGACCTTTGCGAGGGGCTCGTCGGCCCGCAGATCCGAGTACGACTCCCCCACGCGCTCCCGCATGCGGGCGGACAGCCGGTCGATCGCCGGGATGATCTCGTCCGCGTTGGCCGCCGACTGCCGATCCGATGCCAGGGTCTGACCACTGGCCGCATCGACGATGCGGGACGTCAGCTGGTATCCGCTCCCTACGGCCGTGATCTGGCCGGCGATCACGGCGGCGTAGCCCTCTCGGATCGCGACCTCGCGTGCCGTTTCCGCGGTTAGCGGCACCGCCGGATCGCGCTGCATCCGGACCAGCGCATCCGTGACGGAGGCAGGATCGACGAGCGACACCACCTTGGACTGCGAGAGATCGATCCGGAGTGCCTCGGTCGCGGCCGAACCGATCGACGGATCCGGGGAATCGAATTCGGCAAGCACGATCGGCGCCTGGGATGCCAGCATCCCCTTCGCCACCAGCGACCCCACCGGCCCAATGCCCCGGTTTCGCATGAACATGAAGCCGGTCGTCACAGCGGCCAACAGCACGAACGCCGCCGCGCCTCCAAGGAGCGCGTTTCGCCACGTAAGCAGTCGGCGCGTGGCTTGGCCGGGCTCCCCGGCGGACGCCGGCGCCGAGGCCTTCTCGCCTCCCGAGGCAGCGGCCACGGTCGCCCCAGGGGTGTGCCGCGCCTGCACCACGGCCGTCGCCACGATGATGGGCAGACCGATCAGCAGCAGGAGCATGGCGAACGGGAACACCCAGTCCGGAAGCCCGAGGTTGTCCTTGACCACGTCCACCACCTGGAGCACCAGCCAGGAAGCGGCGGCGTAGAATGCCAGGATCTGCCACAGAGAGCGGCTCTTCATCCGCGCTCCCTCACGATCTCCTGTAATCGCCCCCGGGCCGCCTCGACGCGAGGCCGCAGCTCCGGGTCCGCGTCCTCCCACAATTCGACGAAGCGGGCATAGTAGACGGCCGCGTTCTCGAGATCACCCTGCTCGTCGTACAGCTGGCCCAGGCGCTCGAACAGGAAGGGACGATCCTGAGCTCGCCCGTTCGGGAGCTCGAGCTCCTGCAAATACCAGACAATCGCTGAATCCGCCCGCCCCGCGGCGTCGTGAACCTCGCCGATTTCTCTCAGCCCGCACGCCTCGCATCCCGGCAACAAGCGCCGCAGCTCGAGGAAATGGTCGATCGCTTCCTCGTACCGGCCCTCGTGGAAGGCCGCGAGACCCTCCAGTTCGGCCACGTCGTCCGTCCACCGGTCGTCCGGCGCGTCGGGCACGGCCTCCCGGAACGCCGCGATCATGGCCCGCGCTTCGTCGGCCTGGCCCACGGCTGCGTACGCATTCGCGAACCCGATGTAGGGTCGATCGAGCGGCTCCTCTATTTCTTCCGGAGGGTGCTCCGAAAACATCTCATCCAGGACGTCTCGCGCAGCCGCCGTGTCCCGCCGGAATTCCAGCGTCATCCAGAAGCTGCCCCAATCATAGTTGGCGCCCGGACGCCCCATCTGCCGCAGGATCTCCCGTCCCTCACTCTGTTGCTCCGCAGCATCCGCGAGACGGCCCCGCAGCTGCGCGATTCCGGCCCGGCTGAATCTGACGCCCGCCTGCGCTCGGGCATTGGCAGGAAGTGCAGTCGCCAGGGTGTCGAGCACGGCGAGCGCCCGGTCGTAGTCCTCCATGTCCTCGGCGAGTCGAGCGGCGCCGAAGTAGTACTGGGGGTCATCCGGAAACAGCCGGCGTCCGGCCGCGATCGTCTGCGCCGCTTCGTCGAAGCGACCGAGAGCGGCCTGTCGCTCCGCCACGTTCCCGAGGGTGATCGAGTTCGTGTCTACGGCGATCGCTCGCTGCAGGAGCTCCAGCGCGCGCTCGTCTTCACCCAGACCGCCGTAGATGAGCGACAGGTTGTTGAGGGCCCAGCCATCGTTCGGATCGAGGTCCAGCATCCTCTCGTATGCGGCTATCGCCCGGGTTTCGTCGAAGCGCGAATAGAAGTAGGTAGCCTCCGTGAGGTAGCGTTCCCTGGGGGTCAGGCGGTCGCGAAGCTCGTAGGCGCGCTCGAGGGCCTCCGTCGCGCGTGCCCGACCTTGCCGCCGATTGCTCAGCTCGGTGCCGAGCTTGCGCCAGGCGCTCGCGAATTCGGGGTCGATTTCCACGGCTTCCTCGAGCAGCCGAATTCCCGTCTGGCTGTCGCCGCGATCGATGGCATCGAGTGCCTCCGAGTAGAGCTCGAGCGCCTCGAGCGAGGAGGTGGTGACAGCGGCGAGCGGCGCGTCCGCGCGGAGCGAGCTGAACGACTCGCCTATCTTCTCCCGGATCTTGCCGGACAGGCGGTCGATCGCCGGAATGATCTCGCCATCGTCACGCGCGGTCTCCCGGTGCGATGCCAGCTCGGTTCCCTCAGGCTTCACGACCCGGGCCGTCAGGACGTAGCCGCTACCCGCTTTCGTGATCTCGCCGGCGATCACGGCCGGGATCCCCTCGCGAGCCGCTGCTTCGCGGGCGACGGTCTCGGTCAGCGGTTGCTCCGGATCCACCTGCATGCGCTCGAGAGTAGGCTCGAGGCTCGACCGCTCGGCCACCTTCACGATCCGGGTCTGGGACAGGTCCACGCGGAACGCTTCCGTGGCGGCCCGTGAGAGCCCTTCATCGTCCGCGACGAAGTCCGCGAGGATCACGGGACTGCGCTCGTCGATCAGCCCCTTGGCGACGAGGGAGCCGACCGGCCCGATGCCGCGGTTGCGCATGAACATGAATCCGGTCGTCACCACGGCGAGGAGCGCGAAGGCCAGCCCGCCTCCGACCATCGCGTTGCGCCACGTGAACAGCCGGCGCGGAGCGAGCTCGCTCGAAGCATGTGGTGCCGGCGTCTTCGAGGTCTCTGGGCCGGAACCCTCGCTCGCAGCCGGAGCCCCAGCCGGCGTCCCTCCGCCCGGCCTTCCCTGCAGCATCGCCGTGGCCAGGATGATCGGGAGCCCAATCACCAGGAGCACGATCGCGAACGGGAACACCCAGTCCGGAAGCCCCATGTTCTGCTTCAGCAGGTCGACCACCTGCAGGGCGACCCACGACACGCCGAGGTAGACGGCGAGAACCTGCCACACCGAGCGCTGCTTGAGGCCGTCCAGCAGCTTCATCGGTCCGCTCATCCGCGCTCCCTCACGATCTCTTCCATGCGCGCTCGCGCCGCCTCGACTCGTGGCTGCAGCTCGGGGTCGGCATCCGCCCACAGGTCGACGAACATCCCGTAGTAGCCGGCCGCTTTGTCCGGCTCCCCCAGCTCGTCATACAGCTGGCCGAGACGCTCGAGAGTCCAGCCCCTCCACGTCCCGTCCACCCACGCGCGCCACAGCTGAACCGGCTCCAGGTACTTCTCGTAGTAGGCGACCGCCGAATCAGGCTGTCCGGCCCGGTCGAAGGCGGTGGCCACCGCGTGGTCCGCACAGGGCTCGCAGGCGTAGCCGCCGTCAGCGCCCCGGAGAACCGGGATCGCCTCCTCGGCTCGACCTTCCGCGACATCGATCCAGGCCTCGGCGATGTCGAAGTGGAGCTGATGGCGATCGGCGACCGGACCCAGCTCGGCCCTTTGCCCTTCCAGAAGGCGCCGCGCCTCGTCGGGGCGCCCCGATCGGGCCAGGATCGAGGCCGCGGCCCACGCGGGGCGGTCGAGGGCGGGGATCGACTCGAGCGGGTACTCGTCGAGCGCCGACTCGACCTGCCGCGCCGCCAGGCCCGGATCGCCCAGCGCAAGCGACAGCTCGGCCGCGTTCAGGCTCACCGCGAGCCCATCGGCCGGGCCTTCCTCGGCTCCGGCCCGGACGGCCTCGCGCAGCGAAGACCGGGCCTCGGCGAGACGTCCATCTTCCGCATCGAGCAGGAACTCGAGCTCGTACGTCCGCTCCAACCAGTACGGGTCCGCGCTCCTTTCCCGGCGCAGCTCCTCGTTGAGGCGGCGGGCCTCGGCGTCATTGCCTCGGAGCTGGGCCAGGTGCACGCGGTATCGCTTCCAGCTCGGGTTGCCCGGCTCGAGCTCGATGGCCCGGTTGATCCACTCGTCCGCCTCGTCGAGCTGGCCGAGGTTGGCATACACCGCGCCGACGTTGCTGGCCGTGAGTCCGGAGGGTTCCATCTCGTTCGCCTTCAGGTACTGGGCCAGGGCCTTGTCCCAGTCCATCTGGAAGTAGTAGATCACGCCTATGTTGTTGACTGCAGACATCATATCCGGATCCACCTGAAGTACATTCTCGTAGGCGGCGATCGCCTGTGAGGGGTCCTCCTCGACGTCCAGGTAGTACGAAGCCGTTACGAGCCACTTCTCCCTCTCGGTGAGTCGGTCCCGGTACTCGTACGCCTTCGAGTGGGCCCAGACCTGCCTCGAGAAGTCGGCATACTTGTTCTGGAGGAAGATCCCGATCCCCCGGTAGGCCATGGCGAAGGTGCTGTCGATCCCGATGGCATCTTCGAGGAGCGCGATGGCGGCGTCGAGGTTGCCCTCGGAGCGTTGCACGCCGGCCTCTGTGTACTTGCGGAGCGCTTCCACCGAGCTGGTGCTGACCTCGGCCAGCGGCGGGCTCGCACGGAGGCTGCTGTAGGACTCCCCGATCTGCTCGCGCAGGTCGCGGGACAGCCGATCGATCGCATCGATGATCTTGCTCGAGTCGGCGGCGGTCACGCGGGCGTTGCCGAGCAGGTCGCCATCCGGCGTGACGATGTGTGCCGTGATCACGAACGAGCCGCCGCCCGAGAGGATCTCGCCCCCGACGACCGCCGGGAGACCTTCCCTCTCGGCGATCTCGCGGGCGGTGCCTTCGTCAAGCCTCGTGCCGCGTGCGAGCTGCATGCGATCGAGGGCCCCTTCGACCGTGCGCGGGCTGACGAGGCGCACGATGTCCGACTGCGAGAGGTCCACGCGCAGGGCTTCCGAGGCCATGCGGCCCAGCATCTCGTCCGCCGCGTCGAAGTCGGCGACGAGGATCTCGGACCGCTCGTCGATCAGGCCCTTGGCGACCAGGGATCCCACCGGGCCGATCCCCCGGTTCCGCATGAACATGAAGCCGGTCGTGACGAGCGTGAGGAGCACGAAGGCCGCCGCGCCGCCGAGCAGGGCGTTCCTCCACGTGAACAGGCGGTGCGGAGCGAGATCGGCTTCCTCTTCGGCATCGTCGGACGCGGCTTCGACGAGCTTCGCTTCCCCGTTGGTCGACGGCTGAGGCTCCGGGGACCGGCCGGCAGACCCGACCCCCGCCGCGTATCGCGCCTGGATCGCGGCCGTGCCAAGCATGACCGGGAGGCCGATAAGGAGGAGCACGACCGCGAACGGAAACACCCAGTCCGGCAGCCCCATGTTGTCCTTGAGGACGTCGACCACCTCCAGCACGCCCCACGACGCGCCCAGGTACAGGATCAGGACCTGCCACACCGAGCGGCCGCCCAGGTCGGAGAGGAGCTGCGTCAGGCCACGCCGCTCAGCCACGCTCCCTCACGATTTCCTGGAGACGGGCGCGGGCCGCCTCGACTCGCGGCTGCAGCATCGGGTCCGCGTCCTCCCACATCTCCACGAACTGGGCGTAGTGCAGAGCGGCATTCTCCAGATCGCCCCGCTCGTCGTAGAGGCGTGCGAGACTCTCGTGAGCCGCCGCGTCGAAGAGCGCCGTGAACCACAGGTCGAAGTTGCTCGGCGTGGCGAAGAACTGCTCGTAGCGCGCGATCGCCGAATCCGCCTGTCCCGTCGTTTCGAACAGCCGGGCGAAGTCCAGGGGCAGACAGCGGGCGCACCCGGTCCGGGGCTGCTGCCGAAGCTCGGCCAGCGCCCGGTCGTGGTCCCCCTCCGCGAGCGCGATCCACGACTGGACGACGTGCTCGTACTTGTGCTCGATGTCGGCCTGACGGGAACTCAGATCCGCGTCCCGTTCGGCGAGCAGGCGGCGCGCACGCCCGGGATCGCCCGCCCAGGCGGCGATCGACGCCGCAAATCCGGCGGGGCGGTCCAGCGGAGGCAGGTCCTCCATCGCGCTCCCCGCAAGCACCCGGTCGAGCTCTGCGAGGGCGGCCGCCGTGTCCTGCGCCGTCACCAGCAGGAAGGCAGCGAGGCGCAGGCCGCTGCGAAGCGTCCTTTCCGCGTCGTCGGCCGGGTCGGACAGGCTCGTCGTCTCGGGGAAGTAGTCCCTGGCCGTCGACAGGCGCCCGTGCAGAAGCTCGAGGTTCCCCAGGGCCCAACGGACCCCGGTCACGAGCCCCGTCTGGTTGGGATAGTCCTCGATGAGCCCGAGAAAGATGGTCCTTGCCTCTTCCTCATTCCCGCGCTCGATCTCGAACCCGGCACGCCACGGGACGAACTGCGGGCTCTCCGACATCTCCTCGAGGACCGCGTACGCCGAATCCGCCCTGTCGAGCTCACCCGTGTTGGCCCACGCCGCGGCGACGTTGGCGGCGTACAGGGCCTCGCCCGGATCCGCTTCCCTCGCGCGGCGATAGTACTCCCCCGCGCGCGCGAAGTCTCCCTGCTGCCAGTAATTGAACCCGATGTTGTTCAGCGCCTGTGCGTCGCGCGGGTCGAGGCGCAGCATCGCCTCGTACGCCTGGATCGTGCGGGTCCGGTCGTCCAGCACGTCCTGGCTGTAGGAGGCCTCGACCAGGTACCGCTCGCGCTCCGTGAGCCGATCCCGATGCCGGTACGCCGCTTCGAGTGCCCTCACCTGCCGGTCCCAGCCCCGCCGCTGGTTCGACAGGATGGTCGCGAGGTCCCGGTAGGCCAGCGCGAAGGCCGTGTCGATAGCGATCGCCTCCTCGAGCAGCCCGATTGCGGCGTCGAGGTTCCCCTCCCTGAAGCGGGCATCCTGAGCCTGGGTGTACTTTCGAAGCGCCTCGAGGGAGCTCGTGGTGACGTGGGCCAGCGGCGGGCTCTCCCGCACCGACGAATACGACTCACCGATCTGCTCCCGGAGGCGGGACGACACTTCGTCGATCGCGTCGAGGACGCCGCTGGAATCCCGCGCGGAGGCCCGGGCCGAAGCGAGGACCTCGCCGTCGTCCGAGGCCACCAGGCGGGCGGACAGCGCGAAGCCTCCGCCCACGGAGGAGAGCTCTCCCGCGATGACGGCCGGGACGCCGTCGCGCATTCCGATCTGGCGGGCCGTCTCCTCGTCCAGCGGTTCCCCGGTCGAACGTCCCATCCGTCGCAGGGCATCATCGATCGAGTCGGGCTCGACGAGCGTCACGATGTCGGACTGCGCGAGATCGACTCGCAGGGCCTCCGTGGCCGCGCGGGCGATCTCCGGATCGGCGGCCTGGAAATCGGCCAGGATCACCTTTCCGCGTTCTTCGAGCACACCCTTGGCCACGAGGGAGCCGACGGGACCGATCCCGCGCGTGCGCATGAACATGAAGCCGCCCGTCACCAGGGCGAGCATCACGAAGGCCCCGGCGCCTCCGAGCAGAGCGTTCCGCCACGTGAACAGGCGACGGGACGAAAGCTCCCCCGTCCGTTCCGTCGCATCCCCCGGCGCGGTCGCGCCCGAATCGGCGCCTGCCGTCGCGACCGCCCCCTTCGAGGGCCCCGCCTGGAGGATCGCCGTGACCAGCATGACCGGCAGACCGATGAGCAGGAGCACCAATGCGAACGGGAACACCCAGTCCGGCAGCCCCATGTTCTGCTTCACCACGTCCACCACCTGGAGCACCACCCAGGAGGCCCCCACGTACACGGCGAGAACTCGCCACATCGCGCTGCGCTTGAGACCGCCGGCGACCTGACTCACCCGCGCTCCCTCACGATTTCCTGCAGGCGGGCGCGCGCGGCCTCGACGCGAGGCTGCACATCGGCATCGGCATTGGCCCACAGGTCCACGAACTGCGCATAGTACACGGCGGCCTTCTGGGGATCGCCCTGCTCGTCATGAAGCTGGCCGAGCCGCTCCAGGACCGAGCCGAGCGTCCAGCTGTCGACGATGGTTCGGACCCACCAGGGCCGCACTACGTACTTCTCGTAGGCCTCGAGCGCCTCCTGCGGTCGGCCCGCAGCATCTGCGATCAGGCCCGTCCAGACGTAGCCGCAGGCTTTGCACGTCGTGCGTTCCATTCCCTCGAGCAGGGCGAGTGCCTGGTCGACGTCGCCACGCGCGGCGGACAGGTGGGCCTCCGCCAGGATCCGCAGCGCCACTTCCCAGCCGCCCGTCGCGAACGCCACCGTGGCCTGCTGCTGGCGCTCGAGAAGCGCCTCCGCCTGCTCCTCGCGCCCCAGTGCAGCCTGGATGGAGGCGAGTGGAAGGAGTGGCGCCTCCCCATCAGGGACCTCGGCGATCGGGTGGCGACTCAGCGCCTCGTCCAGGACCCGCCTCGCGCCCGCCCGGTCCCGCTTGGCCAGCAGAAGTGTCCAGGACGACCACACGGCGCGCTGGATGGACGTGCCACTCCAGCCCTCCTCTTCGGAGATCCTCGCCGCCCGTTCCCGCCGCCTCGCCGACTCCTCGAATCGGCCGCGCGTCGCTTCGAGGCCAGCCATCTCGGATTCCGTCGCCCAGCGCCAGTACGGCGTGCCCCCGCCGAGGTCCTGCAGCGACTCGTAGCGCTCCGCGGCCTTGCCGAACTCGCCCAGGGTCAGCTCGAGGTCGGCCAGCCGCTGGACCATCGAAGGGGCGCCCGGTGCCACCTCGAGGGCCTCGTTCAGCATGTCCCTGGCTTCCTCGGGCCGGTCCAGATCGCGAAGCGTCGATGCCGCATTGCCGTACGCCGTCGTGTTCCCGGAGTCGGACCCGATGGAGCGCTGGTAGAACTCGAGCGCCTTCTCGTCGTCTCCGCGCGCGCTGTACAGGATCGCCACGTTGTTGAGCGCCCAGGCATCCTCCGGGTCGTGCTCCAGCAGGTTCTCGTACGCGAGGATGGCGCGGTCGAGATCGCCCGCCGTCGTGTAGTAGGTCCCCTCCGTGAGGTAGCGTTCCCGTGTGGTCAGGCGGTCCCGGTGCTCGAACGCCTTCTTCTGGGCCTCGACAGCCCTCAACCGGTCGATGCCCAGGTTGCTCAGCATCGTGCCCAGTTTGCGCCATGCCATGGCGAAGGCGGAGTCTCTCTCGACCGCTTCCTCGAGGAGCCCGATGCCCCGCATCTCGTCGCCCTGATCGTCGGCCGCGAGGGCCTGGGAGTAGAGCTCGAGGGCATCGAGGGATGCGGTGGTCACCTGTTCGAGAGGCGGTGTGGCCCGAAGCGACGTGTACGACTCCCCGATCCGCTCCCTCAAGCGGGCCGAGAGGTCATCCACGGCCGGAACGATCTCGCCCTCTTCGGCGGCTGTTTCGCGGACCGCCAGGAGCTCCGCTCCGTCCGAAGCCGCCAGGAGCCTCGCCGACAGCACGTAGCGACCGCCGGCCTCGTTGATCTCGCCGACGATCACGGCCGGCCATCCCTCGCGGATCGCCACCTCGCGCGCCAGAGCCTCGTCGAGCGCCTCGGTCGAGGTCCTCTCCATGCGATCGAGCACGCCTCGGATGCGCGAGGATTCGACGACGCGGACGACGTCGGACTGCGACAGGTCGATCCTCAGGGCTTCCGTGGCCGTCGCCGCGAGGTCCGGGTCTCTGGACTCGAAGTCCGCCAGGACGAGCTCGGATCTCTCGTCCAGCACCCCTTTGGCGACCAGCGAACCCACGGGGCCGATGCCCCGATCCCGCATGAACATGAAGCCCGTGGTGAAGACCGTGAGGAGCACGAATGCCGCGGCGCCTCCGAGCAGCGCGTTGCGCCACGTGAACAGGCGGCGGGGCGAGAGATCGCGGCTGGACTCGGTGGAGACCGGAGCGTCTGTCTCCCGGGGAGAGGAATCAGTGGCCGGGGGAACCCTCGCCGGGGGCCGGGCCTGGATCAGGGCCGTGGCCAGAATGACCGGGAGCCCTATGAGCAGCAGAACGACCGCGAACGGGAACACCCAGCCGGGCAATCCCATGTTGTTCTTGAGCACGTCGACGACCTGGAGGACGATCCAGGACGCACCGACATACACGGCGAGCACCTGCCAGAACGAGCGCAGTCTCCCGTCGCGAGACAGCCTGTTGGGTCCCGTCATCCGATTCGCGTATGCTCCAGATTGAGTTCGCAGCCTGATCCAATGTGTCCAAGTGCCCGTCATACGGGCAAGGATCGGGGGTTTTCGCGTCCGTCGGGATTGCCGGACCCCGCGGCTACCGGCACCTTTCCGGAGCCGTCACCTGACACCCTCGACCCGGAGCGGCACCATGCGGAGCTGGCTCGCAATTCTTCCTGTGGCCCTGCTCGTCACGGCTTCCTGCTCGAACGACCGGGACACCGGATCGCCCGGCACAGACCTCACCCCCGCAACGGGCTACGAGATGAAGCACTTCGGTACGACACCCGATGGAGAGACCGTCGACCTGTTCACGTTGCGCAGCGCAAGCGGGGTGGAGCTCGATGTGGCGACGTATGGAGGCATCGTCACGCGCCTGCTGGCCCCGGACCGGGACGGCGGGCTGGTCGACATCGTGCTCGGCCACGAGCGTCTCGACTCCTACCTTGCCGGGACCCCCTACTTCGGGGCGATCGTCGGAAGATACGGAAACCGGATCGCGAACGGGCGATTCACGCTGGACGGAACGGAGTACGCGCTCGCCGTGAACAACGGGCCGAACCACCTGCACGGAGGAATCCGCGGGTTCGACAAGGTGGTCTGGGATGCGGAGCCGTACGCGAACGAGGCCGAGACAGGGGTCGTGCTGCGCCACGTCTCCGCCGACGGCGAGGAGGGTTACCCGGGCGAGCTGTCTGCGAAGGTGACGTACGCGCTCACGGCGGCCGGCGAATTGCGAATCGAATACGAGGCCACGACCGACGCGCCGACGATCGTCAACCTGACGCACCACGGATACTGGAACCTGGCGGGGCACGACTCGGGAGACATCCTGGGGCACGAGCTCGAGATCCGCGCGAGCCGTTTCACGCCGGTGGACGAGACGCTCATTCCGACCGGGGAGCTGCGGCCGGTCGAAGGCACACCGTTCGACTTCCGGCAACCGACGCCGATCGGGGCACGGATCGACGCGGATGACGAGCAGATCGCGTTCGGCGGCGGCTACGACCACAACTTCGTCCTGGATGGATGGGAGAACGACGGCGAGTTGAGATCCGCGGCCGTCCTGCACGACCCGGTCAGCGGGCGGAGCATGGAGGTCCTCACGACCGAGCCGGGGCTCCAGTTCTACAGCGGCAACTTCCTGGACGGAAGCGACGTCGGGAAAGGCGGAGTGGTCTACGAGAGGCGGAGCGGCCTCTGCCTGGAGACGCAGCACTTCCCCGACTCGCCGAACCAACCGGCGTTTCCGACCACGATCCTGCGTCCGGGCGAGATCTACCGCTCGACGACCGTGTACCGGTTCTCGGCGGAATGAGCGGGAGGCCTGCGCGACGTGTTTTCGATCCGCGGGCCTTCACGCTCTCATTCAGCCTGCTCTGCGCCGTGACGCCCCTCGCGCGGGCCCAGACCGGGGCGATCCGCGTCGCCCTTCCTTCCTCGTGGATCTCCGGCTACGGGGACCCGATCGCCGGAGAGGAGCTGGAATACCACTCGCCGCTGCCGGACGTCCGGCGATCCCTGCTCGTCCGGTCGGAGGACGCGGAACGCGCCATCGAGTGGGAGACCGCTCCGGTGCCGGTGGACTTCACCGGCGAAGTGGCCACGTTCGTGGTCCTCGCCGCGATCGACGCGACGGACGACAGGCGGGAGTTCGTTCTCTCGATCGACGGCGAGCCGGCAATCCGGTTCGTGAGCCCCCGGGTCGCCGAGACCGGAACCCTGGAGTGGGTCGGCGAACGGGGGGTGAGAGGCGAGCTCCGGATAACCCTGGTGGATCGGTACGCGGATGCGATGGGCTACCTGCTGCTTCACGTGCCGAGGACTCTGCTCCGGCCGGGAGAGCCGCTGCGCCTGTCGGTGTCGGGGGAGAGCGCCGGCTCGCGCACCTGGTTCATGGTGTTCATGTCCGAGATCAGCGCAGGGATCTCCGTGCGGGGCAAGCCGGCCGTGGTCCGGACGCCGAACGGGCCGAAACAGACGGTCCGGGTGGACGTAACCTATTTCGGCGAGCCCGCGCTTCTCCACATGGAGGCGCCCGGGACCGTCGCCGAGGCGCTTCTCGGGTTCGGGATGACACGGCTCGAGCTCGAGGTGCCGGCCGTCGAGAGCCCCGTGACCGTGCCCCTGGCCTTCGAGCTGTCCGGCGAGCGATACGAGACCGGCTTGCGAGTAGTGCCCGTTCCGGCGCTCGACCTGTACGTGATTCACCACACCCATCTGGACATCGGCTACACGCACGTCCAGGACGAAGTGGAGCGCCTGCAGTGGGCACATCTGGAAGAGGCGCTCGAGCTGGGCGCGGCGAGCGACACGCTGCCGGCCGAGGCCCGCTTCGTGTGGCACCCGGAGGCCTCGTGGGCGATCGAGTCCTACCTGGCTTCCCGTCCGGCCTCGAAGCGTGAGGCCCTGCTGGAAGCGATCCGGCGTGGATGGATCAACGTGGACGGACTGTACGCCAATCTTCTGACCGGACTCGCGACCGGGGAGGCCCTGTTGCGGGCCGTCAGTCCCTCCAGGGAGATCGCGAGAGAAGCGGGAGTCCCGCTCCGCTCCGCCATGTTCAGCGACATCCCGGGCATGAGCTGGGGCGTCGTGCCCACTCTGGCCCAGGCCGGAGTGCGCTATCTGTCCATCGGTCCGAATCGGGGGCACCGCATCGGCGCCTTCCTCGAGACCTGGGCCGACAGGCCGTTCTGGTGGGAGTCGTCTTCGGGACGGGAGCGCGTGCTCACCTGGGTGCACGGCGGAGGCTACTCGATGTTCCACACCGGCCTCGGCTACGATCATCTCGAGACTCGGCTGGACGAGGGACTCGTCCTCGCGTACGTGGACACGCTCGCGGCCCAAGGGTGGCCGTACGGCATCGCCGGCATCCGCTACAACATCGGCTCGGACAACGGACCGCCGGACTCGACGCTGTCCGCCACCGTGGCGGCGTGGAACGAGCGGCACGTGACGCCGCGAATCGTGATCGCGAGCGTCACGGACCTGTTCGAGGAGCTCGAGGCCCGGGCTGGAGGCGAGCTTCCGGTGGTGCGGGGAGACCTCACCGGGTACTGGGAGGACGGCGCGGCTTCCTCGGCCCGCGAGACAGCGCTGACCCGTCGGGCAGCCGAATCCCTGGTGCAGACCGAGGCGCTGGCGGCCATGACGGGAGAGGCGATTCCATCCGCAATGCTGGACGCGGCCTGGCGCGAGGTGCTCCTCTTCCTCGAGCACACCTGGGGATCCTGGAACAGCGTCAGCGAGCCGGAGGCCGACCTCACGGTTTCCCAGTGGGAGACCAAGCGGTCGTTCGCCGAGAACGCGGCGTACCGGGCGGGGCGTCTCAGAGAGCGCGCGCTCGGAGGCGCGCGTGCCATGGAGGCACCGGACGGCGAGCCCGCCGAGATCGAGGTCCTGAACTCGACCCAGTGGCCGCGATCTGAAGTGATCGTCTTATCCGCCGCGCAGTCCGCACACGTCGCGGGTGTGCGGGATTCTCGGGGCGGAGAGGTGTCCACCCAGCGCCTGGCGGACGGCAGCCTGGCGTTTGACGCCGGGGCGATACCCGCGTGGTCGGCCCGCCGCTACGTCCTGCAGGGGTCGGTCGGCGACCTTCCGGAGCCGATCGGCTCGCCGGGCGAGGCCGCAGTCCTGGAGAACGGAGTGGTCCACCTGGCGATCGACTCCGAGCGCGGTGGAATCAACTCGCTTCGGCTGCTGGCGGACGGCAGGGAGCTGGTCCCGTCCGGCGAGGTGCTGGACGACTGGATCTACGTGCCCGGCCGGGACCCGTCGCTGGCGCAATCCGGCGGGCCGGCTCGCATCCGGATCGCCGATTCGGGTCCCCTCGTGTGGACGGCCGTCGTCGGCCGCGAGGCGCCCGGCACCGTGGACGGCCTCGAGACCCGGATCCGGCTGTTCGCCCGGAGCGAGCGCGTCGAGATCGTGCACCGGTTCGACAAGGCTCTCGAGTACGACCCCGAGGCGGTGCTGCTCAGGTTCCCGGTGGCTCTCGAGGACGCAGAGACCGTGGTCGGTGGCGCCTTCGGCGCCTGGCGGGCCGAGCGGGACCAGCCACCGGGCGCGAACCGGAACTACGCCGCGCTCGAGCGATGGGCCGACTTGCACGACGGAGGAGACGGCCTCCAGATGGTGTCCGTGGACGTCCCGGGGATCCAGATCGGTTCGATCGGCACCGATGCGACGGTGGTCGGCTGGCGGCAGGTCACCGACGGCTCTCCCGTGGTCTACTCCTATCTGATGAACAACTACTGGGAGACGAACTACCGGGCCGCCCAGGATGGATCTCACGAGCTCCGGTACACCTTGAGGCCACACGCGGCCTTCGACGAGGCGGGAGCCGAGGCCTTCGCGGCGCGAGTCGCGCGCCCGCTGGTGGTGCGCGGCGCGACGGCGGATGCGACGCTGCCGGAACTCCCGTTCGCGATCGAGGCAGGGCACGCGCTCGTCACCTTGCTGCGGTCCCGGCCGGACGGCGGGGGCTTCCTGCTCCGCCTCTATAATCCGTCCGACGAGCCGGATGAGGTCTTGCTGGCCGGACGCGGAACCCGCTCAGCGCCGTCGGCGACGCGAACCGGCCCATGGGGCGATCGACCGGCTCGGGAAGGATCCCGACCGGAGGTTACCGACGGGCGGATCGTCCTCGCTCCGCGGGTGGTGGCGACGTTCTCCGTTCGACCTTGAGGGTTCTGCCATGAAGCGCGTGCTGATCTTCCTCGCCGTCGTCGGCGCCTCGGGCTGCGAGGCCTCTCCGCCGGAGTGGCGCCCGGCCGACCTCGCGCTCCCGACCCGCTGGTCCAGCGAGGTCTCGCCGGACCACGCCCGGCCGGAGTATCCGCGACCGGCGATGCGCCGGGACGCCTGGCTCAGCCTGAACGGCCTCTGGGACTACGCGATCGCGGCACGCGGGACGACCGCCCCGGAGGCCTGGGAGGGGCGGATACTGGTTCCCTTTCCGGTGGAATCCAGCCTGTCGGGAGTGGCGGACACGGTGGGGTCCGAACGTCGCCTGTGGTATCGCCGGACCTTCGTGTTGCCAGCCGCGTGGGCCGGTCAGCGAGTCCTTCTTCATTTCGAGGCCGCCGACTGGGAGACCGTCGTGTGGGTCAACGGAGAGGAGGCCGGATCTCACCGGGGTGGTTTCGATCCCTTCAGCTTCGACATAACCCCGTACCTCCTCGACTCCGGGCCGCAGGAGGTGCGCGTCGCCGTATGGGATCCGACGGACTCCGGCACGCAGCCGCGCGGCAAACAGGTCCGGGAGCCCGGCGGCATCTTCTACACGTCGGTCACGGGAATCTGGGGCACCGTATGGCTCGAGCCCGTACCGGGGGCCTCGATCGACAGATACGACGCGAGCCCCGATCCTGGCACGGGGGTGATCCGGCTTCGTGTGGACGCGAATCGGGCCGGCGCGGCCGGGCGCAGCCCGCCCCCACCGCCGCGTGCCCCCCTCAGCGGGGCGGCCGCGGGTCGGGCATGCCGAATACCGCAGGCGTGACGGGTGCCGCATCGCGCGCCGGCGCTGCCGACGCGTCCGCCGCGTCCAGCCGCTTGACGTCGGCGTTGAGCTCGCCGCCCTCGGCGACGATCAGCTTGCCGTAGCGGATGGTTCCCGACACGCGGCCGGTGCCGTGGACCACGAGGCGGGTGCGGGCGGTGAGCTCGCCGGTGAATTCGCCGTGAATCTCGGCGATGTCGATCATCGCCGTTCCCGCGAGCGTCCCGGGCTTGGCGATCTCCATCACCTGGCTGTGGACGGTCGCCTCGACGTGACCTTCGATCACCATGGCGTCGCAATTGGAGATTTCCACGCCCTTCAGCTTGATGTTGACACCGATGGACAGCTTGCTGCCCCCCGCTTGCGGCTTCGGCGTGGGCTCCACCGCAGCCGTCAGGTTCGGCACCTCGGCCTGCAGCGGACGCTGCACCGGTGGCGGATTCTCGTGCGGCGCGGCCGGCGGCATTTCCGGAATCGCCGATCCAGGCGCTGGCTTCGCCC
>Ga0210121_1000224_pt1 | contig 17327 bp, 16 predicted proteins | sample Joice_ThreeSqB_D_FD_184873 | JGI IMG/M metagenome (GOLD analysis project Ga0210121, IMG submission 184873) | Wetland microbial communities from San Francisco Bay, California, USA, that impact long-term carbon sequestration - Joice_ThreeSqB_D1... | ecosystem: Environmental > Aquatic > Marine >... | reverse complement strand
GATGTCTTCGATCGACCCTATTCCCTCCTCGTACGCCCGGATCGCGTCCAGCATGTACGGGACGAGGAGACGGTTCACCACGAATCCCGAATTGTCCATGCAGGCGATCGGGACCTTGCCGAGAGAGCGCGCGAAGGCGAACGCCCTGTCGAAGGTCGCGGATGAGGTCGCCCCGGTGCGGACGACCTCCACCAGCTTCATGACAGGCACCGGGTTGAAGAAGTGCAGGCCCACGAAGCGATCGGGACGGTTGGTCGAAGCCGCGATCTCCGTGACCGTCAGACTCGAGGTGTTGGAGGCGAAGATCGTACCGTCGGGACACTGACGGTCCAGGGCCCCGAACAGGTCCTTCTTCACCTCGATGTCCTCCACGATCGCCTCGACGATGATGTCGCAGTCGGTCAGGTCCTCGAGGGACACGGTTCCCGACAGCCGCTCCAGCGTCGCGTCTCGATCAGCGGCTTCCAGCTTTCCTTTTTCCACCCCACGATCGAGCTGCTTCCGGATCGCCCCGAGACCGGCCTCCAGGAGGCCGTCGTTCACCTCCCGCACCACGGTGGGGTAGCCGGACGCCGCGCTCACCTGAGCGATGCCGCGACCCATGAGCCCGCAGCCGATAACTCCGACCTTCCGTATCTCACTCACGCCCAGCTCCTTCGTTTGCGGTTTTCGACGGTGCGCTGCGGTCAGTCCAGCAGATCGGTGATCCGCTCCCGCAGCGTCGGCTTGTCGGACGCCATGCCGGAGCCGGTCTCGGCACGATCCAGCAGTCCCTGCACCGTCAGCTGCAGGCGGCCACGCCGCCGCGCGACTGTCCAGGCAGTACCCAGCGACCCGACTGCCGCGACCCCTCCCGCCACCGTCGGGAATACGATGAACGCGGAAGCGCCCTCGCCCAGCACGGCTCCGAGGGCCGATCCGAGTCCGAAGAAGCCGAGCGTCCCCAGCCAGCCAGCCGCGTGCCCGGCTCGCTGGTTCTTCATGTCCGCCGTGATCGTCAGGAGCGTCCGCCCCTCTTCGAGCGGCTGGGCCATCAGCGTGATCCCGCGGGCCTTGGCCAGCTCGTATCCGCGTCCGCTGAAGTCCAGTCCGCGCTGCAGCTGACTCATCAGGTCCTTCGCGGGCTGCCACACCTGCAGGCCGGCTCGTTGGCGGACGCAGCGCAGGCTCTCCCGGTCGGCCAGGTAGCGACCGAGCCGCTCGAGCACATCCTCCGGCTCGCCCGGCACGACCCTGCTCTCGACCACCGTGGCCTCGCCCCACAGGCGCGCGGCCAGCGACCGGTCTCCCGGACGCGACGGCAGCATGGCATCCGCCCGCATCTCGGCCAGGGCCTGACGGACGTGCCGCCCCTCCAGGCCGACCTCCTCGGCGATCCGCAGGACCTCGTCGGAGTCCAGCCGGTCCGGGCTCTCGCCCTGTCCGAATTGCAGCTCGGCGGCCCGATGGATGACCCGTTCGAGCTGCTCGCGGGACACCTCGGTCGGCACAGGCAGCCGGCCGCTTCCGTTATCCTCGGTCACGCTTCCCGATCATCGCTTCGTCGGGACTCGATCGGCGAGCCCGGCCTCAATCATCCTTCGGCTTCCGCTCGACCCGCACCGCCTTCCTTTCGGCGTTCGGGAGACCCGTGTCGGCCTCTCCCTCGCCCAGCAGCCCCGGTGCTTCGGACTCGGAGATGCGGGAGGGCATGCTCAGGCCCGTGGCCTCGGCCACCGCCTTGTGGGCGCGCGCTTCGAGCGCCGCGATCTCTTCCTTCTCCTCGGCGCTCAACTCCACCCGCTGCTCGATCAACTTCTTGAACGGCGTGAACAGATCCACGGGGAGCGGGAACAGGGTCGTCGAGTTGTTCTCGGCCGCGATTTCCGACGCCGTCTGCAGGAATCGGAGCTGCAGGGAGGCCGGCTCCAGGCTGAGGAGACGGGCCGCGTCCTTGAGGCGGGAGGCCGCCTGCAGCTCTCCTTCGGCGTTGATGACCTTCGCGCGGCGCTCGCGCTCGGCTTCGGCCTGCCGGGCCATCGCGCGCTTCATCTCCTGCGGCAGGTCCACGTCCTTGACCTCCACGCCGGTCACGTCGATGCCCCACACGTCCGTGCCCTCGTCGATGATCCGCTGCAGGATGTGATTGAACTTCTCGCGCTCGGCCAGCAGTTCGTCGAGCTCCGCCTGTCCGATCACCGAACGCAGCGTCGTCTGTGCGAGCTGCGACGTGGCGAACAGGTAGTCCTCGATCTCCAGCACTGCGCGGGACGGGTCGCGCACCTTGAAGTAGAGCACCGCGTTCACCTTCACGGACACGTTGTCCCGCGTGATCACGTCCTGCGGGGGAATGTCCATGGCGATGATCCGAAGTCCCACGCGGACCATCCGCTCGACACCGAACGGCACGAGGAAGATGAGTCCCGGTCCTCGAACCGGACGAACGCGGCCGAGCCGGAACACGACGGCGCGCTCGTATTCGCGCAGGATCCGGAGGCTCGTGGACAGCGCCGCAGCGCCACCGATGGCGATCAAAGCGAGAATGACGTCCATGGGAAGCTCCATGGTCCCGAGAATAAGATTGGACGGGCTGGCGCCAGTCCGGCGAGCGGAAGTTCCGCCCGTGGTGCGACCTGTAACATACACGGCCGGGGGGCGATGTGCCCGCCTCTCGGCCGCCTTTCGAGGCGGCCGGAATCGTTCGCGCGACGCCGTGGGGTACTGCGGGGACTCTAGCCTTCCACCTTCACGATCACGGCGATGCCCTGTCCCCCTCCGATGCACGCCGATCCGAGGCCCAGGCCTCCCCCCCTCCGCTTGAGCTCGTAGAGCAAGTGCGTCGTGATCCGGGCCCCGGTGGCTCCCAGCGGGTGCGTGATCGCGATCGCGCCGCCGTTGACGTTCACGCGCTCGCGGTCCAGGCCCAGCTCTCTTTCCACGGCCACGTACTGCGGTGCGAAAGCCTCGTTGACCTCGATCACATCGATGTCCTCGAGCGTCAGCCCGGCGATCTCGAGCGCCTTTCGCGCGGCCGGCGCGGGCCCGATGCCCATGATCCGCGGCGGAACGCCCACGGCGGCCCACGAGACGAGGCTCCCCATCGAGGCGAGGCCGTGGGCGGACGCGAACTCGGAATCGGCGATCACCAGGGCCGCCGCCCCGTCTCCGATCCCGCTGGCGTTGCCCGCCGTGACGAGCCCGTCCTTCTTGAAGTAGGGACGGAGCGACGCCAGGGCCTCGACCGTCGTGTCCGGTCGCATGTGCTCATCGATCCTGAATTCAGTCTCCTTGCCCCGCTTCTCCTGAGTGACGGGGATGACCTCCTCGTCGAACTTCCCGCCGTCCCAGGCCGCCTTGGCGCGCGCCTGGCTCAAGGCGGCATAGGCGTCGACCTCCTCGCGGCTGATGTCGTATTCCTCGGCGAGGTTCTCGGCCGTCTGCGCCATCGAGAATCCGCAGTACGTGTCCATCAGCGTCTCCCACAGGGCGTCCTCGAAGGGAACCGCGGGTCCGAGCCGCAGACCCCAGCGTGCTCCTCGCACGACGTGGGGGGCCAGGCTCATCGACTCGGTGCCTCCGGTCAGGCAGACGCGTGAGCCCGAGTACAGAATGTCCTCGGCCCCGTCGATCACGGCCTGGAAGCCCGATCCGCACAGGCGGTTCAGGGTCATCGCGGGCACCTCGACCGGCAGCCCCGCGTTCAGGCCCACGTGGCGTCCCAGATACACCGCATCGGCCGACGTCTGGATCACGTTCCCGATGAACACCTGGCCGTACTCCGATGGGTCTACCCCCGCACGCTCGACCACCGCGCGCGACGCCAGGACGCCGAGCTCGGTCGCCGAGAGGTCCTTCAGGCTTCCCCCGAAGGTGCCGAACGGCGTGCGCGCGGCGGCGAGGAATACGATTTCCCGGTCCGTCCCCTTCGTTCCCATTTTGTTTCAGCCCCTTTCGACTCGGTCCGCGATCCAGCCGCCCACCTGCGCGGTCGTGCTCTCACCCCCTACATCCGGCGTGCGGATCCCGCTCCGCAGCGCCTCGTCAACCGCCTTGTCGATCCGATCCGCGGCCTCCGCGGCTCCGGCGTTCCTCAACAGCAACGCCGCGCTCAGAATGGCGGCCATCGGGTTGGCGGTCCCGCTGCCGGCGATGTCCGGCGCACTCCCATGGACCGGCTCGTAGAGCGCGTGACGGCCGGGGTTCAGGTTGGCCGACGGCGCGAGGCCCATTCCGCCGACGATCTCGGCGGCGAGATCCGACAGAATGTCGCCCAACAGGTTGGACGTCACAATGACCTGGAATCGATCGGGCGAGCGCACCAGCTGCATAGCCAGAGCGTCCACGTACTGCATGTCCGCCTCGATCCCCGGGTAGTCCTGCGACACCTCCGTGAACACCCGGCGCCACAGGCCGTACACGTGCGGCACCGCGTTCGCCTTGTCGCCCAGCGTCACGCGGTGCAGTCCCTCGGATCGGGCGTGCTCGAACGCGGCCCGCACGATCCTCTCCACGCCCGGGCGCGTCGCGATGGCTTCGCTGACCGCCCGTTCGTTCGGCTCGCCGGCCGATTCCACCCGTCCGGCGCCCGTATACAGACCTTCGGTGTTCTCGCGGAAGATCACGAAGTCGATCGGTCTGCGGTCCGCCGATCGTAGCGGGGAGAGCTCCGGCAAACGCAGACGGGCCGGTCGGAAGTTGATGAACAGGTCCAAGCGCATCCGGAGCCCGAGCAGGATGTCCCGGGCATGCCTGCCATCCGGCACCCTGGGGTCGCCGACGGCCCCGAGCAGAATGGCGTCGAATTCATCTCGCAGGCGCTCGAAGCTGCGCTCCGAGAGCGTCTCTCCAGTGGCCAGGTAGTGGTCCGCCCCGTGCGGAAAGGACTCGGTGGACAGCCTGGCCAGTCCCGCGTCGACGCATGCGGACAGGACGCGCTCCGCCTCGCGCACGACCTCGGGGCCCACTCCGTCGCCCGGAATCAGGGCGATGCGAATCATCCGCGGATCATCTCCGCACATTCCTCCGCTCGAGGGTGCTGTGGAAGAAAGAGGCCGGCGACCCCGAAGGGCGCCGGCCTCGCGTTACGACTCTGCGACCGGCCGGGCCGGTTCGCTACTTGCTCAACGTCCAGACGTAAGCGGCAACGGCTCGCACCTGATCGTCCGTGATCGCGGTCCCGCCCTTGGCCGGCATCGGGACCCCCGACGTGGACTCCTGGGCCGTGACGCCCTTCATGATCGTCGCCACGATCGCCTCGTAGCTCCCATCCGAGTGCAGCCACTCGCTGTCCGTGAGGTTCGCGCCGAGATTCGGGATCCCCGCACCGTCGGGACCGTGGCAGGACATGCAGATTCCGGCCCCGTGGTAGATGCCCTTGCCCTCTTCGACCATCGCTTCCGTCACTCCGTCGGGAAGCTCCTGCTCCTTGACGTCCATCTCGGCAACTTCCGTCGCGGCCTCGTCGTCCACCGTCTGAGCGGCCACGGCCTGCGCTGCCGCATCGTCCGCGGCGTCAGCGTTCGCGTTCGCGTCACCACCACATGCGGACAGCCCCATCGCCACCAGCGCGACCAGGGAAAGCCCCCAGATCTTCTTCTCGACCATCATCGATGACTCCTGTGTGCAGCCTTGAGACTCTTCTGCCAAAGCGCCCGAATGCGGCGCTCAGCTCTTCTCTATGAGGGCAGCATTTTACCGCACAGCGCGCAGTAACTCCACCCCCGTTCCACTTCCCCTCCGCACGACGGACACGGCCAGCGTTCCTGGTCGGCTCCGCAGCGCGGGCAGAATCTGACCCCCGTACGGTCGGGAAGTGCCTCCCTGCACGCCCGGCACCGTCCTCCGGGCCGGTCGCCGGCCTTCGAAACGCCGCTCTCACGAGTTGCGACGGCGGGCGGCGGCGTCCGCCCGAGGGCGTCGGCCGACTCGTCCTGCGGCACGAGAAGCGGATCGTCCAGCCCCGGAAGGTGATCCCTCCGCGAGCGGCCCGTCTCGAGGCTCGCGATCGGAGGTCCGGTCTCTGGAGGCTCCTGCCCGGCTTCCTCTTCCGCCGCGTCGGTTGCCTCTTCAGCCGGCGCCTCCGCCCTGGCGCGTCGCGTCGTTCGAAGCCGGACTTCCGAAGCCGCGAACCGCTGCAGGAGCGCCAGTCCGGGTTCCGGGGAGCCCAGCTCCGTGCGGACGGCGTCCCGCAGGGCGCGCTCGGGGACGTGCAGGCTCTCGTCGTCCACGAGCAGGTTCAAGAAGCCGATGTCGTACTCCGCCTTGCTCGCGAAGCCCAGGCGATCCCTGCACAGCGGATACGGCAGCAGCCGTCGATGCAGCTCGGCGACCGAGATCGGGATCTCCGACGGCATGCCCTCTTCCTCGAGCCTCCGCGCCAGGAGTCCCCGCATTTGATCAGTCATCTCCGCCTTCCTTCTCCTCCCCTCGCTACAGCGGGTCTAGCGATCGATGTGCAGCACGCCGGCCCGGGCCGATGCCTTGAGAAAGGCCTCCGGATCGTCGTCCGGGATCTCGATTCCCGTCATGTCCCGAACCCGGCGGGCCGTTTCCCGCATGAACTCCTCGATCGACTGTCCGGGATTCGCGGAGCTCTCGCACATCGCTCGCACGATCCCGGTCCAGTCCATCCTCTGCGCCCCGGGGGCCGGCTCGGCGTCGCCGCCGAACAGGTCCAGCTGATCCCGCGCGCCGGCGGACGGCGCCTGCAGACCGGCGGCCTCCATCTCGACTTCGAGCAGGATCCGTTCTTCGGGCGTCGGGTCCACGAACAGCTGGTCGAGGCGTGTGAGGTACGGATCCAGCTCGCGGGCGCCGTCAGTCATCTGGCGGTAGGCCCTGACGAGCTCGACGAGCCTCCACACGCTCACCGGGTCCCACAGGTCTTCCAGCGGGATGCGATCCAGGTGCTCGAGCGCTTCCTCCGGCTCGCCCCCCTCGTAGAACAGGTTGGCCAGGAGCGCCCGGGCGTCGTGGTTGTCCGGGTCGAGCACGAGACACCGCTCGAGCCACATCCGGGCCTCGACTCCGTCCCCCTGCCGGTGCATCGCGTACGCGAGGTCCGCCGCCGCGTCCCCGCTCTCCTCATCCGCCGCCACCGCCCGCCGGAAGAACCGCTCGGACTGCTCCCACAACCCCTCCCGGAACAGCGCCCGCCCGATCGACAGCATCAGGTCGAGATCCGCGCCGAAGCCCAGGTCCAGCACCCTCTCGAAGCACTGAAAGCCGCGGGCCCGTTCCCCCAGCTTCAGCCGGCTCTCGCCGAGGCCCACGAGAGCATCTTCGTGGTCGGGCTCCAGCTCCAGGACCTGTCCGAACGCCCGGCCGGCCCACACGTACTCCTCCCTGGCCAGATAGGTATACCCGATGGAGACCAGAAGTTCGGTCGCGTCCGGGTACAGCGCGGCGCCGCGCCGCAGCGTCTCCAGTGCACCGTCGTAGTCGCCCGCCTCGTACAGGCGCTGGGCCTGACGGTCGTACTCCTCGGCACTCCAGAACCGGGAACCACCCATGGTTTCCTACGCTCGCTCGAAGAGGTAAGCGCTGTCCACCAACCGATTGTCCCGACTGTCGTTCACTGCGTGCCGGCGGCCGGACCAGATGGCGGCCCCGCCCGTCTCGCCACGCTTGTTCACGGCGTAATAGTTCACGTTGAAGTTCGGACGCCCCGTCTCGTCCAGCAGTCTGCCCTCGACCGTCCAGTCCACGACCCGTCGCAGGGCCGTCAGGCAGGCGTCCGTCGGGTGCGCCCCGCGGCGCATTTCCTCGACGATGAGGTGAGAGCCCACCGTCTTGATCACCGCCTCCCCACGGCCGGTGGACCCGGCGGCCCCGACATCGTTGTCGCAGTAACAGCCGCACCCGGGCAGCGGGCTGTCGCCCACCCTCCCCGGGACCTTGAAGAACAGGCCGCTCGTCGTGGTCACCGCCGAAAGGTCACCTGCCGCATCGACGGCGGAGCAGTGAATCGTGCCCATCGGACGGACCCCATCGTACGAATCGAGCGCCCCGACCGCCTCTCCCGAGGGGGGCGACACCGCGCCGGAGGGGTCTGAGAAGCTCCGGACCGGCTCGCCGCTCTCCTCCGGACTCAGGTAGTCGTCCTCGTCGGACAGGCTCGCCCTCCACCGCAACCACTCTTCCCGCGACTCCGGGGTGAGCAGGTCCGTCTCTTCGAAGCCCATCTCGGAAGCGAAGCGGGCCGCCCCGCGACCGACGAGCAGCACGTGATCCGTGAACCGCATCACGGCGAGCGCCACGCGCGACGGGTGGACGAAGCCCTCGAGTGCAGCCACGGCGCCGACGCCCCGGGTCGGTCCGTGGTAGACCTGGCTGTCCAGCTGCACGACCCCGAGCGCGTTCGGTAGCCCTCCGTATCCCACCGTGCGGTCCTCCGGATCCTCCTCGACCCGGTTCACGCCGCTCACGACTCCCTCCAGGGTCCCCAGCCCATCCCCGATGGCCGCCAGGGCCGTTTCGGTTGCCCGCAGTCCGTTCTCGCTGGACACGACGGTCGGTTCGGTGGCCGCGCCGTCCAGGATCAGGGGGCCCGCCCCACTGCGGGACGGCTTCGCCGTCGCCAGGTCGTGGCCGAGCACGGCCGGGACGATCGCCGTCGCTCCCGCAACGGCTCCCGCCTCCCGGATGAACTTCCGCCGACTCAACTTGCCCATCGCCCTCTCCATCCGATCGATCACGCTTCCGGCGTCGGTGCGGCACCTTCCTCCGGCACCTCTCCGTCCTTGACCGGCCCGACCACCCGAAGTTCCAGGCTGGTTACCCGCTGCTCGGTCGTCTCCACCACCTCGAGCCTGGCGCGACCGAGCCGCACCGTCTGTCCCACCTCGGGGATTCGGCCGAGCTTGCCGATCACGTAACCGGCCACCGTGTCGTACTCGTCCGCTTCCGCCACCTCACCGAGTCCGAACTGCTCGATCAGGTCCGCGGGATCGGCTCCGCCGTCGATCCGCGCGCGACCGACGCCGAGAACGACGATCTCCTGCTGCGCCACGTCGTGCTCGTCGAAGATGTCGCCTACGATCTCCTCGACCAGGTCCTCCAGGGTCACGACCCCGTCCGTACCGCCGAATTCGTCCACGATCACGGCCAGGTGGAGCTTCTGACTGCGGAACTCGGCCAGCAGATCATCCACCGGCTTCGTATCCGGGATGAAGAACGGCTCGCGCATCACGGCGGTCAGCGCGAACTCCTCCTCCGGCGAGGCCCTCAGCCAGCGCAGCAGGTCCTTGATCAGCACCACGCCGGTCACATCATCGATCGACTCCCGGTACACCGGGAACCTCGAGAAACCGGACTCCTCCGCCTTGTCCAGTACCTCGTCGAGCGAGGCGCTCTCCGGGAAAGCCACGATGTCCGGCCGCGGTGTCATGACCTCGCGCGCCACGGTCCGCGTGAGCTCGAAGACCCCGTGGATCATCTCCTCCTCGTCCTCTTCCACCACGCCCTCGGCCCGGCTGTGGCGAAGCAGGGCCTCGATTTCCGCGGGACCGTGGACCTGCCCGTAGCCGCCGGTCAGATCCCCGCTCCGACTCACCACCGGTTCGGCCAGCGCGTTGAGCACCCAGAGGAAGGGCGACATCACGGCCGTGAACAGGTTCAGGGGCCGCGCGACGATCCCGGCGATGCGGTGCGCCCGACTCAGCCCGAGAGCTCGAGGGACCAGCTCGCCGAGAATCAGGTGGAGCCCCCCGACGACCGCCAGGGCCACGACCACGCCGACCGTCAGACCGACTCCACTCGGCAGCCCCGTGGAATCGAGGGCCGTCTGGATTCCCGGAGCCAGCCAGGTGACGCCGAACCAGCCCACGCCGAGCGTGCTGAGAGCGATCCCCAGCTGCGCTCCCGATATCGGTCGCCCGAGAGACCTGCGCGCTCTCCGAATGCCCGGGTCGGCCCGCAGCGGGTCCTCTCCCGGCTGCTCCTCCGCCCGATGCCTGGACGCCACGAGCGCGAACTCTGCGGCCACGAAGAAGCCGTTCGCGGCCACGAGGCCGAGCAGGAGAGCGATCCTCGCGGCGAACAGTGATCCCATCAGGCGGGAATCGTCGGGGAGGGGGACCCGTTCCAGGCGGCTCGCGAGAGCCCGCCCGGTGCCCAATCAGGTCTCGCTCGCATCCAGGCGTCGAAGCGAGCGCGGGAGACCGTTTCCGGTCGCTGTAGCGGCAGGTTCAGGTTGTGCCGACCTCGTCTTGCCTCAGTCGGTGGCCTCGGGGTTGTCCCCTGCGGGCGAACCGAACGGTATCGCCGGCTGACAATATCTGTGCCCGATCGCTTCGAGCTCTTTCACTTCCCCATCCGAAAGCGCCGGATACCGTTCACGCAGGTACTCGACGGTGTCCGTCATCCACTCCTGGCGCTCCGAGTCCTCCGCGTCCAGCACGCCACATCGCTGAATATGACTGAACAGCTCATCACGAGCCAGATCCAACGTCGTCTGTTTTTGTCTTCCGCGTGACAATGATCCTCCTCCTCGATTCAATCCCTCCCGGCGTCGACGGTTCTCCCTTCGAACCGCTCGGCCCCGGGACTCGCCCGGTCAATATACCCGGGGTCGGATGGCGCCGCAAAGCGCCTCCCGGATCTTCGAAACCGCCCTTCTCGCATGGAGATTGCGCCGGTCACCGGGACAGTTCCTCACCGATGGCCCAGGCGAGCAGAGGTACCATGATCTCGTGATGCCCCGTGATCTGGTGGCCCTTTCCACCACTCCTGCGCGTGGGCCGCTCGACGACGTTCACGCGGGGGCGGTACTGCCGGATCATGTCGAAGTCCGCGGTCATGAAGCCTCGCGGGGCGCCCGCGTCGAGGTTTCGCCGGATCGTGAGCGCCTTCAGGAACACCTCGGGCAGGATGACGGCGGATCCGACGTTCACCACTGCCCCTCCGTCATCCAGCCCGCCCAACGACTCCACGAGAGTCAGGAAATCGGCGTAGGACGTCTCGCCGATCGCCGCCCCGTCCGCCTCCGGGTGCTGGTGAATGATGTCCGCTCCGACGGCGACGTGCACGGTCAGCGGTACGCCCAGCCTTCGGCAGGCCAGGATCAGCGACAGCTCCGGGTGGGCGTTGTCCTCACGACGCTGGAGGTCGGAAGCGAGCGCCGCGCCCAGCCCGATGCCCTGGTCCCGTCCGCTCCGGATCGCCAGGTTCATGTCGCGCCCGGTCTCCAGCGCCATGCCGAACGTCCCATCGGCCAGGCCCGCCTCCACGTCTTCCGAGGTTCCGCCCCACCGGCACGTCTCGTAGTCGTGAATCACCGTGGCTCCGTTGACCGCGAGGTGCGTGACGCACCCGCGCTCCATCAGGTCGATCAGCACGAGCGACAGGCCGGTCTTCACCACGTGGCCGCCCAGCATCCACACGACCGCGCGATCCCTCCGGACCGAGGAGGCGATGCCGCGCGCAACGGCACGCAGCGAATCGGCGGCCAGTATGTGAGGAAGCGAGTCGTAGAACTGTCCGAATGGCGCAGCGCCCGCGGCCGGCGGAGGGGTGGCGAAGTCTCCGGATGACACCTTGTTGGGCCGGTCCGCCACGGGCACCCGCCGCACCTCGTCCCGCCGATCGGGAGGACCGCCCGCCGCGCTCAACGCCGGTCTCCCGCGGCGCTCGACGGACCGGACGACGCCGGGCTGAGCGGCGCGGCGACGGGGATCAGCGCGCCCTCCCCTGGTTCGTAACGCGTGAGGAACATGTTCCCGGACCCGACGGCCATGCTGGTCTTGAGGCGCACGATCGCCCGGTGTTCGTCATCGGTCAGGTAGAGCTCGGCTTCCCCGCCGTCGCCGAAGGCCCCACCGGTCCTTATGATCGGCCGCACCACGATCGTCTGGAAGGTCCCGGCCGGCACGCGGATCTCCTCCCGGCGCAGCACTTCGATGACGACCGGATTCCCGGCTTCCTTGAAGTAGCGGTCGAACTCGTACCGCTCACCGACCTCCAGCGGAAGCAGCCGGGCGAAGTAGATGAAGGAGAGATCGTCCAGGGCCCCTCCGAGAAGCGGGACGTCCGACTCCTTGCCGTTGGCACGCCACTCGTCGTCGACGAGGTCCTCACGATCGTAGGTCATCCGGTCGAAGTCGAACGAGTACCTGGTGTCACGCTTGTAGCTGCCCTCGCTCAGGCTCTGTTCGAACCGCAGCGAGCCCAGCGGGTCGGGACGGATCCAGCTGACCTGCCGGTCCTGCACCCGGTAGAAGGGAGGCCCGCCCCACATCTCCAGGGCGACCCGGTAGCCTTCCTGCCCGCCGATCGAGTCGATCGCCTCGACCTCGAGCGACCCTTCCCCGAGCCGGACCCGTCCCCAGCTCACCGAGAATTCCATCCGCTCCCCGACTGGAAATCGCCACGGCTGCACGATGTCCTCGCCCGGGCCGGTCGCCTGCGCGCCGGCCGGTCGTGGGCCCACCGCGAGCAGGGCCAGAAACGGCAGGAGGTGACGGGAAAGGCGGACCGGGGTCACGCCCGGCCCTCGGCCGGGTCCCGGCGGAGCCGGGGATCGCGGGAGGCCCGCATCAGAGCCCACAGCGTCGCGGCGGCGCGGAACCGGCTGCGGCGGTAGCGGCGGGAATAATCGGTGGGGATGTCCACCTGCGCCGCGCTGCGCAGGTGCGGCGTCACCGCGCTCAACAGCTCGAGGCTGGACGCCCAGCCCTCGTGACGCAGCAGCCTGCCACCTTCGGGCACATCCTTGAGAGCGCGCTTCAGAGTTATCAGACGGTACAGACGGAACCCGCAGAAGGGGTCCTCCACCTCGGCGGCGGCGCCGCGCGGCTTCACGATCAAACCGGCCCCGAACCGCGCGAACCGGACCGCGCGTGGCGCGTCCTGGATGTCCACCGTCCTGCCCGCCACGAGGTCCGCCCCACCCTGGAATCTCCGGAGCATCTCCGGGATCATCTCCGGGCCGTCCGTGAAATCGGCCTGCATCACCAGCAGCGCGTCCCGCTTGGGGTAACGGGACAGGTCGACGGCCTCACCGATCAGCTTCTCGAGCGACGCAGCGTACCCTCGCCGCGTTTCGTTCCGAAACACGGTAAGCGGCAGGACGCGCCGATACGGCTCGAGCACCTCGGCCGTGCCATCGGTCGACGCGTCGTCCACGACCAGGATCCGGAAATCGCGGTCCAGATCCGTGAAGACCTTGCGGATCTTCCACATCAGCACACCGATGGTGTGCTCCTCGTTATGTACTGGCAGCGAGACGTAGATCACGTCGCGCACCTCTCCTTTCGATGTCCGACCGACCCGCGCGGTCGTGCGAAGGCGCGGGTCTCCCGTTCGCTATGTACCGTCAGGTCGCGGCCGTCGTTCCCGGAGGCCGCGTCTTCCACCGCCGGTGGAACCAGAAATACTGCTCCGGGTGCCGCCGGACGTGGACTTCCAGCCGTGACACCCAGCGTCGGGTGAACTCGAGCTCGGCGCCCTCGCCCGTCCCGGGTGGCTCGATTCTCTCCAGCACCGCGCTGTAGCCCGCTCCGAGGCGCAACGCGGCACCGAAGAATAGCGGAACGTCCTGCGCCAGCGCGAGCCTCGCCGGACCCCTGAACGTCGATGCGGCGCGACCCAGAAACGGCACGAACACTCCCCTCTCACCCGCATCCTGGTCGGCGACCAGGGCGACCGTCTTTCCCTCGCTCAGCGCCCGGGGGATCCGGGCGTGAGCGTCCTGCATGTAGATCGGCTCGATCCCGGATCGTCGCCGTGTCGCCACCAATCGCTCGTTGAAGGCCGGATTCCGCTGTCGTTTCACCACGGCGGCCATGGGAAGGCCGGCCGCCGCGAGGAACGCCCCGGCCGCTTCCCAGTTGCCGATGTGCCCGGTCACGATGATCGCCCCGCCGCCGCCCGTCACCTCGCTATGGAGATCCACCGCCACCCGGCCGTCCTGCATTCCGGACACCAGCGGCTCACCGCCGAGACGGCCGATTCGCGCGATGGCCGCGATCTCACGGCCGAAGTGCCGGTAGCAGGCGCTCGCGGTCGCCGTGACCCATTCGGGAGGTCGCTCCGGAAAGGCCTCCGCGATCTGCCGCAGGACGGTGTCGCGCCGCGTGCCCAGTCTCCACGCGGTGGCACCGGCCACGCCGCCGAACCTGTCGCCGACCGGGCCGGGCAAGGCGCTCAGCAGGCTCTCCGCCGCCCGGGCCGGAGCGTACTCCAGCAGGTCCCGGACCTTCATCGAGCGCCGCATCCCCTCCGGGACACCGCGTCGTACGCTTCGAGCGTCGCCCGGACCATCTCCTCGGCGGGATGAGCGCGGGCGTAACGCCTGGCCTTCTCGCCCGTGAGCCGCCTGTATTCCGCGTCTTCGATGAACCGTCCGATCGCCGTGGCCATCTCCGCGTGGTCGGCAGGCCGCACCGGTTCGATGCCTTCCGCCCTCAGGCGCCCGTCACCCGAGGCGGTCATCAGAACCGGCACCCCCGCCCACATGGCCTCCAGGCAGCCCGTGGACAGCTCCTCGCGCTGTGACGGCATCAGGAACAGATCGATGTCCGCCAGGGAAAGGCGGGCGTTCTCGACGTATCCGGGAAGGCAGACCCGCCCCTCCAGGCCGAGAACGTCGATGAGGCTCTCGAGGCGTCCCCGCTCGGGGCCCTCACCGAAGATCGCGAACCGGGCGTTCGGGTACGCTCGAACGACGAGGGAGGCCGCGCGCAGGAGCGTCGCGTGATCCCGGTCCGGACCCAGCGCGGCGAGAGATGCGATGAAGAAGTGCCCCGGTTCCGCCCCCGCCGCCGCTCGGAGCGCCCCCGGCCGGGGCGGCTCGAGGCCGACCGTGTCGACTCCTTCGGGGACCACGATCACCCGCGTGCGCTCGACCCCGCCATCGACCAGGGACTGGCGCGCAGACTCGGAAACGGCCAGCACGAGGTCCGCCCGACGCCACTTCCATGCCGATCGCGGGGGTTGGACGGTACGGCGCGACGCGACGATGGCGCTCCGCGAGCCCTCGAGGGCCGCCAGGTAAGCCATCAGTCGCAGCGCATGCGTATCGTGTGCGTGAACGATGTCCCAGTGCCGCCGGACCTGTCGGGCCAGCGTCCGGAGAGCCCGCGGGTCCGCGCCCACCGACCAGGGGAGAGAGACGACCGGAATGCCCATGTCGCGGGCCGCCCGCTCGAGCCGCGAGCGCGCCAGCGTGGCGACGGTCTGGTCGACGCCTGGAACCCGGCGCAGCCCATCCACCAGCAGCCTCACCTGGTTTCTCGTCAGCCGCCATTCGTGGCCGGACTCGACGTGGAGAACGCGGAGTAGCGGACGGGTCACCGGGGGTTCCCCTGAAATGCGTTCCTCATGCGCGGCAAGGTAAACCACGGTTCGCCGGACGAGAAGGGTCGTCGCGCCGGGGCCGCCTCCGTGTCATCTTGCGAGATGGGCGTCGAGCTTCCCGATTGGATGGCACCCGATTACAGGGTGATCCACACCGACCACACCACGGCCGTGGTGCGAAGTGACTTCCTCGAGTTCTTCGAGCGGCACCGGCTGGTCGACTGCCCGCTCGGGCCTGCGATCACTTCTCCGCAAGCCGACGATGCCTCCCCCGGAGAAGAGAGCGGGATCACGGGAGGGCGGGGCGGAGCGCGGGTCGTGTCGGCCGGACCGCTGGGCGAAGCCGTCGTGCGGCCCTGCCGGCGCGGCGGCTGGGTCGAACGCGTCAACCGACGCCGGTACTTTCTCGGAGACCGGGCGTTTGCCGAGCTCGTGACCACGCATCGACTCCGGAAGCGGGGAGCGCCCGTTCCCGAACCGCTCGCGGCCGTCCAGTCGGCGGCCCGGCCGGGTTACGTGGCCTGCCTCGTGACCCGCCGGCTGCCCCGGGCGCACAGCGCCGCCACCGTTCTGGCGGATGCCTCGGAGAAACGACTGGAGCTGGTGCTGGAGGGCATGGGCCGGGCGATCCGCAGTTTCCACGAGGCGGGCGGCATCCACGCCGATCTCAACGCTCACAACCTGATCGTCACCGAGGACGGAGAGGGGCCGGTCTTCGTGATCGACCTCGACCGGGCGTCGGTCGCCGCCGGTCCGGCCCCGGCCCGGCGAGCCCGCCGCAACCTGAAGCGGCTCAAGCGCTCGTTCCGCAAGCTGCAGCTGGATGAGGCGCTCTCCGGATGGGTCGTCCTGGAGCACGCCTACGCCGCGGAACCCGACCCGCCGACGGCTGCCTGATCGGGCGCCGTCGCGGGCGCTCCCGGTGTGGCGAACTGCAGGTCGCACAGTCTCCTGTACAGCCCGCCCGCCTCGTACAGCTCGTCGTGCGTCCCCGACTCGATGAGCTTTCCGTCATCCAGGGCCAGGATCCGGTCCGCGCCGCTGATCGTCGACAGGCGATGGGCGATCACGAACACCGTGCGGCCGCTCAGGAGACGCTCGAGCGCCGCCTGGATCAGCTGCTCGCTCTCGGTGTCGAGCGAGGACGTGGCCTCGTCGAGTATGAGAAGCGGCGGATCGCGCAGAATCGCCCGCGCGATCCCGACTCGCTGTCTCTGGCCGCCGGAAAGCCGGACGCCCCGATCGCCGAGCATGGTGTCGAGGCCGTCCGGCAGGTCCCGTATGAAGTCCGCGGCGTTGGCCGCCCGGATCGCATCGAGAATCTCCTCCTCCGAGTGGCCGGCCCCGTAGCTGACGTTGGCCCGCACCGTGTCGTGGAAGATCACGGTTTCCTGGCTCACCACTCCGAACAGCGAGCGCAGCGAGCCGAGCGGCAGGTCCTTCAGATCCCGTCCGTCCATGGTGATCCGGCCACCCGTGGGATCGATGAAGCGGGGCAGCAGGTCCACCAGCGTGCTCTTCCCGGCTCCGGATGGCCCCACGAGGGCCACCACCTCTCCGGGTCGCACCTCGAAGTCGATTCCCTGCAGGACCGGCCGGCCGGGCTCGTACTCGAAGTCCACGTTCTCGAAGCGGATCGAATCGCGCGGCTCCGGCGCCGGCGCCTCGCTTCCCGGGCCGTGCGCGGGCTCCGCGGGCGCGTCGAGGACCTCGAAGAAGCGCTCGGCGGCCGCGATGGAGAGCTGCAGCTTCGTCGGGAACTGCGCCAGTGCCTTGACGGGAGACACGAGGCGCACCGCCATCGTGACGAACACGATGAACACCTCGGCGGTCAGCGTCCCGTTGCCGAGGACCATGTTGGCCCCGATCCAGATGAGGACGATGGCGATCAGGGATGACAGAGTCTCGGAGATCGGTCCGGCCGCTTCGCTGAGGGCGTTGGCACGCACCATCCGGCGGGCGTACTGCCCCGAGCTTCGGCTGAACCGGTCCCGCTCGTGCTGCTCGGCGCCGAACGACTTCACCAGCCGGATCCCGTTCATCGTCTCCTGCGC
>Ga0210121_1000218_pt1 | contig 17405 bp, 10 predicted proteins | sample Joice_ThreeSqB_D_FD_184873 | JGI IMG/M metagenome (GOLD analysis project Ga0210121, IMG submission 184873) | Wetland microbial communities from San Francisco Bay, California, USA, that impact long-term carbon sequestration - Joice_ThreeSqB_D1... | ecosystem: Environmental > Aquatic > Marine >... | reverse complement strand
CACCATTCGTTGACATAGTTGGACTGGTTCATGTTGCCGGTGCTCAGGTATACAGTGCCCTCAGGTACACCTTTGAGGGTAAAGGAGCCATCCGTCCCGTTGGTCTGGGTACCCACTGACCATGTGTGACCCTGGCAGGGATCACCGGCCCAGTAAGCAGTGACATTAATCGATGCATCATCTATCTCGGTTATCCCATCGCCTTTATAAACCTTACCGGATACCTCTACACCTAAATCCAGTTGAAAATCGATATTACTGGCCGATCCATCTTCAGGCACATTCACCGATTGGGCACCATAACACTCGATCGAACTGACTGGAGAGGCGTACCATTCATTCACAAAGTTGGACTGCCACATATTGTCAGTTCGCAAATAATACTGACCCGGGGGCAAACCGGAAATGATGAAAGTTCCGTCATTTTCAGTTTGGGTGGAATATGTCTGCCCCCAATCGCCACAGGGATCTCCGGATATAGCCGTTATTTGAATCCGATCAGCCGTAATTGGTGACGGTGGAAGGCCGGCATCCCTTACCGTTCCGCTGATGCTGCCCGAACTTTGAGGATGATTCAGGGTCAGGGTGTCAATGGCGCTATCAACCGGTATATTGACAGTGGTAGCCGGATTGCCGCTGAAATCGGGATGGCTGGCGCTGACGGTAAGTGTGCCACCCGGGGGGTTGTAAATGGTGTAGGCGCCGTTTTCATCGGTTTCGGTAAACGCCACCAGGTCGCCGGCCGAATCGGTAATCATTACCAGGGCGCCGAGGACCGGTCTTCCAGCGCCGACGTCATCCAGAACCACGCCGCTGATTTGATCGCGTCCGGAGTACTCGTAAGTAAGATCGACCCCGGATACGGATCCGGCCGGAGCGACCACCACATTTTTTATCAAATCAAGGACGGTAATGTTGTCGCGGTTACCCGGTCCTTCATTTACGGCTATTAAGAAAGCGTCATAGGCTCCCGGCGGAACCGGATCCAGGCCATAGGGGATGGTATCCGATCCGGCGGCTGCAAAAGACTGAATGGGCACCTCCTGGATTCCGTTGGTATTCATCAGCGTTTCAGGGGTGACATTGTCGAGGTGACCGGCCGGCAAAAGGGTCACAAGGATCTTGCCGTTCGGATCCGGACCACCCGGGGTGCCCTTTAATACCGAACCGCTGACCTGGGCCGCATCCGCGCTGGAAGCCGTAATCATCACCATGGCCGGTGCAATCACTGGTGAGCCGGATGCCACATTGGCGGCCGTCACCGTCACCGTCACCGGATAGGCGGTTGTGTCATAGGGGCCATCGCTGTCCGGATCGAGATAAATTTTATAGGTGCCCTCGGGGATTCTGAGCGCATAAGACCCATCATCCTGAATATTGCTTTCGGCTGAAAAGGACAACCCATCCGATTGCACTCCGGTCTGGCAAAATTTTCCGGGGACATCACCGGTTACAATTCCCTGCACCAGCCCACATTTTTCTAAGGCAATGGTGCCCAGGTCGTTGGTTATTCCGCCGGTTACGTAAAATGCACGATCCCTGGTTGTACACAACGCCGTGTTGAAATTCGGATAGATTGATATACTGCTGATCCCTTCAGGAAGATTGTAGATGGTGAATTCCCCATTGGCATTGGCGTTGGTTCCCAGTTCAATTTCGTAGAGGTCGTATTCAAAATTCACCCAGGCATTGGCCACCGGCTGACCGTTGGGATCAACCACGCGGCCGGTGGCACGGACCTCGGCGGCCAGGGCGATGTTACGGGTGGTGGGACCGGGGCCGGCCGATACATTTATTTTTTGACCGTAGAAGGCATAACCGGATAGAGAGTGCTGCACCCGGATGACATAATCGCCGGCCGGAAGATTGGGGACCTGATAATAGCCGCTACCGTTGGTAAAAACACGGCGGTGGATGCCTAAAATTTCGCTGAATACCAGCACCTCGTTGGAGATCAGGGGATTACCGTCATAGGTAATCGTCCCGTCCAGGGTCAGGCTCCCGGAAATGAGGATGTAATCATCTATGATTTTCTCTTCGGCCATTCCGAGATAAAATTCCTCATCATCATTGGGAGACGGAAGGGGCGAGGCATCAATACTAAGGTCGTAACAGCCCGGGGGAATCCCCGTTAACTCATAGTAACCGTTCGTGTCTGTGGTGGCTGAGAAGTTTTCATCCAGGGTCTCATTGTAGGCATAAATGTAAACATTTGCTATTCCGGTCCCGAGGTTATCAACCACGTAGCCGGAAATGCGGCTCGTTTGGTTTGCACCGGAAATGATATATTCGTAGGTGTCCGTCGGGGGTGTAAAGTTGCGGTAGGCCAGAAGGGTGTCATCCAGCAGCGGGTTATAGGCCAGGGACGGATCGGATTCATCATCGGAGGATGTAATGATCGTAAACTCTGATGAGCTAAGATCAGGTGTTAAACCGGTTGCGTTGACCCCGATATAGCGGCCATAAATATCCTGGCCATTGTTGCCCGCAGATCGCAAATCATCCCATACCGTTAAAAATTCCGAATTGCCGTAAATGGTATAGGGATTTTGCTGGTAATCCAAGGCCGTTGTAACCGGGAAATAGCCATCGACGAGTCCCATCACGATGCAGCCGTTGGTGGGGTCGAGGTCACAGGGCGCAGGCGAGCGCAGCGTGACGTAATTGCTGTTGGTATAGGTTGACGGGCGGATAATCAAAAACTTTCCGAAAATATTTTCCGGATCGGGTGAGCCGTGCTCCCATACGACCGAAAATAGCTGATTGGCCGGGTCATAGGCAATTGCCGGATTCTTTTGTCTGGTGAGATCCTCGGCCGAGATTGCAAAGTTAGAGCCGTTAAGGGTGCCGTCGGAATCGATCACCTGGCCGTATATATCCCAATAGCTGCCACCGGTTCTGTCATCGGACCAGGCGGCCAAATATTTTTCGGCATTGGCGTCAAAGGCAATCGCGGGGTCATACTGGTTCCAGCTGGCGATCCTGACAGGAAAATTGTCGCCCAATGGTGAGCCAGTGTCGCCATCTAACACCTGGCCGTAGATGTCCTTATCCAACCCAACACGTTCGTCTTCCCAGACCACCAGAAACTGGTTGGATACGTCATCGTGGGCCCCCCTGGCGTTTGCCGGTGTGACCGCCTCACTTTCGCTTATTTGAAAATTACCGCCCTGGAGGGTGCCGTTGGAAACTACGATCTGCCCGAAGATACCGTACCCGGAGGAAGCACTGCCTTCAAATAATACCAGAAAATTTGTGTTGTTTGGATTGTGGACGATGGAGGGATAATAGTTGTATTGATTTTCTGAAATGGTGAATTCAGTCCCGAAAAGGCTGCCGTTTTCGTCAACCATCTGACCGGCGACATATCCACTGGTATTGACAAATACAATCAAATAGCGCCTGAATTCCTCATCAAAGGCCGTGTCGGTGGCCAGATAGGCCGGAGTGGCGGTCCCGTAGGCCGCAAAGGCCAGATCAATGTTTTCGGCCGCTGCCGGGTGCTCAATGTCCAGGGTTTTTAGTGGAATGGTGAAATTGTAGACCTTGTGCTGATAGGCGGCTTTATCGGTGTAGGTAAACTCAGGATTGCCCCATTTTTTATTTACCTCGGAAACTTTAAATTCTTTAAGATTGCTGCCTTTGCGAACATAGAGTTTGGCATAGTCTTTATCGCCGTCCCGGGTGTTGTCCGGGGTGAAGTCAAGTTTGACATACAGGTTCTTTTCGTCGTTGCTGACCCAGCCGTAGGTAAAGCCGGAGGGATGACCCGAGCCGGTGAGGCAGTATTCCTTGAAAAAGGTTTTGGCCGAAGTTTTCGTTGTTTTATCAGCCGGGGAGCCGTTTTTCGGTTTCAGATTATAGGGATAAAATTGGGAGCCGGCGGTGATCGGTCTGAACAGGTTGTGATTCGGGAACTGAAAGGGGATTTTGCTGATGGCCTCGGGTTCAACCCGGGCGGTCATTGCGAGAGTTTTATTGTCACCCTTCGAAGCGAAGGATAGATCCAGGGTCTTATAATAGGCGTCGAGGACGTCGAAATCCTTCTTTAACAGTTTATTAAGGGCCAGTGGATCGCTGCATCCTGTTACTTCAGATGGCGCCTGATCTCCCAGTTGAACGCTGTCGATATGAGCGGCACCTCCGCCATTTTGAAACAGCCGGACCTTTACCTCACCTGCGGTCGGCAGGAGCGGACTCAAATCTAATTGCCGGTCCTGGAAGTGACTGCCATATAGCAAAATTCCGGCATGCTGCCATTGGTCGTCTTTAAAAACAAGGACATCATAAAAACCGGAAGATATTTCCGATGTGCGGATGTCCAATTTTTTTACGGTGGCAGTAGTCGCCGTATAGGCGGGTACCGTAAAGCACAATAGTGCAGCAAGGGCCATTGGAAATGCAATCTTTTTCACGGTGCTGGGCTCCTTGTGAAAGGTTATAAGACCACTTGAGGTCTGCTAAAGCTTTGAAATTAAATATACCCGAAGAATTCTTTCTGCCCCCCTGAAATAATTCAAAACTTCATCGGGCCAGAAATCAAACGGTATGGATTGATTGGATTATTAAAGGAAGGTGGTGTGAAAAGTGCTGTTTAATTCCCCCCGGAATGCAGATGCCTCCCCCCCTTGAATTCCAAATTGGTTCCTCCTGTAATTCAGACTGCGTTTTGTAAAAGACTGTTGCGGGAAGGACTGACTGGATCGGGATGAATCTTGCCCAGAGGTTTTATAGCACCAATTATTTATTAAAGAATGCAGATGTGAGATAGAGCCAGCGGGATTTAAAACGACCGAATTCACTCTCGCAGTAAAAAAAAATTGGTGATTAGAATATAAAACCTGAATGTGTCCCCCCTGTTTACACCACAGTGGCTGCATAAAGGCCTATCTGGTGGTTTTTGAATACTTCCCCTTTTTAAGAAGTTATGGGAATAAAGTTCCCGTGTAAGGCAAAGCCTGTTGGATGCAACCGCGGCTATTATTCAATTCCCCTGTCAAGCCGCTTTTTGGATATTTTCTAACGCCGTTGCAGCGTTGATGTTGACCCAATACCTTCAGCAATCGGTAAAGCAGGTTTCGTATTCAAAACCTCAGGGTGGACACATTTATTAATTAAAGTGAATTTAGTATTATATATGCAAAATGCAAGCCAGTTCGCTTTTATATATTTATTATTAATTACATATAGTTATGAATTTACACGTTGTGGAAATTTTTACCCATGGGAATTTTTTTTCACAAATATTGGATAACCAGTGTAAGTTCCGAAAAAAAAGCCGGGCGACCCTGAATTCTTTGCAATTAAGGCCACCCGGCTATGCTTTTTTACGCAAAATAGTAAAATCGTCGAATCCTGCAGCGGGCAATATTCCGCTTAAAACTAATTAACCATTCAACCATTTAACTATTTAACTAACACCATAGGCCCGTGGCTCTCCGCCTCCCGATTTCTCGGGATTTGGCTTTCTCGCTTTTCACGAAACTTCATTATCCCGGCAGAATTCTTCCCCCCGAAAGAATTTGCTGCTACTGTCTTTTGTCGGGCTAATTCCATCCCGCAAGCGGGAGTACTATTGCAGGGCCTATCCGCTGAACGTAACGCCGTCACGATCAGTGTCAGAAAAGATACATTAAAAATAATTTATAATCAATACCAAATATACCTAATAAATTGGATTTAGAAAATAATTTTGTTAAAATTCAATTTTTTCTCTTTAAATTAAGTTAGTTATTCTACCTTGGAGTGCCTGATCTGATTTTCACGGTATGAATACCATTATAGATAATAAATCGGGTAGGCTGGCTTTGATTTACGAGGGGCAATACGGGCTTTTGACGGTATTATTCGATATTAAACCGTTCGGTTATGGCGTATTTCAAATTGTTTTAACCGGGTTGCATGGTCAGTCTAAAGCGTGCGTCCTCCTCAACGCTTTCTCTGTCCAGCACAAAAGGCCGGTACTGGCCTGTGCGCCACAATCTCACCTGGTCGTCGTAATGGGGGCTCATGAAATTCCCTGAAATTCCGGCAGGGATCACCCGCAGTGAATTTTTCATATTTGCAAAATCGATAATGTAGCGCAGCGATGCGCCGTGATGCACCCCCCAGGTTTTCGACAGGCGTTATGGCTGGGGGTTGGCGGTAGCGAAGCTCCCTCCCATGGGAAACGGTCCGATATTCATAAAGTATCCCATAAGGGATGACGACTTGCCGAAGGGATGGAAAAAGGCCAGGGTGTGAAGTTTTCCCCATTGCCAGTCATCCACGTTATCGCCCATTTGACCATTAAGATAGGCAACTGCTTCCCTGAAGCTTTTGCCGATCATATCTTCAAGCCCCTCCACTTCAGGGGTATCGGGGTCGTCGAACCAGGGGGAACGGCCCGGGGCCATCAGGCTGCGCAGGGAGTTAAAGACAACAAAACTGTTTTTTACCATCTCGTTCACAGTGGCATGGAAAACCATGGGGGCGATACCGTCGGAGCAGGCCACAAAATCCCACTCTTGAAGAATCGAAAGTGCCTTTTTCTCGTTTCTGGATAATTTTTTATCAGACAATGTTTTTACGATCAGGGGGGCCCATTCTTTGGTCAGAACCATATAATGGTCAGCCTGCATATTTTCGAAGTCTTTAATGTCATATTTTTCCTTGGCGGTAAGCATTTCCTGTATTCTGACATATCTGTCCGGCATGACGTAATAGTGGGATATTGGATACGGATAAGCACCTGTGAAAAAGACAACTATCAGGACAACCAGGATTGATGCTATCCACTTTAAAATCTTCACGCCACACTCCCGTCTGTTATAAATGAGGGGTCTGCTCTTGACTCTTAACCGATGCGAATACTAAGTCATCCGCCTGCAGCACGATCGCTATTGTGTAAATTATGCTGTTGAAATACTTCTGTGTAATGAAGACAGGCTTTCCCCCGGGCACAGCTCCTGATTCGGTACAATGTCTTGGCATGACTATATGTAATGGCCTGCTACTTTCTGAAATTGGGACTGCAAACACCCATAAGAGTCAAGAGCAGACCTGACCCCTTTGTCGTGTCGGAGGCTTTGATATCGAATTTGAATTGCGGGATTTCAATGATTGCGCCGATATCAAACGTTCTCAAAAGTCGATGCTTTTAAATCCACCCCGAGTTCCTGGGCCTCGTGTTTGAATTTTTCCATGAGGTACTTTAATGCCGGCTGCTGGTCTTCGTTATAGAGTAAATGCAGGGTCGTCATCAGCTGGCGGCCTGCTGCATTCTGTTGGCGGCCGGGCCCCTTATTTGCGACCAGAGGCTGAAGTACCTCGATAATCTGTTTTACATTTTGAAATCGTTGGTCCGGGTTTCGGGCGCAGGCTTTCAGGATAAAAGCCCTCAAAGCCTCCGGCAGATCCGGCCTGAGCCCGGCGGGATCCGGAATGTCCTGCTCGACGTGAATGTTGCCCAAGGCCATCAGGTCATCTTCGGGAAAGGGTCTTTGGCCGGTAACCATTTCATAGGCCGTGATGCCCAGTGAATAGATGTCGGTTCGCTGGTCAACGGCCTCCCCCATTATTTCTTCGGGGCTCATGTAAGGAATGGACCCAGTAAAATCAACGTTTTCGGTTCCGGGCGGGCAGGAGAGCCCGAAGTCGAGCAATTTCAACAGACCATCGTTTCTGACAAACATGTTGGCGGATTTGATGTCGCGATGAACGATGCCGCGCTGGTGGGCGTAATCCAGGCCGGAACATATCTGGATCAGAAAATCGATGGTGCGCGGAATAGGCAGAATTTTTTCCCTCTCCAGCCAATCTTGAACACTTTCACCTTCGACAAGTTCCATGATGATGAAGACCGTTCGGAAAAGCTCCTCATAATCATATACCTTGATGATGTTCTCATGGTTGAAGCCGGCAATGGTGCGGGCTTCCTGGCGGAATTTGGTAAGAAAATTTTCCTCCATTGCCATATCGTGCTTCATCATCTTAACGGCCACCGGCATGTTGAGACCCGAATGCACCCCTTTGTACACAATGGCATAACCGCCCTGGCCGATAATGTCGGTAACAACATATTTGCCGATGGTTCTCTCGGCCATATGCTTGCGGGAGCTTAAACGATTCGCGATAATTTCAGTCAGAACGGTTCTGAGCCCGGATTGGATTCCTGCAATCCGATCGAATTGCTTGCAGGTGATGCTGAGGATTTCCATATCGGTTTCGGCATCCACGTGGGCACTGCGTGGTTCGCCCGTCAGGATAGCCATTTCGCCGACAACATCCCCCGGGCCCATGCGCCCGACGGTGTGAAGTTCTCCTTCTTTTTCCACCCTCACGGCACAGGTACCACGCTGAATGATATAACATCGGTCTCCCGGCTCCCCCTGATTGATAAAGCGCTCGCCGGATTTTACTTCGCGGTAGTTGAAGTTTTCCAGAACCGCACCCATGGCATTATCTGGAAGGCTTTGAAAAAATCGGGTGTTTTTCAAAAACTTCACATCAGCTGAGGAAGCCATTTTCAAATTCTCCCATATAAAAGAAGGGGATCAGATCTGCTCTTGATTCTTTATGATGGAAAATTGCGATTGCAAATATAGGGAACCGGTAAAAAGAAAACTGATAGCTTTGACCAAGAGCCAAGAGCAGATTTGACCCCTTCTGTCTGTTTCTGTCATTTAATCGCCCCAAGAGGCGGGGCATTAGACCTTTACCCGCCTCTGAAGGGTTTATCCGCCTCAGTGGGATTGGTCCGCCGCAGGCGGATTAAATTTCGTAGATCTCCACTTCCTCCGATACATTCTTCAGATTGAATTTTCCCAGCGGGGATAGGTTAAAGTGATTTTTAATCCTTTCCGCAGTTGTTTTTGAGAGAAACACTTTGCCGCCCTTGGCCTGGGCGCCGATCCGCGCGGCCACGTTGGTGATTCCGCCCCGGGCGGTGTAGGTCCAACGGGAACCGGTAATGCTGTCGAACTTGGCGGCACCCACAAACGCAGCTCCTGAATTGATGCCCATATTGATTTCAAGGGGCCGGTAAAGTGAACTGCATTCTTCGCCAATTTTTATGGAATCTTCGCGAATCTTTAGCGCAGTGCGCACGGCACCCAGTGCATTTTGCTCTTTGTCTTTATCCAGAAACAGCACCATTAAACCGTCGCCGGCGGTTTCGTTGACATCGCCGTTGTTGGCATAGATGGCATCCATAAAGGCGGAAAAATGCTTTTCGATGATGTCATTCATCTCGGCGTCGCCGAGCCGTTCACAGATTTTGGTATAGGCCTCGATATCGAGGAAAAGGACGGAGACGTCTTTTTCCTTGCTTACAGGCATTTCGCCGTTGGGGGATTTTTCAATCATCCGGCTGACGGTGGCGGGCACAAATTTGCTCAGACTCGCTTTGACGCTCTCAAGCGTCTCCACTTTGAACATGGCTTTCCTGAGTTCATCGAGGGTTTTTTCGAGCTCGATATTCTTCAGTTGAAGATTTTTGTTAAGCATTCGGATCTGTTCGAAAGATCTGGCGTTCTTCAGGGCCACGACCAGGTTGTTGACCAGGGTGTCCAGCAGCTCGACGTCATTGGCGTTAAAGGGTTCTCCGATAAGCTTACCTCCCAGACACAACAGGCCTGGGAATTCCGGTGCCACAGTGAACGGCAGTGAGAATTCAATTGAAGGCGGAAGAAATTCTTGGTGATCAGATCTATCGGAAATATTCGCTGGAGTCGCCGGTTTTGTTTGTTCCAATAGCTTTAAGCCGCCGCTTTCAAGGGCACCATGGTCTGCATCCTGAAACCCTATCGAGACAAACTGGCTGGTTGTCCCGGAGGGCTCATCGACCAGCAAAACAAAGCCGTCCATGACACCAAAATTTCCCATGGTCATCAATAGAAAATTCCTGATAATCGTTTCCGACTCCACCGTGCCGGTAATGTCCTTGCTGACGTCATAGAGGGTTTTGAGGTTGAAAACCCGTCGATCCAGGTCTGCCTGAACATTTTCAGCCTGCTTGAGAGATTCCCTGAGTTGCTTTATTTCTTCTTGAGGGTTCATTTTAACTCTAATCTACTAAGTACTTTTCATTGAAGTGTTGAACTAAAATGCCCCGAGCCGATAAATTAGCCCTGGAGTATTGGAGTGCTGGAGTATTGGATGTGAAGTAGCCGTCGCTCAGTTATTCAAATCCAATACTCCAATACTCCATTTGCCGTTGGTGATTATTTAAGGTTAATGCCATGGTGATAATGGCTCACGAATGCCAATCACAATAGCTATCTCTCACGTGTGCATGGCGCGGAAAAGGGTTTTAAAATGGATCTTCAACTCATGCCGGGTTTCCTTGAGCCGATCCAGCAGGTGCTGGGATAGATTTTTCATGATGGCGCAACCCAGGGCGCTGTCTTCTGCGGAGATTTTTTCAAGATCCTCCCGTTTGATTTCAAGTAAATTGGCCTCCTCGGCGCATCTGGCGGAAAGACTGTATTCGTGGGGCGGAACCAGGGCGGATGTGCCAAAGCACTCGCCTTCAGAACGAAGGATTTTTATCGGCAGCTCATATTCCCCGTTGACTTTGGTCAACATTTCCACAGCCCCGCTTTTAATGATATAAACCCGATCGGCCGTCTTGCCTTCCTGGAACAGCCACTGGCCTTTTTGAATCTGGATTTCTTTTACGGTGGTGGTCAGACGCTGCAACTGGGACTCGGATAGTCCCTTGAAAAGGAAGCTTGATGATAACGGCATGAGATCACCTCCTCGAAGTTTATTCCGACCAAACTGAGACGGAAACATATTTCAAAGGTTTCTACTTCTGCCTGATCCCAATTATCTTTAGGCTGAAAATTCTAGGACATCGCTTCCAGGGCATCTTCAACTGTGTTATAGATGCCTGCAAATTTCGAAATCCCCACCATGTTAAAGATTTTTTTGAAATGATCAGAGAGACCGGTGATTCCGATTTGCTGGTTCTTCTTTTGCGTATGGGCGAGGATCTGGATGAGTACCGCTATACCACCACTGTTGATATAGGCGTCTTCTTCAAATTGAACGAGAATCTTTTGCGCAGCTCCCTGGTCATCTGCCTTTTTATAGGCTTCATTAATGACGGGTTCCGATTGGGCAGTAATATCGCCCTGGATGTGTAAAACGGTAACGTCGTTTTGTTGTTTCAGCTGGAATTGGTTTGTTTGTTCCATGATCAGCGTTTACCTTCTATAACCGTTGGAGTTTGATCTTCATCGCAAGGGCAGGGCGCTGTCTGACATTCCATCTTCAAAACCATTTTGACCACGTGGCCGCCGTCGGTTTTCTCGTTAAAATCGACCCGGTCGACCAGCTGTTGAATTAAATACAGCCCCAGGCCATTGGGAGGTTCGAGCTTCGCCACTTTTCTCCTGATGTCAATGTTCTGGGGTACATGCGGGATTCCATTGCCTTCATCTTTCACCGAGACCCTGAAGTCTTTATCGCCCAGATGCATGCTGATTACAACTCTGGCTTCAGGGCGTCCCTTATTGCCGTGTTCCATGGCGTTCAGGCAGGCTTCGGAAACAGCCGTCTTTAGATCTTCGATGCGTTCTTTGGAGAGCCCGCCGATTTTTGCAAACGAAGCCGAGCACTCCATGGCAATCCGCTCGTAACCATTCATATTCGGAAGATCTACTTCTACGGTCCGCTCGTCCACGATTCTTATTTTTTCTTTCACTCCCCCCCCGGGTGTTTATAAGTGTCAGAGAAATTTAAATAGAAATTAAATAGAAAAACAAAGGCTTAATGGAATTTAGGATGGAAGATATTATAAAGCCGCAGGGATGTCAAATGTTAAGTGTTGCGGGTTGCGAGGTGCGAGGTACGAGTTGCGGGTTACGGGTTGCGTGTTTATTGCCCTGTTTAATGCTCCAGAGGCGCACAAGTCCGTTTCACTCCTTTTCTCTGAAAAAGGCTATAAAATATCACCTGCCCACAACATCTCACAGAAGTTTTGCCAGGGAAGCACGGTGAGCTGGGGAGAGATTTTTCTCGGTCTTTGTTCTTTTGAAATGATGAAGCTTTTGCGGCATTTATTTTCCTCATGAAATAGGTGCAGGCCCTTCGTCCGATCTGCCACATTGGCCGAAGCTTTTACTTCAATAGCGACTTCTGCATCGCCAAGAATCAAATCTACTTCCGAACCACTGGCCGTTCTCCAAAAGCTGATGGGAAAATCGAGTTTGCTATAGTGTCTGTATGCCCAACATTCCTGAAGAATGAAATGTTCAAACGCCCTTCCATAGTCGCTCGTCCCGCGTGCAAGCGAGCGTTGCTCCAATAGGTTGGACACAATCCCCGTATCAAAGAAGAAAAACTTTGCCGTTTCGATAAGGCGCCTTTTTTTTGTTTTCCTCCAGGGCGCAAGTTGTCTTCCGATTAGGGTATCTTCCAAAATTTGATAGTACTCTCTGATTGTTTTCACCGAAACGCCGGATTCTCTTGCGGCATTGGAATAGTTTAAAAGCATGCCGTTTGTGATTGCCGCGGAACGTAAAAATTTTGAGAAAGCAGGAAGATTTCTCGTTAAAGCCTCTGCCTGAATTTCTTCTTTCAGATAGTCTTGAACGTATCCTTTTAAATCCATTTCAGCGTCTGCAGCAAAGTAATGCGAGGGTATGAGGCCAACATGCAGTGCCCTGTCCAAATCAAAAGACTCCAACTCCCTGGTAACGAGTGGATAGAGCTCAAACCGCCATGCCCTTCCGCCCAGAAGGCCGCTCTTTCCCCTTCTGATTTTTCTTGCACTGGAACCGCAAAGGATGAATTGATATCCTCTGTTTTCAATCAACCAATGAATTTCATCCATGAGATTCGGTATTTTTTGAACCTCATCGATCACCACCGTTTTTGAAAACTGAGCCTCCAGAATCTGTCGTAAGGAACTGGGTCTTTGACTCAGAGAAAGGAAAAGATCGTAGTCCAGCAAATCGATCCAGCAGGCTTCTGGGAATTGCTGGCGCAGAAGGGTTGTTTTCCCGGTCTTCCTGGGTCCCCACAAAAAGGCAGAGCGGTCTGCGGGCGGATCGATCTTTTGAATTCTATGTACCAGTTCAGAGTTCGACATGCTAAAAATATATATGATAACTTTTATGATAAGTCAAATTATTTGTGATAATTTGGGTTAAAGTATAGATTATCATTTCTGTCGTCTGACTTCTGTTTTTCAGAAGGCTTTTTTCCCGGACTGGTTTCTCTCGATAGATTTTTCTTTGCGCCCATCTTTTTCCGCAGCAATCAGTTGCTCCAGATTCCTGACGAAATAGATGACGATTTGATAGGTGGGATTACCAAACTGATCGGGCACCAGAGAGTTAATAAAAAAATCGCCATTCTTCATCCAGTACATGGATTTGCCGCTTTCTTCCTGCCAGCTGATGACCTGGGGTTGACCGTACTTGGATTCAAGGGTCTTGATAATTCCGGTCTCATCCTTCCGAAAATTAATTCTGAACAGAATCGGGGCCTTTGTATAATTTGAAAACACGAGCTCGACATAATCAAAAGGTACGTTTTTCTTCGTGGCATAGCGGTACATGAGCTTTACGGTGTTATGCTCAACCCTTTCTCGGGGCGGAAAATTTAATCTTTGGTTGAGTTCGTTTAAGTCCGGAAAATATTGTTTTAAAAAGCCTTTGTAATTGATTTCTAAATCCATGATGCTTCTGTACTCGATGGCATCAGGGCCCAGTTTGTTGCCGAGTTCTTGGCGAACCTTATTATTGAGCCGGGAATTGATTCCCAAATCAAAAAATGTAAAGCTCTCGGGGATGACATCGGCCGGCGCAGTCGCGTCGTCCTGTTCCTGGCTGTCGCTGCATGATATTAAAACAGGAATCAATACGAAAATTAGAATTAGGTACAGGGCTGTTTTAGAAGCTATCTCAAAAATGTCTTTTGGCCTATTTTTGAGATAGCTTCTACCGGGTTGCGATTTTTGACCTCTGATCAATGGCATGAGCCGACCTCCCAAGAAGCTGTTTCAAAATCCTAATTTTGAAAAAGCTTCTATACTTTTAACAAATTGTTCGAAAGGATCTCCCCCGTATAAAAAGGAAATTGTCCGGTTGGACGGTCTTTAAAATATTGCATGAGGGTTTCCTGCAATACCCGGAAGGCAATATCTTCCCAGGGGATCTCGTCCTCTGTAAAGAGTTTGACTTCCAGACTTTCAGTGCCCGGTTTGAAGCGGTCGTCTGCCAGGCGGGCACGAAACATAAAATAGATCTGATTTACATAACAGATGTTATATAACGCATAAGGCGTCAGTTTTTCAACCCTCGCCCGCGCTTCCTCATAAGTTTCCCGGGCGGCACCTTCGGCAACCGTTTCTCCGTTTTCCAGGTAGCCCGCCGGTAGTGTCCATTTGCCGTAGCGAGGTGAAATGGCCCGGCGGCAAAGTAGAACTTTCTTATCCCATTCGGGGATGCAGCCCACGACCATAGTAGGATTCTGGTAATGGATCGTGCCGCAGGCTTCGCAACAATTCCGGGGTCGATCATCACCCGGTGGCGTGCGGAAGGTTAATTTTTGGCCACAGTTGCTGCAGTAGTTCACTATAGGTCCTTAGATTATGTTTTGCTGTTAATCTACGTTAAAAGTATCTATCATACCGCCTGCAAAATTCAAGAAATGCCTAAAATGCACTAATCCGCCAAAGAACGTGGCGGACAAGAATGCCTAATCCGCCAAAGAGCGCGGCGGACAAGAATTACGGTGTCGCCTCGCTCCGATTAAAAATCGAGCATAATGTAGTCTGCATCTTTAATGCCGACCGTTTGCGTATCAATAATTCCCTCAATTTTTGGCAGAATCACTGCGTAAGGTATTTCCGAGCGGATGCTTATCTGTCGCGGTACGGCCCCTTTACGAACGTGCCCTGTGCCGGCAAGTAGCACGACGACGGCATCCGGATTTTTTTTTAAAAATTCCAGGGTATTGACAGCCATGGCACTGTCCCACACCAGCTGGGCTTCACAAAAATAGGTGAAGTTAAGCTGGCCATGGGCATGACCACCAAAAGCTTTTTTTATGTAATCCATGTATTCTTTATCAACCCTGCAGCTCACGTCTGCAAGCGTCCCTTTCTGCTCTTCGGAAAGGGAGTTGAATCCCCAGCGCGACACCTGGCGGGTAATGTCCCGGGGGACGTTCAGTCCAATCATGGGTAATTTTTCCTTTTTGGCGTATTCAAAAATCATTTCATAAGCCGACCAGGGATAGTTCCAGTTGTTGTAATAGATTTCTTGGAATTCGGCCTGGCCGATGCTGCCATCAACCCACCGGTCGAGGGCCTGCTGGCTGTCGTTGCGGAACATTTCAAGACCGATGGCCACCTGGACACCGGCCTCGTTGAGCGATTGAATTACGTTCAGCTGGGCGAAGTGATGGTCTTGATTGGGGTGATGCTCGCCAACCAGAATGATCCGATTTTTTTTGAGGTCGGGAATTACCTCGGACAGCAGCATTTCTTTATTATTTTGGAGATCATAAATTCGGTGGCTTAAATGGGCCTGTATCACATCCAGCGCGCCGAAAAATACGACCACCGATACGATGATTGGGAAAATTCGTTTCATTATTACATCCCCATCAATTATCTTTCGAGTTACGGGTTACGAGTTACGGGTCACGAGTTACGGGTTGCAAGTTGCGCGTTGCGGGTTATGCGTTACCCGATGCAAAGCGCATAGTGCATGGTGCATAGCGTAAGGTTGATAATTCGGAAGGCTCGGCAAAATCAAACGCTTTGCTCTATGCTCTATGCGCCATGCGCTTACCGCCCCAAATCGAAAATTTCCTTCTTCTGTCATCTGAATTCATACACCAGGGGTGACTTTACCACGGGCCAGATTCCTTTATCCACGTTTTTTCCGGATTGAAAGCTCAGGTAACTGTATTTCCCGTAATGGGTGATTTTTCTGGCCACAATGTCTGCGAACCGGCCTGATGAAGGAATAAACAGGGCGGCGACGCGATTGTTATTAAATGGATGATGAAAAACACCAAAAAAAGCATCTGAAGACTTGTTATAAAGAGAGCCGTTTAGCGTAAAGGACCCTGGGTGCATACTGACCTGATTCGGCATCTTCGGTAATAGCTCCTTGTGTTCTGGTCGACCGATCAGCAGAAAATCATTTTCGATCAGTTGACTTCGGCTCACCTCATCCTCGGAGATAAATTGATAATTCTTCAATCCCAGGGAAAGGGCAAGGGTTGCGGCGGCCTTTTTATAATCCGGCGGCAGATGATCGGAAAGCACGATCTGGACCGAGGGGGAGCCTTTAATATTGTTAACGGCCGGCGGTATTTCGGCGGCATATAGCAGCCGCATGGTGTCGAAAGCAGGATCCGCCGTTAGTCTCCGGGGCCGTTCGCTGCTGATCATCTCAAAAGCCGTCCTTTCTCCGGTGATTTCAATTTCCCGGTTTATCCTTTCCGAGCCGGCTTCCAGGGCCATGTTAATTGCAACGGTATAGCGGGGATCTTTCTGAATGATTTGTCCGCTCACTTTCCATTTTCCGGCGGAATGGTCCAGCTCAACTTCGTCCATGAAAAACCGCGGGGCACTTTTGCGGTGGATCCACTGGTCAAAAAATTCTTCCAGAGAGCGTTGCCCCCGGGCTTCAAATGCCCGCTGCAAATCCGACCAGGAAGTCTTTTGGAAAAGACGCTGACGGTAGACATCTCGCAGGGCGTTCCAGAAGGCCTCTTCACCCAGCTTACGCCGGATCATATGAAATACCATGGCACCCTTGTCATAACCGATGGCTTTGCTGGCCGGGCTGGAGCGGCTCATGAACTGATCCAGTGGGAAATCGTTTTCCGGCCGGACCAGGGTGGAAAAATTGCGCAGCCATTGGCGCCTGTAGTCCAGGGCGGCCTTTTTTGATTTCATTTCCTGAAACAGGTAATCCGCCACATAGGTGGTCAATGCCTCGCCCCAATTGCCCCCGGCATAGTCCACGTAAACGCCGTTTCCCCACCAGCAGTGAGCAATTTCGTGGCCCAGACTGGTCTCAACAATAAACGGCAGGCGCAGCACACTGCCGCCCATGAGGGTATAAGAAGGAAAGCCGAATCCCGTGGGGAAGAAATTTTCAACCACAGCAAATTTTTGAAAAGGGTAAGGACCGAATAGGTTGGAGTACAATTTAATATAACCGGCGGTGGCCTCCAGATATGATTGCGCCAGGTCCTGGTTGGCCGGCAGCAAATAGGTGGCTGCGGTTACGCTGCCGACAGTTTTTGTTGCGACCACATATCGGGCGACTGAAAGTGACAGACCTTCCACCGGATAATTCACTTCCCAGGTGGACTCGGTTTGCCCCCGATCGGTTTTATGGCCCAACGACCGACCGGCGGTAACGGCAATCAGACCGGCAGGGGCCCTC
>Ga0210121_1000217_pt1 | contig 17455 bp, 15 predicted proteins | sample Joice_ThreeSqB_D_FD_184873 | JGI IMG/M metagenome (GOLD analysis project Ga0210121, IMG submission 184873) | Wetland microbial communities from San Francisco Bay, California, USA, that impact long-term carbon sequestration - Joice_ThreeSqB_D1... | ecosystem: Environmental > Aquatic > Marine >... | reverse complement strand
GGCGACGCTGCTGCCGGGACTGATCGACGCCCACTCTCACCTGTTCCTCCACCCGTACGACGAGACCCTGTGGGACGACCAGGTGCTCAAGGAGGCGCGCGCCTACCGCACTTTGAGAGCGGGAGTGCACGCCGAACGGACCCTCCTGTCCGGGTTCACGCTGCTGCGAGACCTGGGCACGGAGGGGGCCGGCTGGGCGGACCTCGCCGTGCGCGATGCGATCGAGGATCGGCTGATTCCGGGCCCGCGTATCCTGGCAGCCACGAAAGCCATCGCCGCGACGGCCTCGTACGCCCCCGGACCCCGTGGCTGGGACCCGGACCTCGTTCTCCCGCAGGGTGCTCAGATGGTCACGGGTGAGGCGGAGATTCGCAGGGCGGTTCGCGACCAGGCCGGGCACGGGGCCGACGTGATCAAGGTGTACGCCGACTTCAACCGTGCCGCGGGAACCTCCCCCACGTTCACGCTGGAAGAGCTGGAAGCGCTGGTCGACGAGGCGACGGCGGCCGGCCTCCCCGTCTCCGCACACGCCAACTCTCCCGAAGGGATGCGCCGGGCCGTCCTCGCCGGCGTGCGGACGATCGAGCACGGTTCCGGGGGGACCCGGGAGGTCTTCCGGCTGATGGCCGAAAAACGAGTGGTCTTCTACCCGACCCTGGCGGCGTCGGCCGCGTACGACGAGTACTTCAGCGGTCTCCCGGGCGGCTGGGAGCTGGATGCTCCGGACGGCGGGCTGACTCCGCGAATCGCCCGTTCGCTGCAGGCGGTGCGTGATGCGCGGGAGGAGGGCGTCATCGTGGGCCTCGGCAGTGACGTGGGCGTGTTCCCGCACGGCGAGAGCTGGCGCGAGCTGGCCTGGCTCGTGCGAGCCGGCATGACCCCGACGGAAGCCCTCCAGGCCGCGACGGTCGTGAACGCGCGGGCTCTCGGACTCGAGGGAAAGGTGGGCGAGATCTGGCAGGGTGCGTTCGCCGACCTGACGGCGGTGGAAGGCGACCCGACCGTGACCGTCGAGGCGACGCGGGACGTCGTATTCGTGATGAAGGGCGGCATCGTGTACCGCTCGCCGGAGTGACCCGCGCTTGACGACCGCGCAGGCAGCCGCTATCCGTTAGCCCATGATTCGTCACGCCATGTCACCGTCGCTCGCTTCGAACGCCTCCTGGTGGTGGAGCCGTCCGCGTCCGGAGGTGGCATCCGCCTGAGCTGATCGAATCCAGGCAGACTCGAACCCACCTTCGGCCACGGAGGTGGGTTTTTCACATCCCGCCTCCCGCAGCCGGAGAGACGAAAAGGCAATCATGCAGCATCCGTTCGACATCGCCGCCGACCTCGACACACCGGTGTCGGCCTACCTCAAGCTGGCTCCGCTCCAGCCCCGCTTCCTCCTCGAGAGCGTCGAGGGGGGCGAGAGACTGGGTCGCTACTCGTTCATCGGCTTCGGAGAAGCGCTGGAAGTGCAGATCGGGCGCGGTGAGTTCCGGGTCGGCCAGTCGCATCAGCGGGTCCCCGACGACACCGGAGCCCTGCTCGACGCCTTCCGCGCCGCGCTGACCCGCGTGCGACGTCTCGATCCGGAGGTGCCCGGCCTGCCGTTCGCGGGAGGCCTCGTCGGCGTGACGGGCTTCGAGATGGCGGGACGGTTCGAGAATCTGCGGTCGCCCTCCGGCGACGGCGGGGCGCTGGAGGCGCACTACGTGGCTCCTGAGTCGCTGCTCGTCTTCGATCACGTTTCGAGACGCGTCGCCCTGCTGCACGCCGGGGGCGAAGAAGAGCGAGGCAGTCTGCGGCGCGAAGTCATCGAACTGCTTCGCGGGCCTCTGCCGGCCCGCAACGGGGTCGCGGGACACACGCCGCCGGCTCCGAGTCTCGAGCGCCCGGACTTCCTGCACGGAGTCGAACGGGTGCAGCGCCACATCTCGGCGGGTGACATCTATCAGCTGGTGCTTTCCATTCGGTTCGAGGGGCGCTGCGACATCGAGCCGTTCGAGGCGTACCGGGCGCTCAGGCTCCTGAACCCCTCGCCTTACATGTACTTCCTGCAGCTGGATGGCCTTGCCGTCGTCGGCTCATCGCCCGAAGCGCTGGTCCGGCTGGACGGCCGGGAGGCTCAGCTGAGACCGATCGCGGGAACGCGACCCAGGGGCGGCGATGCGGCGGAGGACGAGGCTCTCGGAGTAGATCTCCTGGCGGATCCGAAGGAGAACGCGGAGCACGTGATGCTCGTGGATCTCGCCCGCAACGACCTCGGACGGGTGGCCGTCCCCGGCTCGATTCGGGTCGATCCGTTCCGCACGGTCGAGCGGTACAGCCACGTGATGCACATCGTGAGCGGGACGCGCGGCGTGCTGGCTCCCGGGCGTGACGCGTTCGACCTGTTCGCCGCCGCGTTTCCGGCGGGAACCGTGGTGGGGGCGCCGAAGATCCGTGCCATGGAGATCATCCGGGAGCTCGAGCCGGTACGGCGGGGAATCTATGCCGGGACGGTCGGCTACTTCGGAGCCGGAGGGTCGATGGACCAGGCGATAGCGATCCGGACGCTCGTGTTCCGCGACGGCGGATACGCCTACCAGGCCGGTGCGGGAATCGTCGCGGACAGCCTCCCCGAGCGGGAACACGCGGAGATCCTGGCGAAGGGCGCCGCCCTCGAGGCGGCCCTGACGCTCGCCGAGGAGGGACTGTGAGGCACGTCCTGCTGATCGACAACTACGACTCCTTCACGTACAACCTGGTTCAGGCGCTCGCCGTAATGGACGCCGAGGTCACGGTGCGAAGAAACGACCGCGTCACCCTCGCTGAGGCGCTGGCCCTGGAGCCGACCCACCTGGTGGTGTCACCCGGACCGGGACGACCGGAGGCAGCCGGCGTCTCCATGCCCTTGATCGAAGCGATGATCGGGGACCGGCCGGTCCTCGGCGTGTGCCTGGGACATCAGGCTCTCGCCGCGGTGTGCGGGGCGCGTGTGGAGCCGGCCCGCTCCCTGGTACACGGGAAGGCATCCACCGTGTATCACGACAGCCGCACTCTCTACGAGGGACTGCCCAACCCGATGCAGGCCGGCCGCTATCACTCTCTCGCGGTGACGGAGGACTCGCTGCCGGACGAGCTGACGGTGTCCGCCTACACCTCGGACGGGGAGATCATGGGAGTGCGGCACCGCGACCACAGGGCGGAGGGGGTGCAGTTCCACCCCGAGAGCATCCTCACGCCGGAAGGCGATCGACTGCTCAGGAACTTCCTCGACCTGGACTCCGCCGGAGGCAGATCGTGAAGGACCTCCTGGAGCGCCTTCTCGACGGTGTTCACCTGACCGAAGAGGAAGCCGCCGCGCTGATGACGGAGCTGGCGGAGGACCGGCTCCCCGCAGCCGTGGCCGGGGCCTTTCTCGCCGGCCTCCGCCTCAAGCGGGAGACCCCCGCCGAGATCCGTGGCTTCGCGCGGGCCATGCGGTCTCTGGCCCGACGCCCGCGCCTGCCGGAGGGGTTGAGGCCGGTGGACATCGTGGGAACGGGGGGAGACGGTTCGGGAAGCCTGAACCTGTCGACCGGCTCCGCTCTCCTGGCGGCCGCGTGCGGGCTCCAGGTGGTGAAGCACGGCAACCGGTCCGTCTCCAGCCGGTGTGGAAGCGCCGACGTCCTGGAGGCGCTCGGACTGGGGCTTCCGCTGGACGAGTCGCGAGCCGGCGACTGCCTCGAGCAGACCGGTTTCACGTTTCTCTTCGCGCCGCACTATCACCCGGCTATGAAGTCCCTCGTGCCGGTTCGCAAGGCGCTCGGCGTGCGCACTGTGTTCAATATCCTCGGCCCTCTGACCAACCCGGCCGAGCCGCCGTTCATGGTGGTGGGCGCGTTCAGCCCGGCGGTCGCCGAGCTGATGGCCGAAGCGCTCTCGGGGCTCCCTGTGGAACGTGCGTTCGTGGTCCACGGCGAGCCGGGGTGGGACGAGGCCACGCCATGCGGGCGCTTCCTGCTGTTCGATGTGCGCCCCGGAAAGGTGTCGAAGGAGGTACGCGACCCGGCCGACTTCGGGATCGAGCGATGCGCGCCCGAGGACCTCGCCGGCGGCGATGCGGCGGAGAACGCCGCGGCCATCGAGTCGACGCTCAGGGGCACTGAAGGACCGCTCCGCGAGGCGCTGGTGCTGGGCGCCGGACTCGCCCTCGAAGTGGCGGGAGAGGCCGCCGACCTCTCGGACGGCATCCGGGCCGCCCGCGCCGCGATCGACGGGGGGATCGCCGCCGCTCTCCTCGACCGTCTGGCCGCGTTCGGATCCGTCCGAGCTGCAGGCAGTCCGCTGTCCGACCTCCTGTCCCGCATGGCGACCGGCTCGGCGGAGCGCGTGCGGACGGCCCGCCTCCTGGAGTCGCTCGAGGCCGTCAGGGAGCGGGCCCTGAGCGCTGCGGCGCCTCCGTCCCTGCGCCTGGACGGCGGCTTCGACCTGTTCGCGGAGATCAAGCGGCGGGCTCCGTCCGCCGGCTCCCTTCGCGAGGCGGGCGTGGAGGACCTGAAGGCGCTGGCCGCCGGATCCGCCAGGGCGGGAGCGGCGGCGATCTCGGTCCTCACGGAGCCGACCGAGTTCGGTGGGACGCTGACCGACCTGGAAGTCGCGGCGCGAGCCGCCCCCTCCGTGCCGGTCCTCCGGAAGGACTTCCTCGTGGACCCCTACCAGGTGTACGAGGCCCGCGCGCACGGAGCGGGGGGGGTCCTGCTCATCCTCCGCATGCTGGATACCGCCACCCTCGTCTCGTGCATCGAGGCAGCTTCGGAGTGCCGCATGTTCGTCCTCCTGGAGGCGTTCGATGAGGCGGACCTGCAGCGTGCGGGTCCCGCGGCGGAGCTCGGGCGCAAGCTGGGAGTCCCGGTGCTCGTGGGACTGAACAGCCGCGACCTCTCGAGCCTGACGGTCGACTTAGGACGATTCGGGCGGCTGGCGGACCTCTTCCCACCCGGCGTTCCGCGGGTCGCGGAGAGCGGCCTCGTGAGATCGGAGCAGGCCCGGGACGTGGCCGCGCTCGGGTACGACGCGGCTCTCGTCGGAACGGCCCTGATGCGGGCGCTCGATCCCGAAGCGGCCGCCCGCGAGCTTCTCGCGGCCGGGCGTGCGGCGATCGTGTCGCGCGGATCCGTGTGGATCAAGATCTGCGGCCTCGCAACGGCCGAATCGGTTCTCGCCGTCGGGGAGTCCGGCGCGGATGCCGCGGGATTCGTATTCGCCGAATCCCCCCGCCGCGTCTCCCCCCGACAGGCGGCTGAGCTGGCGATGCTGCTGCCGCCGCACGTGGACCGGGTGGCGGTATTCCGGAACGCGTCGCGAGCCGATATCGAGGGCGTGCTGTCGGCGTTCCCTGCCGACATCGTCCAGACGGAACCGTCGACCGGAGCTCGCGAGGCGACCCGCGCGGCGGGAGCGCGCTTCCTGCCGGTGTTGCACGACGGGCCCGACCTCGAGGGACAGGTGAGCTCGGCCCGGCGAGCTGACGGCCGCACGGCCGCCATCCTGGAAGCAGCGGGACGCGGCGGCCGCGGTGTCCGGCCGAGCTGGGAGCGCGCCGCTGCTCTCGCCAGGACGATGCCGCTCGTCCTGGCCGGAGGATTGTCTCCCGGCAACATCGCCGACGCGATCTCGACCGTGAGACCGTTCGGCGTCGATGTGTCGAGCGGCGTCGAGCGGAGCGACGGAGGCAAGGACCCGGTTCGGATCGCCGCTTTCGTCGAGGCGGCGCGCGCCGCGGCCGCGGCGACTGCCGCGCGAGCCAGTCACATGAGGCATGGCGGTGAAACCAGAGCGCGGGCAGGCGCCGATGACTGAGATTCCCGAGGGCGGCCGAGCCGCCGCAGGCACCCTGGAGGACCTGCTGGCCGGGAGGATGCCGGACGAACGTGGCCGGTTCGGCGCGTACGGAGGGCGATTCGTGCCGGAGACTCTGATGCCGGCCCTGGAGCTCCTCGAGAGGGGAGCTAGCGAGGCGCTGGCAGACCCCGCCTTCCAGGCCGAGCTGGGGGCACAGCTCGCGGACTGGATAGGACGCCCGACGCCGCTCACCCGCGCGGTTCGCCTGAGCGAGAGGTGGGACGCGGACGTATGGCTGAAGCGCGAGGACCTGGCCCACACGGGCGCACACAAGATCAACAACGCGATCGGCCAGGCGCTGATCGCCCGACGGATGGGCGCGCGACGGGTGATCGCGGAAACGGGTGCGGGCCAGCACGGTGTGGCGTCGGCCGCGGCGTGTGCGCGGCTCGGCCTGCCCTGCACCGTCTACATGGGGGAGGTCGACGCCGCGCGGCAGCGACCCAACGTGCAGCGCATGGAGCTGCTGGGGGCCCGAGTCGTCGAGGTCGGGAGCGGCGACCGGACTCTGCGTGCCGCCATCGACGAGGCTCTCAGAGACTGGGTGTCGGACCCGGAGAGCACCTACTACCTGCTCGGCTCGGCGGTTGGACCGCACCCGTACCCCTGGCTCGTGCGTCAGCTGCAGACCGTGATCGGTCGCGAGGCCCGGGCCGGCCTCCTTCTGGCATCGGGCGACCTGCCGGACGCCGTGGTGGCCTGCGTCGGGGGCGGCTCCAACGCGATCGGGATCTTCCACGCCTTCCTGGGAGACCCGGAAGTGGATCTTGTCGGAATCGAAGCCGGCGGTTCCGGGACCGGGCCCGGCGAGCACGCGGCCACTGCGAGCCGCGGAACTCCGGGGGTCCTGCACGGCAGCCATTCGCTGCTACTCCAGGATCGCTTCGGCCAGGTCAGAGATACGCACTCCGTGTCCGCCGGACTGGATTATCCCGGGGTCGGACCGGAACACTCGTTCCTCGCGGCGGTCGGGCGCGTGCGCTACACGAGCGTGGGTGACGACGAGGCCGTGGAGGCCCTGGAGGAGTGTGCCGCTGCCGAGGGCATCATCCCGGCGCTGGAGTCGGCGCACGCCCTGGCCGGTGGCCGGCGCCTGGCCCGGGCCACTCCGGGATCGACGATCCTCGTAGGGCTTTCGGGCAGGGGCGACAAGGACCTGGGAATCCTGGACGACCTGCGCAGGACGGGAAGGACGACGTCCGATGCCGGATGAGGTGCCACGTCCGGCGGACGAACCGGTGAACTCCGGTGACGGCGAGCGGCGCATCGGCGAGGCCATCGCGCGGGCGAAGGCCGAGCGGCGGCCGGCCATCGCAGCTTTCCTAACCGCCGGATTTCCGACCCGCGAGCGTTTCGCATCCCTGCTTTCGGCAGCTGCCGCGGAAGCCGACCTGGTGGAAGTCGGGGTCCCGTTCAGCGACCCGATGGCGGATGGCCTGACGATCCAGCGCTCCAGCCGGGTGGCGCTCGAGAACGGGACGACGCTCCCGTGGATCCTGGAGACGATCGGAGAGGCGACGCGAGCTGGAGCCGGGGCCGGCTCCGACACGCCCCCGGGACCGACCCGTCGGTCACCGGTGCTCCTGATGAGCTACCTGAACCCGATCCTGGCCCACGGCTTCGGAGCGTTCGCGTCGGACGGAGCCGGGGCCGGGATTGCCGGTCTGATCGTTCCCGATCTCCCGCTCGAGGAATCGCACCGGCTGCGAGCCGTGCTGGATGGATCGGGGATCGCACTCGTGCAGCTCGTGACGCCGGCCACTCCGCCGGGCCGGCTGGAGCGGGTGTGCGAGGCCAGCCGGGGCTTCGTGTACGCCGTGACGATGAAGGGGACGACGGGGGCCCGAGTCGACGCGGCCGCGGCAGCGGAGTACCTGGCGCGCGTGCGACGTGTGTCGCCGGTCCCGGTCCTGGCCGGATTCGGCGTCCGGTCCGCGACCGACGTCGCCGGTCTCGCCGGGTTCGCGGACGGCGTGATCGTTGGAAGCGCGCTCGTGGAAGCGATCGAGAGAGGCGTGGACCCCGGGATGTTCGTGCGCGAGCTGCGCGGCGAGGAGATGGCGTCATGATCGCGGTATTGGAGAAGGGAGCTTCCCTGCGCAGGAAGGCCGAGATCGTGCGCTTTCTGGAACAGGAGGGTTTCCGCGTCCAGGTGAGCGAGACGGCGGAGGGCGCCTTCGTCAGCATCGTCGGAGAGGGCTCCGAATCCGTAGCCGAGGCGCTGCGCGGGATGCCGGGTGTGGTGGAGCTGAAGCCGGACGCGCCGGGCTACCCGCTGGTCTCGCGCACTCACAAGCCGGAATCCACGCGCGTGAAGGTGGAGGACATCGTCATCGGGGGGCGCGAGGTAGTGGTGATCGCCGGTCCCTGCGCCGTGGAGAGCCGGGAGCAGATCCTCCAGGCCGCGGAAGTCGTCCGCTCGGCCGGTGCGCGGCTCTTGCGGGGCGGCGCCTTCAAGCCACGTTCGTCGCCCTACAGCTTCCAGGGATTGGGAGAACGGGGCCTCGAACTGCTCGCCGAGGCGAGGGACCGGACGGGCCTCCGGGTCGTCACCGAGGTCGTCGCGCCGGAGGATGTCGATCTGGTGGCCGAGCACGCGGACGTGCTGCAGATCGGGGCCCGCAACATGCACAATTACCGGTTGCTGTCGGCCGTCGGATCGCAGCCGCGGCCCGTATTGCTCAAGCGCGGGATGATGTCCACCGTCGACGAGATGCTGCTCGCCGCCGAGTACATCGTGGCCGGCGGCAACCCACGCGTGATCCTGTGCGAGAGGGGAATCCGCACCTTCGAGACCTCATCTCGCAACACCCTCGATCTGTGCGCCGTGCCGATCCTCAAGGAACGCACCCACCTCCCCGTGATCGTCGACCCGAGCCATGCGGCGGGCCGGCGGGAGTGGGTCCCGGCCCTGGCACGCGCCGCAGTGGCCGCCGGGGCGGACGGCCTCATCGTTGAGGTCCATCCCGATCCCGCGAACGCCGCGAGCGATGGCAGGCAGAGCCTGACGCCCGACGGGTTCCGCGAGCTGATGCGGGAGCTCGGGATCCTCACTACCGCCGTCGGTCGCTGCATGTAAGCGAGGCGTGCGCCTCAGGTGCATTGCTTTTTCAGGAACGAGAGGCGAGATTTAGTGTAGACTAAATCGCTCGAGCCCCGCCGGGGCTCCGTATCGTTCGCTGGAGAAGACATGTCCGGGTTGTGGGGGATAGCGGTTCTCGTGCTGCTTGCGGCGGCCTGGCTGCTGCCGCGTCACGGCGTGGCCGCGCGTCTGGCGCGCTGGCGCGACGTACGGCATCGAATCCGGGTGGAGGACGCGCTCAAGCACCTCCTGGCGGCGAAGCAGCGGAACGTCGCCGCGACCGCCGCGTCCGTGTCGGGTGCCGTCGGGATCGGGGCTTCCGCGACGACCTCCCTGGTCGAGGAGATGGAGCGCGAGGGACTCGTGCAGATCCGGGCGAGCGCACTCGAGCTCACGCCGGACGGACGGGAGTACGCCCTGCAGGTGGTGCGGGCTCACCGCCTGTGGGAGCGGTACCTGGACGACGAGACCGACCTCCCGCTCACCGAGATTCACCTCGCCGCGGATCGAGCCGAGCACCGTCTGACGGTCGACCAGGCCGACCGGCTCGACGCCAGGCTCGGACATCCCCACACGGACCCGCACGGCGACCCGATTCCGACGCCGGAAGGCAGGATCGCACCGTTTCCGGGCATTCCTCTGACGGACCTGCCGGAGGGAGAGGACGCGGAGGTCACGCACCTCGAGGACGAGCCGCCGGGGGTATTCCAGACGATCGTCCACCTGGGACTGACCCAGGGAGCGCACGTCCAGGTCGTGGAACGCCGGCCCGGACTCATCCGCCTGGAGGTCGATGGGAGGGAAGTGTCGCTGCCGGCCGTGGCGGCGGCCAATGTGCACGTGGGACCCGTCCGGCGACCGGCGGAAGCCGAGCTGGGCGTCATTCCGCTGGACCGGCTGCGCCGGGGCCAGGACGCCCGGGTGGTTCGCATCGACGAGCGCATCCGCGGACTCACCCGGCGGCGCCTGCTCGACCTCGGCATCACTCCCGGTACGCTGATCCGGCCCGAACTCGAGCCCCTGTTCGGCCGGCCGCGGGCGTTCCGCATCCGCCAGACGCTGGTGGCGCTCCGGGACGAGCAGGCGGCAGGCATCCAGGTACGACCGCTGTCGGCGGATCCCGGCCCGGCGATCGAAGCCGATGAGCGAGAGGCCTCATGAGCGCCTGCGAGACCTGCCCCGCCTACGAGCAGCTCACGCGGATGGGCATCTCCATGGGAAGGTACGACCGGGTCGTGGCGCTCGCCGGCAACCCGAACACGGGAAAGTCCACCCTGTTCAACGCGCTCACCGGCCTCAAGCAGCACACCGGGAACTGGCCGGGGAAGACGGTCGCCCGAGCGGAGGGCGGGTTCGAATTCCGCGACGTGCGCTTCAAGCTCGTTGACCTGCCGGGCACGTACTCGCTGATGGCGGCCTCGCAGGACGAGGAGGTGGCCCGCGACTTCCTGTTGTTCGCGCGCCCGGACTGCACCGTGGTGGTCACGGACGCCACGGCGCTGGAGCGCAACCTCAACCTGGTGCTCCAGGTGATGGAGGTGACGAGCCGTGTCGTCGTCTGCGTCAACCTGATCGACGAGGCGGAACGCAAGGGCCTGCGTGTGGATGCCGGGGCGCTCTCCGCCGAGCTCGGAGTCCCGGTCGTACTCACGTCGGCCCGCTCCGGGCGCGGCCTGCGCGAGCTGGTGGAGACGGTGTGCGACGTGGCCGAAGGCAAGCGGACCACGACCCCCGTCCACGCCGAGCCGCCACCGCAGATTGCCCGTGTCCTGGACGAGCTCGCGCCGCTGGCCGCGCTCGCCGCCCCGGATGCGGAGAATGCGAGGTGGATCGCCTACCGACTGCTGGATGGGGACCACCGGGTGCGGCAGGCGCTCGCCGTCGGTGAGCTGGCGGCGGGCGAGGAAGATGGCCGGGAGTCGGAGGCGCGTGAGCTGATCGCCCGTGCGGATGCGCTGAGACCGACCCTCGGGGCTGACTTCCGCGATGCGACCGTCGAGGCGCTCTACCGTCGCGCCGAGGACGCCGCGAGCGGCGCCGTGCGGCAGCGTGGCTCCGGCCGGCTCAGGGACCTGGACCAGCGCATCGACCGAATCGTCACCTCACCGGTGCTCGGGCTTCCGATCATGCTCGGCCTGCTGGCGCTGGTGTTCTGGATCACCGTGATCGGCGCGAACGTGCCCTCGCAGATGCTGGCAAAGGTGCTGTTCGCGGCCGAGGCCTGGGGAGCGGGAGTGTTTGCGAGCCTCGGGTCACCGGAGTGGCTGACCGGATTTCTGTGGCACGGTGTGTTCCGGGGACTTTCCTGGGTCGTGAGCGTCATGCTGCCTCCGATGGCCATCTTCTTCCCGATGTTCACGCTGCTCGAGGACCTCGGTTATCTCCCGCGGGTGGCGTTCAACCTGGACTGGCTGTTCCGCAAGGCCGGCGCGCACGGAAAGCAGTCGCTCACCATGGCGATGGGATTCGGGTGCAACGCGGCGGGCATCATCTCGACGCGTATCATCGATTCGCCGCGTGAGCGCCTGATCGCGATCCTGACCAACAACTTCGTGCCGTGCAACGGACGGTTTCCGACCCTGATCATGCTGGCCACGGTGTTCGTGGCCGCGTCCGTTCCCGCCGCGGTGGCGTCCTTCGTCGCGGCCGGCACGGTAGTGGGCGTGGTCCTCCTGGGGATCTTCTTCACGCTCATCGTGTCGTGGGCCCTTTCGAAGACGGTGCTCAAGGGACAGCCCACGGCCTTCACGCTCGAGCTCCCACCGTACCGCCGACCGGGCGTCCTGCGAATCCTCTACACCTCGCTGATCGATCGGACGGCGTTCGTCCTGTGGCGGGCAGTGGTAATTGCCGCTCCGGCGGGTGGCCTGATCTGGATCCTCGGCAACGTGTATGCGGGAGACTCCAGCCTGGCTCAGATCGCGGCGGGATGGATGGACCCGTTCGGCAAGGCGCTCGGGCTCGATGGCGTGATTCTGCTGGCCTACGTGATCGCGATTCCGGCGAACGAGATCGTCGTCCCCACCATGCTCATGGTCTACGCCGGCCTCGGGATGATGACGGAACCGGCGTCGTACGAGGCGCTGCGGACGACGCTGGTGGTCGACCACGGGTGGACCATCGGAACGGCTGTCTGCCTCATGCTGTTCTCTCTCCTGCACAATCCGTGCGGCACCACGATCTGGACCATGTGGAAGGAGACTCGGAGCCGGAAATGGACGACGATCGGCGCCCTGATGCCGCTCGGGATCGCGTTCGGCGTGACATTCATCGTGGCCAGCACCTTCCGGGCGCTCTGAGCCTCGACCGATCAGGGACGTCCGGTGATCACCACGCCGCCACTGACCCGGCCGGGACCGTAGGGGCCCCTGTAAGGACCGAAGGGCCCCCCGTAGGGACCGTACGGGCCACCCCAGTACGGTCCGGGACCGCTCACACCCATGTAGACGCCGGTCGAGACACCGGTGCACCCCGTTCCGGATGCTCCGATGAGGGCGACCAGGACCACGAGCACCAGGCGCGCGCGGCGATTCATCGGTCACCTCCCCCGGGCCTTGGCCACTGCTGGATCCCGAACGGAGCACCTTCGGGGTCGACCAGGATCGCGGCTTCCCCATCGCGCACGGCCTCGGGAGGAAGAAGGACCCTCCCTCCGAGCTCCTCCGCGCGTGCCGCCGTCGCGCTCGCGTCGCTCACCGCAACATATGGGAGCCAATGAGGCGGGGTATTCCCCGGAAGCTGGTGAATGCCGGCCCTCGGCCGTCCCTCACTGGACAGGGAGTAGAACACGGGCGGTCCTTCGACCGTTTCGTCGACTCGGACGTCCTCCTCGGACGCCTCCGCCAGCCGAGAGGGGAGGCCCTCGGAGCGGTATCCCAACAACTCAGTGTAGAAGACCAGCGCCGCAGCCGCATCGGTCGTCCACAGCTCCGCCCACAGCCAGTCGCCGGACGTGAAAGCCGGTGCGTCCGCCGGATCACCCGAGCTCGAGTGCAAAAGCACGAGGTAGGAACCCTGCGGATCCTCGATCACGGCGTAGCGACCCCGATCCGGAAGATCGGACGGAGCCGCGGTCGTGGACGCCCCCAGGTCTCTTGCCCGGGAAGCGGCCTCGTCGACATCCGGGACGGACACGGACAGCAGCCACAGCGGCGACTCTACCCGGTCGGGATCTACCTCGAAGACGCTCCCGATCGCCCGCCCATCCCAAGTGATGTTCCAGGAGCGGCCCGTGTCCCCACCTTCCAAAGGTTCAAACCCCCAGCCGAATAGATCTCCGTAGAATCGGCGTGCGGCGCCCGAATCGTGCGTCAGCAGGTCGTGCCATACGATCTTGCCGGTCAGCATCTCGGGCGCCGGCCGCTCAGTCAACGGCGGGACGATGGGCTTACCCGGGTGTGGCGCGGCGCAGCAGGCGATCGCGATCGTGCTCAGTGCCACGATCGCGGCCTCGATCCGGCCCCGGGAATGCGCCTTCAAGTCTGCCTCCATTCCCGTGTCCATGTTCTATTGCCCGCACGATCGACCCGCGGCATACTCGCTCCAACCACAGGGGGAGCGCGACATTGATTATAAGACTACGACATGGGCGCCGGTTTCGCCCCCCCACTTGCAGCGCTCTCGCTGCGGTGATTCTTACGATGCCGTGGCTCGCGCCCGACCTGGCGGCCCAGAGCCCGGCCCCCGGCCTGATGAGCGTCCTCGGGACCGAGCTCGCCCCCAGCTCGCCTGGAGCGACGATTCGCATCGTGGCCGTCGGAGACATCATGATGGGCACGGCGTTTCCGGATTCGACCTACCTGGATCCGCGGATCGTCCGCGGCGTCCGGGCGGAGGATCTGATCGGGGCCGGCCTGGTGGATGTCCTCCGATCGGGCGACGTCACGTTCGGCAACCTCGAGGGGGCGCTGTTCGACGAGGGTGGCGAGTCGAAACGATGCAGGAACATGGACGCGTGCTACGCGTTCCGGAGTCCGGAGTGGTACGCCGACCTGCTGGCGGACATGGGTTTCAACCTGATGTCGCTGGCCAACAATCACAGCGGTGACTTCCTCGAAGCCGGGCGGGAGGCGACCATGTCCGCCCTCCAGAAAGCCGGGATCGGGTATGCCGGCCTGGCGAGGCCGGGACCTGTCACCACCACCCTGAGCCTGGCGGACGGCACACGGGTGGGCCTCGCGGCGTTCTCCCCGAACAAGGGAACCGTGAGCATCCACGACCTGGCGGGGCTTCGCGGGATCGTGGCCGACCTCGACCGTACACACGACGTCGTGATCGTATCGTTCCACGGCGGCGCCGAGGGAGCGCAGAACACGCACGTAACGCGAGAGCCGGAGGAGTTCTACGGCGAGCGACGGGGCAACGTGTACGAGTTCGCTCACGCGGCCATCGATGCCGGCGCGGACGTCGTCCTCGGCAACGGCCCGCACGTACCGCGGGCCGTCCAGATCTACCGCGACCGTTTCATCGCGTACAGCCTGGGCAACTTCTGGACCTGGAAGCGATTCAATCTCAGGGGCCCCAACGGACTCGCGCCGGTGCTCGACCTCCACGTGGACCGAGAAGGGCGGGCCCTCGCGGCACGCGTGCTGAGCGCCCGTCAGAGCGATCTCGGTTCCCCTCGCCTCGACCCCGCCCGCCAGGCGATGGAGCTTATGGGGAAGCTCTCCGCCGAGGATTTTCCGGAATCCGGTCTGCGTTTCTCCCCGGACGGCGTGATCGACTGGGACCGGGGCGATGCAGGAAGTGAACGTCAGGAAGGAGCGCCGGAGGGACGCGAAAGAAGGGATCCGGGGATCTAACTTTGTAGTGCAAAGTACTTGACAAGAATTTCATATCCCACTATACCTACCCTCATGGAGAATCGCTTGCGCCTGGACGACGCCCCGGTGCCGACCACGGCCCTCAGCGACCGTGCGATCGAGAACCTGAACTTCATCCGCCGGACGATGGAGGCCTCGGGCACGTTCACCGCGGTGTCCGGCTGGGGCGTGATCGCGATGGGGTTCGTCGCGCTGCTGGCAGCCGCCTACGCGACACGCTTCCCCATGCTCGCGGAGCGCCTGCTCGTCTGGGCGGGAGCCGCAATAGTGTCTTCGGTCGCCGGGGGCTTCGCGATCGTCCGCAAGGCCCGACACCGCCGGGAGTCGGCACTTTCGGGACCCGGGCGTAAGTTCGTGCTCAATTTCATGCCGGCGATCGCGGCGGGAGCGGCGCTCACGGCCGCTCTCCTGTCCACCGGGATCGGTGTGCTGATTCCGGGGATGTGGCTGCTGCTGTACGGCACGGGAGTCGTGACGGGCGGGGCGTTCTCCGTCCGCGTCCTGCCGGCGATGGGGCTGGTCTTCATGGCGTTCGGCGTCCTGGCTCTGGGAGTCCCGGCGTGGGGCGAAGCGCTGATGGCGCTGGGCTTCGGCGGTCTGCACATAGCTTTCGGGGCGATCATCGCGTGGAGGTACGGTGGCTGACAAGAGGCGGGCCGCGGCCCGCGCAGTGGATTCGGAAGAGACGATGAATGGGCAGTCGGAAACACCGTCCGGGGCGGCAGCGAGTCTGGTCGCACATGGCGGACCGCTCGAGCTGGACGGACTGATTCACGAGCGCATGCGACTCGGTATCGTCAGTGCCCTGTCGGTGAACGACCGCCTCGCGTTCACGGAACTGCGCCAGGTGCTCGACACGACGGACGGAAACCTGAGCGCTCACGCGCGCAAGCTCGAGGATGCGGGCTACATCGAATGCCGCAAGTCGTTCGCCGGGCGGGTTCCCCGCACCGATTACGCCCTGACGGCCCTCGGCAGGGCCCGCCTGGCCGATTACCTGGCGCACATGGAAGCACTGATCCGGATGACGAGACAGGGCTGATATCCGGTCCCCGAAACAGGCGGACCTGAAGGAAAACGGACGGCCGCGAGCCGTCCATTCAAACGACTGGAGACTTTGTAATGCAGAGTACTCTACACCCACTGGCGCCGGAAGGTCTGCACGTCGGCATCATCATGGACGGCAACGGTCGGTGGGCCGAATCGGAGGGTCGGTCGCGGTCCCGCGGTCACGTGGCGGGAGCGAGAGTCGCCCGAGCGGTCGTGGAAGGAACGCGATCTCTCGGGATCGGTGTGCTGACCCTGTACGCGTTCTCCTCGGACAACTGGAAGCGGCCGGCGGGGGAGGTTCGCTCCCTGATGCGCCTGCTGCGCGCCTATCTGCGATCGGAGACCGAGCGCTGCCTGGAAGACGGGGTCCGCGTGGAGGTCATAGGGCGGCGCGACCGCCTGCCGCCCGTGGTCGTGAGGGAGATCGCGGCCTCGGAAGGCCTCACCGCACGGGGAGACCGCCTCCTCCTGCGACTGGCCATCGACTACTCCGGCCGTGACGCGATCCTCGCCGCGGCGCTGGCGGCCCCGTCCAGCCGCAGGGAATTCGCGTGGTGCCTCGATCGCGCGATTCACGCCCGTACGCCCGCGCCGGAGCTGGACCTCCTGATCCGCACGGGCGGCGAACGCCGCCTGAGCGACTTCATGCTGTGGGAGAGCGCCTACGCCGAGCTGGTGTTCCTGGAGGTGCCATGGCCGGCGTTCACCGTCGGACATCTCGAGAGCGCCATCCGGGAGTTCCACTCCCGGGACCGCCGCTACGGAGGAGTCCGCCTGTCCAGGGACCCGTCGCCGGACCCTCGCCGGAACCGTCCGTCCGTCCGGCCGGCCCGGGACCCCGCGCCGGGTTCCCTGCCCCGCGCCGTCAACCACCTTCCCCGGAGCTGATCATGAGACTGCTGCTGATTCTCGCCGTGGCCTGGTTCTTCGTCACCTGCACCTCCGGTCCTCCGGAGCCGCCGAGAGACTTCGATTGGACGACGTGGTCGAACGCAGCAGCCGGCTACTCGATGGACGTACCGAACGTCTACGAGCCGGACGTCGAGGATGGAGGGAATGCCGTCTTCTTCCGGTGGAACGGAACCGTGCCCGTGAAGGCCTACCTGACGGACCTCGAATCGGCGAAGCACCACGGGCTCTGGGTGGGGGAGGAACCGACGGGCAGCGCGACCCTGGGAGGCCTGCCCGCCGCACGGTACGACTACACGCACTGCGACGGTCCGTTCTGCTCGCAGATCGTCTCGTTCGTGGTGGAGCGAGGCAATCGCTGGCTGGCGCTGGAGTTTCGTGCGGACCGCGAACTCAATCCGGTGAATCAGCGCATCCTGTCGTCGTTCCAGCTCCTGCCAGCCGAAGCGGGCGGCTGAGAGCCGGAACGGAGATGCGGGGGCGCTCTGCGGAACGCGTCCCCGCGACCGCCTCCGGCCCCGGTTCCTAATAGCTGGCGTAGACCTCGTCGCCACCCGAGTCGTCGAAGGTCAGCACGTCGTAGGAATCGCTCACCGGGCCTTCCATTCCGGGTGAGCCCCGCGGCATGCCCGGAACCGTCAGCCCCTTCACGTCCGGTCTTTCTTCGAGCAGGCGCGCGATTTCCGTCGCGGGAACGTGTCCCTCGATCACGTAACCGTCGACCACCGCCGTATGACAGCCC